>Ga0116231_10005864_pt1 | contig 23933 bp, 17 predicted proteins | sample S1TSphgellanicum_2_FD_89695 | JGI IMG/M metagenome (GOLD analysis project Ga0116231, IMG submission 89695) | Host-associated microbial communities from peat moss isolated from Minnesota, USA - S1T2_Fd - Sphagnum magellanicum MG | ecosystem: Host-associated > Plants > Peat moss > Unclassified...
ACAATAATATTACAAGACATTTTCTGACAGAGACAAAGCCACAACCGCTTAGGCTAACCCACCCACCCTCACTCCCCCCTACCCCCCCCCCCAAAATATTTTGGTCTCATCAATGGTAATTCAATCTTCTTATTATAAAAGATTGTTGCATCATAATGGGATCTAGGCTCCCCGACAACCAGACCAAAAAGTTTTTCTCATCCCAGAAAAGAAAAAGAAAGAAAAAAAACCAATACAAATCATGCATATAATTTCTTGCTTTGTGTATCAATCCCACACTCTTTTCACCAGGGACAATTGCGAGCTTTGAAAAATGGACGAAGAGTTCATTTGGTTGTTGGACAACACAAGAGAGTATATGGGGCTCATGTCGGAGATCTCAACAGGTCCCATGTGTGTGTGTTTTCTTTAGTGCAAGTTGTCACCTTGAAAGGACATCCTTACTTGGTGAGGAAAAGCTGGGTAGTGACCAGCCTGCAGCAACAACAACCAACTCCCTGATGAGACTGAGCTTTAAAACCTAAGTCAAGCTTCTGCCAAGTTTTGTATGAGAACTTTTTTTTTCTGGTGAAATGAAAATTTCAAAACTCAAAAATGAAGTGATTTTGGAAGTTTTCCATCACCAGAAGTGAGAAAACAAAAATGGTTAAAATCTCCAGATTTTTAGATTTTTTTTTCAATGTGTAGTCATAAAAATATAGAAGGTTCGTTTTAGAATTGTACTATGTAAAAGTTTATAGTCAGATTTGGCTGAATCTTCCTGGGGATGATCAGTATTTTTTTTACATCTTGCTATGGATGGTCATCACTTAGGCTACATTTTAAAAATTCCTTGAAAAACTAGTGAGTGGCAACCCAACAAATAATTCCAGGTAGAGTCTCTTGTTTTGGGTACAATTTTTGACCTTCAATAATCATGTGGGAAGATCAATATTTGTTGTATAAACCAGTACTCAGCAGTTCTTTACTTTTATGAAGAATTCCAGTCCTGGTTCTCAAAAACAAATAGAGCAGTTCTAGTTCCACACAAAAATGCAATTGGGATCCAGTTCCTGCCAATTCTGGTTCCAATTAGGAATTTCAGAGTTAGTTCTGATCTGGCTTTGTAAGGGTTGGATTGGAACCAATGGTTAATTGCCAGTTAACCTCTAGTTAACCCCAGTTCTAGTTAATTTTTTCCCAAAACATATATCTTGGTTTTAGTTCTGATTCAGGTTTTTATATAGAACCCGGAATGGATTCTGGGTCTGGTTCTATAACAAAATTATTTGAGCTCCTCCACACTACCTGTGACAGTCAACTTTTTTTTTTTTTTCCTTATGTTTTCATATGGTTCTTGATAATTCATCATTATTTATGTCAATGTCACATTTAATTTAAATTAATATACATTTCATGAACATGAAAAAACACATGTTAATTTGGATTTTCATATCCATGTTGATGGATAGGAAAAAAAAGTTAGGTAGTTATAAAATGGAGGACCTTATAGGAAAGATGGGAGATAATTATTAAAAAAGTTAATATGAAAAGGAAGCAATTATTTAGAAAAAAATGAAATAGTTAAGCTTGAAAATGAGGTAGTTATTTCAAAAATATCTCTGGAATAGTCCATGGATGGCCATACAAAGGATTCCAAAAACCTCCCCCATATACCAGATCTGATTACTCATCACTTGAATAAAATGCAATTCCAGTTTTAGTTCTAAAAATCAAACCTGATTTGGATTCAGTTCTTAGTAATTGGACCTGGTATCAACGATCATAAACCCACCATACTACGAACCTCCCCAACACTAGGTATATATGGGTAGACCAGGGTTTCAACTCTGGTATGAGTCCTGGTATTAAAAACCATACCAATTTAATATAAGGTCTTGCGAATACCTAGGCTCATAACATACCTACTAGTATTTACACATGTTATACCCTGGTTTGTAACAGACCAGACTGGTCTTTCATCTATAATATTATGATTCATATTTAGGATTTAGGGTTTTTTGGAATGTTTCATCAAGGTCCTGGTACTACGTTTCATACTAGGAGCTTCAATCTACATGCACACCTGGGTCTTGGGTATGGCACTTTAGGTTTAGGTAATGAGTAATGAGAAAACTGTGGAGGTGGCAAAGTGTTGAACCCCAGATTGGAGCTTCAAAGTGAAGATCTTTTCGGAGGTGTGTTTCACAACGATAACATCAAATGGTGTTCAAGAAAATCAGTAAGCTCCTCTAAAAAATTGAATGAACTGAGAGGGGTTGTGCACTCTTGAAAAGAGTCTTTGCTGTTTTTGCAAAAAATCATTTGTGATCTATGCTTCCAAAGATTACTTGCTTAGTTTGTGAACTATTGCCATGACCCTCAACTATCTTCATTAGCTCAAAATTGTGGGTGGGTGTAGATGGAATAAATGACGATTTGACCAAAATTGTCTAGATTTATTTGTCTTTGTTGGTTCAACACGGAACATTGTTTAAGGTTTGAAGTGTTTCCAATTGTCATGAAAACATACCAAGACCAAGGTTAATATCCACTGTAATCAACTTTTAAAAAATAAGATTGATACCAAATTTATATTCAATGTTAGGGTCAAAAAAGTTGTGTACTTTACGTTTAAGGTCATGTTAGTTTTGTGTTTCATTTTGCATCTCCCCATGTGTCTATTTGTTTGTGGTTTGTCAAATTTTATATCTTGTCACCTTCAACAAATTCTAATTGACATTTTTGAACATTGTGTGGTGGACATTGTAGTGTTATTTTGTTGATTGTTCAAGGTCTTGTAATCATCAATGTGAGTTTATGAATTTCCTAGTGTTGAAAAGTAAAAACTATGGAACTAGTAATGGACAACACAAAAGAAGGTAAGCTTCTCAACCTTTTTGCTTGCATTTTACAAAGCTTGTGGGATTAATGTAAAGAGTCCCTATTTGTTGTGAAAAAGCGATCTTCGACTTCCTTTTGTTATGAAAGAGCAATCTTTGACTTCCTTCAAGTCTACATTGGTTGGTCTTGGTTTGTGTTTCATCATTTCATCTTGGTTTTGGGTCTCTATTAAGGTTATAATGTGTGCAACGCGTGTAATGCACATTTTGTGCTTCACGCTACATCTATTGCGATCGTGAAAGAGCTTGATGATCTTCTTCAAAGCTATCGATTTTGTGTTAGTTGTGGGTTTTGGTTTCTACGTTGTTAGTTCTTTGCACTTTTCTATTTGGTTTCTAGATTTTTGCATTATTTGGTTCCAGTTTGTTTGAGTTAGTTACACTTGCATTTCTTTCCTTAGCTAGTACTCATGGCTTTTTCAAATCAACCTTTCTTTAACATTGAAGATTCCAATCTTAATGCAAACACTCCAATTTTTGCAAGGTATGATAGTAGCATGAATGATGAAATGCTGCCAAAAAAAGACGAAATGTTGCAGATTCTTGAGAATGTTACTCTTGGGAATGTTGCTAAGGATGATGTTGAGGATGCTCTTGGTGTTGACATACATATCAAAGCTACATTTGACAAATTTGGAAAAACAACATGCAATTTGAAAATGGATGTCAAAAGGTGTGCATGATGTGTTTATTGTTGTTGTTAATTTTTTGTCCAGCAAATGGGAGGCCAAGCACATCACTATTAGACCATTTGAAATGTCCAACACTAGTGGTGTAACTATGGCTCCAAGGATACAGCAACTTTTAGAGAAGTTTTCTCTTACCCAAAAGATTTTTGTTTATGTTAAAGATGAGGGTTATATTCTACAGACATGTGTAAACACTTTGAACTCTATTGTTTCATGTGCTAACTTGGCTATGATGGAGCCTTTTGATGGGTCGTGTTTTGGGCATGCCTTATTAAAGGTTTGAAGTATGCCACTACAAATGAAAAGGTTGCCCAAGGATTGTCCTATGCATCTATAAAAACTACCCAAATTAACATTCAAAAGTGCATTACCTAGCCAAAGAAGTATGGGAAAGGGAAACTCACATGGGATAACACGTGTGGATTTTGGCTTAGGGCCCAAAAAATTGAGTACACCAATGAAAACAAGGTATGAATGTTCTTTCATGTGTCATTTTTGTTAATTTCATGAGCTATAAAAATGGCAGAAATTTGATATCAAAATATTTAATTTAATTATGTTGTTAGTTGCAGGTTTGCAAGCCTTGTTTTATTGTTCCAAGATGCACTAACTTTTTAGAGTGCCATTGCACTTTGTTATAGTTAGGAGATTATTGCATTATAAATCTGCATACCCTTTCTTCGGACTTGGGCTATTTGTGAATTTGTTGTGAAATTTTTTTCACCCATTTTGAGAGGGTGTGTTTTGAATTGGAGCTAAGGGCATTGGCTCCTTAGGGATGTTTTCCATTTTATTCTAATTACATGTTAGGAACTTTGTGATGAACTTTCACACCAGAAGGTGTCTTATAGCCTTGTTGAAAAGGAGATACATGTATTTGATTATGAACTAGAGGAGTTCATTTCTCGTATGAAACGCCAAGTGCTAAAGGTCCTTTTGCCCTTTATTTCCTTTATGCATGGTTTCAAAAAAAAACACCATAACATGTTGGCTTTTATTTTGGAACCCATGCACAATAATATGCGTTTGGTCATTACTTATTTGGGTCACGAAGCTCTTACCATTCTGATGGCAAATTATGACGAACTATTATTGTTGCCTCTACTATTGGAGGCTTACAAAGGTTTGTTACCAAATAAAGGGGACTATTTAGATGAATTTGCCTCATTTGTGGATTCTCAAGATCTATTCCAATAGATATTAACACAACTACAAATACCTACAAAGAAATGGTATGTTGAAAACTTGGTTCGTTCCATTGATATCATGTTGATGCATAAACTTGTTCATGTGCTTTGACATGGTAGCGGACAAAAGAGCAAAAGTTTCCAATAGTGGCTGCACTTGCAAGATAAATTTTGGGAATCCCAATTAATCATATTGAGTTTGGAAGAATTTTTTCCATTGATGGAGTCCTCAAAGCACTCAAGAGATGTTGGCTTCAAACTAATAATCTGGACAAGTTAATTTTTGTCCACAACAATTGGCCATCTGATCTTCGTGTTGGTTGTTTAAAACCATTTGATTTGGTAGTTATTTGTGAAGTAAAATTTGACTTGACAAATGAGTTGGATGTCAAATTCATGGATGAAATGGAGCGTGAAGAATATGTAGATGCGGATTTGTAGCTACTAGACATGTGAAGACTCTGAGTTGAATATGAAAATGATGAATTGATTACATGTGTTCGAGTTTTGAGTAGAAAGCTATTCATGCTTTTAGATTCTGAGATCTTCCGTCTTCATTATGTTTCAATGTGAAACATTAATAGTTTAAAGATTCTAAATTCATGGTCTTTGAGGTTCAATTTGTGTTGGTTTGTGGAGTTTATAATTTTTGAACTTTGAATTGTTTTAAAGGGCTATATGTGTCTTTGAAGATGTGTTGTCTATTGTCTAGTTGTATTTTTGTTTGTGTCTTTGTGTCTTTCAAGGTTACTTTGTGTTTGCCTTTTTAAAATATGTATGATTGTGACATTTTGGGTCTGTGTTTTGCTTAGATTAATCTTTCAAAGTTTGTATGCAAAGTTTGTGAAGGTCTATTGTCTATTTTTTTTTAAGGCTTGCTAGTTGTTTGTCTTTTGGGTCTACTATCTACTATTTGTTTATTTTGAGGGTCAACTATCTATTGATTATTTATGTTTGTTTGTCTCGAGAGTACATGTATAGTATATGTCTATTATTTGCTTGTCTGTTTATATTTATCTTTGAAAGTTTGTTGTCTATCTATTTATATGTTTACATCATTTAGGGTTATAGGTTGTGTCTATCTTTGAAAGTTAGTCTTTGTCTTTGTTTTTGAGGGACTGAGTGAAGGTCTTAGTCTTTGAAGTCAATTAAATCAAGCTTTTGATTTCTTGAACATGTTAAATGAAAAGAACATGGAATAGTTTGATACAAAAAACCAAATCTAACAAAACAAATAATCATTCTAATTCATGCATGCTGGTTGGACATTAGCATGAGTTCTAATAATTAGGTTTAGAACTTAGAAATATAAAAAAAGACAATGTTATGCCTTTCCAAAACTTTTTGTTAATAAAATTATTTTTTTGAACTTTGGATTGCAATTTCATAATCCATGAACATTAAACCCTAAATTTAAATAGGTTTTGTGAAAGTAAAAATAATTGAATATTTCATTTCTAAGAACTAGGTAAAAAATCAAAAATGATTGTGAAGGTTTTTGTCAAAGAACCGAAATAATTTAAAGAACTGAATAAAACATTGGGCAGGGTTTCAATAGAGACCCAAGATTTTATACTTGCTTTCAAATGCATTGAACCCCCAAACCTTATTCACATTTGTTGTTCATTTACATTTTAAAAACCTAGACTTGACCTATTATTTGAAATTTTTAATTTCCATAGATTCATACCTATTGTGGATTCTTTTTTTTTATAATCTGAAACCAACACTCAACTATTATCAAAAAAATTACATACCCACCCCACACTAATGTGAATTGTCCATCTTTCTCCACACATAGAACTCATTCTTTGCCTTTTGGAAAATGGTATTGGGAAACAACATGTTGCCTTTATTTTCTATTAAAGATCTCTTAGGAGTTCCACACACGAAATAATTTGGAAAGAAGATGATTTAGTTTTCATAGCCTAGCCATTGCATGAAGTCCAATTCTAAAGTTCTTTTTTTACTAGTGAAATTTGGAGATTATATTTCACATCATCTCTAATGTACAATGTACAAGGTTCTTCAAAGTTGAAACCTTCATACCCATTTAAGTGCACCATTGAAATTTTCCAAAAAAACGTCATATCCATTCCATTGCACAATTGGACTTTTTTTTTAAAAACGAAAACTTATGTTCATTCATGGAGTTTTTCAAAAGGCAAGAACCATACCCATTCTATTGCACAATTAGATTTTTTTTAAAAAGAAAATTTATGTGTAATCATGGAGTTTCTCAAAAGGAAAGAAAACCATACCCATTTTATTGCATACTAGGATAAAATGGCCCATCACCAAATAAAGGTCGGTCATTGAACACTTGTGTAGTGCAAGTAATAACCTATGTTAAAACAAAAAAAAATTTATGGGCATTGTCTTTTTAACCCATTACAAAACATTTGGTTGAGAAAAAAATTGTTCTAAATTTTTCATATTGGTGACCAACCATCAAATTTTTGTGTTTGTTATTAAGGGTTTAGGTGGGCACATTTGTCAAAAAATTGAATAATATCATAAGGGATTAGTTTAGTGATGGGCCATGAATTGATTTTCATTATGCAAGGGGGGGAATATGAGGGGTACTTTTAATGTTTGGTCATGGGGAAAATATGGTCCAATTTTACAGCAGCCCCAATTTGGGGTGGGAATGAATGTTTGGTCATATGCAATTGGATTTCACATTAAAATGAACATCACCATTTTGGTGATGGGGTGAGAAGGTCTTATTAAATAACACATAACTGTCCATAAACAAGGATTAGGGTTTACAAGAATCTAATGCAAAAATAGTAGCTACACATTAATTAGGGAAAGACTTCCAATTTCCCCCCAATTTAAGCACATCCCATTCCCAACAAAATTGATTTGCTATATTCACAAGGCTATGCTACAAGGTTTGGATTCATAATCCTATCTTTCAAATTCATAAGCAAAATTCTTTTAACATGCCAGAGCTTCCAAATTGTGAAAGAGATAATCTGAAATCTTTCATCAACATTTTGAAAGCATATGGACTAGACTAATAGAGGGAAAGTAACATAGGAGTTGTAGAGAATTCTATATTAGAAACAAAAGTCTTAGCATATCAACTAGATAAGGAGGGCATCTTAGAGTAGCCAAAGAAGAGCTACAATAACTAGAGGTAGATCAGCAAAATCTAAATAGTAAAGTAGCCATAGAAGGTCTATAACAACTTGAACATCAAGGATCAGTTCTTACTGTTATCAAAGAAAAGATAGGAACTCAGGATTTAGATGTGGATGTAGAGGAATAATTAAAAAAACTTGTAATAGATTAACTTTACAACCAAAAGTTTAAAAAGTTTTTTTTATTACCATTGGGTGTAAAGTTCCATAGTTCATAGATACAATCTAGGTAGTCATAAAAGAAGTAGATTTTATCCAACTTTAAGAAATCATAGTTTGTCCACTTGTACAAAAACAATAGACCAAGATTTAGTTTGGGATGACTTTGAGTAGTTTTATGCATTGATAACTTCTTCCCAACAACTAGAAACATATGCATTTCAAACATACCCTAATTTGTCATACTTTTTTTAGAGTTGGGCAAAATACAAAATATTCAAGTTTGTACGTCTCATAAGGCCAAATAACACACCCCCAACATGTTGGAGGTCGAGACCAAGGGGATCTAGATCATGATGATCAATATACCTCGTAGGAGGCAAAGTGGACTGCAAGAGGAACCAAGCCAAGACAAGGAAAATGTCCCACCATCTTGTGGAGAGGAACCAACAAGAAAATATAAAAAAGTTAGTAGATGTAATCCTCTAATCACTAGAGGCAACTGGACCAATGAAGCATTGGAGGAGGCCATGGATGTAATTGAAAATGGGACAACTTCATTGAGGAAGGCAAGTAAGCATTAGAACATACCTCTTACTTCATTGTTTGATCATTTGGGAAAAACTAACTTAAACAAGGCCAAAACCTTCTTGAGGAAGGGCACCAAGGAGTTTTTGGTGATACTAGTTTAAGAGCAGACATCTTGAACTCAACATTCATCAAGTTAAAGGATTGGATATTAGTTGAACACAAGGGTTGACAATTTAATCTTATCAAAACTTCTACCAAAACTTATAGTCCTTTTACAATAGACACAATTATGTTGCAAACCATATTTGGAATTATGATGAAATAGGCATCCAAACAAGAAGATAATCAAAAGTAAAGGTTTTTGCAAAATGAGTTTCACACTAGGTGTATAACACTATCCCAAAATCTAAGGAATGGTTGACTATTAACTATGTGGTCAATGCAACATGAACAACACTACCAGGGTTCTATAGATTTAAAAAAGAGATGATATGTGACGACTACATACAACTCTGCAAACCAAGGACTTGTATGGCTATGCAATCAAAGGCATGGATGAATACCTTCCTTTTCAAAGAGTTTTTGTCTTTTCTCAAAAGGTTTATACCAAGTGGAATATCCATAACAAATAAGCACCTGCTCATCTTGGATGGGCATGGATCCCATGTCATCCTTGAGGCAATTGAACAAGCTCAAGAGTTTGGGTTGGATATGATTATTATACCTTCACATACATCTCATGCATTTCAGCCCTTGGATGTGGTTTAGTTCAAGCCTTTCAAGATTGCTTTCAGAAAGGAAACAAACATACCAATGGTTAGGAGGAATTACACAGAACCAAATAAGATAGCATCGGTAGGGTGGGTAGACAAAGCACCAAACTTAGCATTTACAAAAATTAATATCATGTCAAGGTTCAAAGGTACAAGGATTTGGCCATTAACCCTAGGGCAAGGGATTTAAAAACTAACTTTAGTAATTTGTACACATTACAAAATTAGGCCGAGGAAGAAGAACCAAAATAAAATGATTGTGAATAAAACTGGACAAAACACATAGTTGTAGAAAAGCTCTTCAACATAGTCTCAACAATAGAAGTTCCAATTGTTAATCTATTTGAATATCAACCTAGGTATTATGTAAACATGTCTAAAATTCCTAAAATCACTAACCATGGATCTGTAACAAAGCTAGAGAACATGGTTGAAATTTGGCACAACCTTTAATGGATGAAACTACAGAGCTTAGAAAGTTTGAAAATTCGACTCAAATGGCATTGGCATAGGGGTGTCATGATTTGTTGTCATTGCCACATTTGCTTGCAATAAGGACTAATGGAAGAGAAACATTAGTTGATTATTTTCAAAGTTGTGTTGTAACATCAAAAGAGTATTTGAGGATTATGCGACAAAAGGCAATGGATAGGGAGGCAACAAAACATATTAGAGAAAGTAGAAGGAAAGAAAAACAAGAAAAACACTTATAATGTTAACTACAACTGAAAGATTGGTTGAAAAAAAACTTGTAGAACAACAATGAGCCAATTTCATTATAGCTTACTCATCCTCAGTAATCAGAAAAAGTAGGAGATAGATTTAACTACAATTTCAAGGTAGGTCGACGAACTCACCTTCTTGGATACAGGGGTGTGAATCTTGGTGAAATAACACAAGTGCAAAAATACACTTAACAACAAGCCAGAAGGGAAGTTGTAGCATGCATCCTTGCAACAACCACAAATGGACAACTGAATTACTGGGGTGGAATAATTAAGGGGTGGAGTAGATGTAGCTGAAGATGAATAAGATGTCAATAAGAGTAGTTAATGCTAGGGTGGAATAATTAAGAAAAGGAACAACAATTATTAAGGTGGAACAATTGGGAAGATGAGCAACTATTACTGGGGTGGAATTATTAAGAGAAAAAGCAAGCGTAATTGAGGATGAACAAGAAGTCAAAAGGAGAAGTTGTTGCTAGGGTAGAACAACTAGGAGGAGTACTAGCTACTGCTAATGATGAACAATGTTTTTTGGTGATGTTAAGATTGAAAGATCTCCAACGATCATGTAACTCTAGATGTGAGGTAAATTTACGTGTAATTTTCAATAATGAAATGATTATCTTACAAATCTTTTATTTTAGACATAATAGATTGGATTAGCAAATGTGTTTTTTTTTGGTGATGTCAAGATTTAAAGATCTCCAATCCTGTAATTCTAATATGTCAAAGGAATTTACATGCATTTTCTTACATTGAAGTAATCAAAATAGCACCATTGATAACCACAACAATTTGATTTAGTATTAAAAAAAACTTATCTATACATTCATGGAAATCATTTTAGTCATTTATTTGAAAGTTAAACCACTAACATTATGTATAATCCAAATCATCACAACAATCCCCATTATAGAGATGTATCTTCTCCATTGCATCTATGTTCATCTTCAACCTAGATATAAATACACTACAACAAAAGTAGACATTTTCAGCCAATGAAATGAACTTTGAATTAAAAAGTAACACTTTAATGGAGATCAATGAAGGCTAGGTTGAAGTTCAGTCACCACTAATTTGGAAGATGCAAAAGAACTTACTTCAAGCATTACACCAAGCTGCAACAAATGAAATGGGAAAAACCAAACTTGTAGCAAGCAACAACCAAAATCATCCACTGCTAAAGGGCAAAATCACACTAGGGTGTCACAATTTTGGCAAATTAGAATCCCTTTTCAAAGTCTTTTTTAGTGTAGTTGAAAACTGGCTTGAAATATGAATATTTAGATGATATTGAAAGTAACATTTTTTTTCCATTTCCAATTTCAAATCATGATGTTATAGGACATATAAAAAATATCTTAGAAGAAATTATTTTTAAACACTTAAAAAAGCTTTTAAAATAATTATAATTTTTGAAATTTAAAGAAGTTCATAACATAATAAATTAAAATCACATTCTATTCATTCAATGGATCTTTAGTTTCTTAAACATAATTCATCCAATGTCCCAAAGTTTCAAACACATAAAATTAACACATTGTAAAATAAAAATCCATATTCATGAGTTTTGTAAGTGTGACAAAAAATGTGGGAAAAATTCAAAAGTCCATTACTTATTGGCTATCCATGATTTTGATTTGATATTTTCATTTTTGAAAGGTTGATTATGATAGCTTTAGATAAGTGAGTCCTTTTATTATTTCAATGGATCTTATTTTATTTATTTTCTTGTACCTAAGGAATATAGGAAAAACTACCATTGTGACGTCCATATAAGGTCACCATAATGTGCAAACACCCTTAACTATTAATCAGAAAACACACCATCAAAGTTGAAAAACAATTTCATGTTGTTTGATCCATAATTACAAATGCAAAACTTTTTACAAAAATGTTTGTTGTTGCAATGTGATTTCATTTCATTCCACCTCATTCATCTCCTACCTAGCAAAGGGACATCAAAATGCAAGAACCAAGCATCAAGTTGTGCACTCCTTTTGCTTGCAGTAAAACTTGAGCAAGAAGTTCATACCAATGAGCTTCGAACTCTTTTCAATCTCTGAAATTGGGCCATGTTATACATGCAAGACATTTGTGCATGTGCTAGAGCTTCACATTGGGCACCATGGACTTGTAACAAAGAGACATGAGTGGAAATCAAGTCGGGAAGAATTCAACTTGTGCACAAAGAGGAAATGGAAGGGGGAATGAAAATCAAATTGGGGGGAACCCAACCCTTTTGCAAAGAGGAGATGGACAAGGAAGGAAAGTTTGAAAAGGTGATAGTAACCTGATTGCGGGAATTTGACGTGCACATGGAAAGGAAATGGAAGGGGAAGGGGTAAAGGGTTTTTGGGTCGATGCTACATGGGAAAGTAGTGATTAAGTTAAGGTTTAACAAAGTTTTAAGGTTTGATAACCAAACATTGTTTTGCCTTGTTTTAGGGTTTTAATCTCAACTTTGAATAAAGGTGTTTAATTTTTTCAACTAACATGATTAGTTTGAGCATGAGATTGTTTGGTGATAAGGTGGATTTGTGGCATGTGTTAATGCAAGGATGTTTGTTGATAGGATTTCCATTACTTGAACATAGATAGAAAAAATGTTCGGTGACTCTTTTTTTTTGGGGACAATGAGATCGAGAACTTCCAAAGGCCATATTGTTTGCATCTCTAGTCCAAATCCAACAATCTAAAGTGCACTAGGTGCGCCTAGAGCTCCTCTACAACTCATCTTTGGACCCCCAAAGGCAACCGAGGTCTACCTAGATCACAAAGTTCCTCTTTGTTTTTAAGTGTACTATGACCAGCTAGTTTACCCTATTAGACTTTCTTTGTAAGAAAAGAAAAAATGTTTCAATGGTGACATATATAACTTGGTTTTCATAATCCCGTGCCAATTAATTACAAAATGGGGATTTTTCTAAAAAATTTAATTTTGAAAATGGGCAGAAAATTCATTAAGTAATCCATGATCAATGATGATCAAATGAGGTTTTTAAATATTTTAATAGTTAAAATATTCGGAAAATAATTTAATAATCCAGGACCAGGACCAAAATGACAAAAAAATTACGGATTTATGATTTCTTAAAATTATAAATATAGGCAAAATTTTCCTTTAATAAATAATCAGTTACCATGACTAATGATGAGCCATGAGTCGTTTTTGTTATCGACATGGCCGACAAATCCTCCTGACAGGTGCAAATCTTTGGGTCGGTGCTTATTGTGACACGCCACTTGGATGTAACCCTCCTGAGACGCAAGTATCACGTGGCGGAGGTGGGGTCTGGGGTGGGCCGACCGGACAGGCAACGCAGTCATGTGATTGGCTTTCAAAGAGACCCATGATGATGTCTCCCCACCTCAAGGGGGGACAGAACAGTCCTACTGCTGCACGCTACGCGACAATTAGTGGCCCCATATCGCCGCCTTCATCCCTCCTTGTCCCCCCAGGCCCCAGACAACAAACACAGTCACCAATGATTATGCTGAAGCCACGAGGTCCTGTCCCCCTTGTGGGGGGACAGGGATGGGCCCTTGATGGTTGGAACTTGGGCCCCAAGTGAGACGTAAAACTTACTATTTTTTTAGTGATAAAGTAAGTATGTCCCCCCCCCTCCCCGGCCCCCCCCAATTGGACTCTTCTTGTAAGGGGGAAAAATAGAATAATTTCATTAATTTCTTTTTCCTAAGGAAATTCGGTTACTTAATACTACTACCCCTCAAATCTTGTACACTAGATTTCTTCATAATTAAAATATTAAAATGTCATTTTGACAATTTTATAATTACATTCTTGGTTCCTCATTTAATCATGAAAATAATAAGAAGAAAAAAAACCTCTAGGTAACTCTCTTTCTTTGGGGGTGGGGGGTGAACTTTGGGGTATATATAATAATTATTATGAAAACTATCAACTGACCAATTATTATTTTCAATAATTAGCAAGCTTTTTATTCTTTTATTCTTTTATTGTTTTTATATTTGTGTTTGGTGCCCTTTTTTTGCCTCTTTTCTGTACTTATGTTCCTAGTCAAGGCGTTCAGTGGTGAATCATTTCAATGCTTTTATGGGCATAGCTGTTGTTTCAGGATGTCTACCAATGGTGTATTTCCCATGACACCCAAATGTTGGTAATAATGATTGGTGTGTTGTTTGATATTAGAAACTAGCTACAAGATGTCGCCTTAGGTCCTGGTTATAACCCTAACCCTAAAACCCTAAAAGGGACCTTAAGGTGTTCCAAGTGTTTGGTTCTCTACTTAGGTTCCAAATGGTGGATTCAAGAAAACTTGGAACCTCCAGTATCGAGACCCTAGAACTTAATTTTATGACCTGACCTAAATTTCTAGAAATCCATGAACTTGCTAACATTGGTGGAAACCCTAAATCTTATTTAAATTGTTTTTAAATATTATAAATATCCCATCCTTAGATTATAAATCAAGGTCTTTGAGTTCAAATCTAACATTTCTTGGGTTTAATAGGGTCAATAGTAGCTAGGCCTTAATCAAGAAACTGAAAGCACCTGTGTAGGAGTTGGTTCACACTAGTCAATGATGCCAAGTGGGGGAAGGAGGAGGGAAATACATTGGGTCTTGAAAATTTATGGTCTTTGTGTGCAATTTAGGTCCTTCAACACTTCAACCTAGTGGACAGTTAAAATGGTTTTAATTTCATTTCATGATCAAATTTCAATGGTTAAATGATATTTCTAAGTTTTTGAAAAAAAAATCTTTTTCTCAAAATATGACAAATGGCCTTATGAAATTATAACTAGATTTAAGGGTGAAAAAAAAAAGGTTTACATCCTCTAAACATGGTCTGTGTCTTGGATCCTAATGCAACTAACCCTACATCAATAACCTAAGTTCACAAGATGTTGCATCGTAAAACTTGCCTACAAGCATCATGAAGAATGCTTGCCATTGAAAATCACCACTATGATTCCTTTTATGATGGCATTTTGCCATTAGTCCTATGTAGTGTCATTGTTTGTGTCACATTTTTTTCTTGTTTAGTTACATCATATTCATAAGCAAGCTCAACATGATGAACACTAGTGTGGCCTGCGCCATTGGCCCAAGTGTTACCATGTCCTCAACTGATTTTTCCTCCCAAAACCTGAATTTTTGGAATTTATTTGAATTTTCAGAGATAGAAATCACTTAAAAATCAATATCTCCCACATTCTGAATCCAAATCTTACCAAATAAATTCCATTAATTCTTCCTCATCAAGATCTTTCCAACAACACCAAAGGCACATTCTAATTCTTCAAAAAAAATTCAGCTATGATTGAATTAAAGTTTTAGTGAAGAAATCATTCAATATTCAAGAACTTTTGCACTACACATCCAAACATCATGGAACCAAGCCCATGCACCCCTCCTCGTTGAGAGCTTTCCAAAGACACCAAGAACACAATCTGAAGCATCCCAGTTTGGTGGATTTCATAACTACAAATCGAGACAAACTACCTTCTTTCATAGCTAGATTGCTTCGACTTGTAAAGATCCTGTTTTAACCAAATATAGCTAGTGATTTCTTTTGTTCATTTCATGTAATTAGGGTTCATTTAAAAAGAAGGTTAGAAGTTAGAAGCTTGTATTGTGCACATTGTGGATTTCAAAGTCCAAAGTTTAGACCTGTTAAAATCCATAGTTTTAATGAAACATTGTTCAATGTTCACAATTATGGCAACCCAACAATAGTGCAAGGATTCACCCTGAAGCAAGTAAGAAACTCTTTTTCCTAAATCCCAAGTTCCCAAATATGTATTATGAACTATATTCATGCCCTTTGAAATTTTAATTTTATATTGCATCTTGCAAATTGGTTGTTGTGATTTCTAGAAATGAACACAAAAAATAGGTGCATATTACAATTAATGCATAATTGTAAAGATCATAAATTCAGGAGCTATTGAACTTTACTTTTCCCCTTCCTTTTTTTTGTACATTGTGCTTTGCAACAATTATTACAGTTTGAAGAAATTTGAGTTTGAGTGAAAAAATTACAATGTGTGTCCATATTGCATTGTGAATGTAGAGTTTCTGTTTCTCCAATGGAAATGGTGCAAATAATTGATCAATAAAATTAAAAAATTCAATTATTATTTTTCTATTCTAAGTGTTGAGTTTTGTAATGTTTCATTTTAGTTTTGTGAAATTCTTGAATTTTAATTGTGTGCACTATGTAGTGAAAGATTTTTGTTTGTTGTGTGCACCATGGTCCCTTCTAAACACTCTTTTAAACCCCCTCAAGACTCTAGGTATTATTTTATTTTATTTATTAAGTGCCAACTTTGGAACAAAATTTTGTTGTTTGAAACCTTTACCTTGTTAATGTAGCATCAACATCCAATAATCATCTTACATAACAAATTTTACATTTCATGATCCTTTTATAGCATTAGTGCTTAGCAATCCTTCAATTTTTATTGTTTGATTCGATGCAAGCTTCAAACACTAGTGTCATGGTGCATTTAGGAAAAACCCCTCTTCTTTCTAACACAAAATTTACATGTGATTCCCTAAAAAGAACTTTAAAAGATAAAAAGAAAAACATAATGAGTATGAGTTTTATAAAAAAATTAGAATGTGTCAGCCACAAATTTCCCTCAGGTTGAGAGTGTTGTTGAAAAAAATGGATTTATTCAAAAATTCAAAAGAAAGACAAGATCCTTGTTACAATATTGGATTATTTTTCTAAACATGTTGGCAAAAGGAAAACTACAATGATTGTGAAAGAGGTGGCCAAAAGAGTTCTTTATCATGTGGAAAACAACCATCACCACAAGAATGAAATTGCATATACTTCAACTTTGTAAGGACAATGTGGTGTAACAACTAAACATAGCACATGCGGAGGAGGAAAACACGAAATGAATCCCAAGCATTCCCACTTGGGAAGTTGGAGTTCTAAAATGTCTCGAATATTTGGGTTTAGGGTTAAACTAACAAATGTGGTCCAAATTGGGTTCTCAATATATCCATGCAAAGGTTTTGAGGCACATATATCCAAAGTGAACTCACATTTTCAATTTCAAGTTGCGAGCTAGAAGAATATGGCCAAAAAAAAGGTTGGGAATCAAAGTGACAATTTGATTCCCAACCATTAAAAAATGAGAAATAAGGGTCAAATGACTTCCAATTTGAGCATTCAACATGGCATTGGAAAGATTGCAATGAAGTAGACATTATAGTGTGATTACATGCTCAAAAACACTTATTTTGAACGAATTACAAGGTTCCAACATTTTGAAACACTACATGTTCCAATTTTGAGAATCCATTTTGAAATTCCCAAGAGTTTTGGTCATTTCAATGTAGGCCTAGTGGCAAGTGACAAAGTATATTTTAAGGAAGGAAATAGTGAGTCCTCCCAAATTTGGGCTATGTGGGAGCTTTAAATGAATCCATGTCAAGTTTATGACCCAATTTAATTATAAATGCACAAACTGCCCTTTTATCTTCATGGAGGAGTACATGACCTTATTTATGAAGATGACATTTGATTTTTGAAGTGAACCAAAAGTTGATGCATAGGTTATAATTTTGGCTTTTAGTTGTTTGATTCATGTGTTTGAAGAGGTGTTTTCATTAATTAAGTTTAACCAATGTGATATGTTTGTATGTCATTTTATTATAACAATGAAAATATGTCAAGGTGACATATATGCCTTGTATTTTGACCTTCCAAACAATTTGACTTCTTTCCAATTTCCTACATTCAACTATTTTCTTGAGGTCAATTTTTTGGGCTTCCTATGATGAGAACCATGAATCTTACTACCAAGATTGAAAACCTCACATTTGACAGGAATGGCCAAGCTATTTGAGCCAAACACCACAATTAATACTATTGGACTATAGTTTAGATAACCAAGCAAATGTATATAATAAAGTCAAGTAGTGGTGGATGTGAAGTTTTAGTGCTCACAAGTGATAGTGGTTCATGTTGTTTAGTTTGTAGCTTGATTTTAAACTCATGTTCATGGATGGTTGGACACTTTGAAAGTTAATTTACCCTTGGTATTGAAAATATTCCAATGTTGTAGAATCTTTCAATTTGCACTTGGATATCATCAAACCAGCTTGTTGCTAATTAAAGAATTGGGGAATGCTTGTTTTTTGATCCCTTAATTTTAGTTGTTGTTTTCCATGAAAGTTTTATGCAACCTAGCCCAAATATGTGCTTTGCAAATTCCAACTTCAAGAGTAAAGGAACTTGAATGCCAAAACAAAAGGAACCAGAAGCTACTTGTTTCATTTATAGGTTTTGTTGTAGGTTAATATTTGCAATATGTGCAATATGTCCCTGGAGAACACTAGCAAAAACATTTTAAGAAAAAATACATGAGTAAAAATAGAGGGTGGAATATATTAATTGTTGGGTAAAAATTATAAGTTAATTAGTTTTAAAAAATGTACATTTTGTTCAAATAATCAATCTAATTATAATGTAAAGTATGTAATAATTTAAAATAATAAATTATAATTAATATAGGATGATTTTAATATGTATATATTAGAAAATTAGATAATAATAAAATAAGTTGAACAATTATCTAATACCCCTAAAAATAGTCATTTGACACATGTAAATCCAAACTTCCCCCTCCCACACCCCCTTCCCTTCCCTTGGGGCAATTTTAGGAAATTGGGGTGCTACAATAGAAAGAATCAAAAGCTGCCCATTTCGTTTTGGGGTGTTATACTGAGTACTTGTAGGTTGTGTGCATTTTGGAATATTTATGTTTTGAGTGAGGTGGTTGGGTTATTACTAAAGATCAATTATGTTGCAATGGGCAAAGTCCTATTCTTGGTTGGGGTTCAATATTCTAGAATTGCATGTGTTTTGTGACCTTCATCTATGTGAGTTAGTTGGTTTTCTCTTGGCTCTAATGTGTGTGTGTTTTGTAGCTTTTGTATATTGGCATAAATCTCCCACAATTTTCTTCAAGTAGCTAGATATTTGATTCAACAAAAAAGATCTCGCCTCTAGACATGAGGGAAAAAATTCCCCATTTGCAAGTAGTTCTAACCCAAACAAAAAGTCTAATCACACAAAAAAACCTGATTAAATTTTTTATATTGCCACTTAGTTTTATTCCAATCGCTAGGATATAGCCACATTTGCTATATTATACCTATATATGTGACCATTCAAGCAACCTGAAAATTTTGAAAAAAAGCATTGCTTCTAATGAAATAAATTAAACTTTTTGACTTTCTATAAGCTTGAATCCCGTGGATCTTTTGTGCAATTTAGGTCCTTCAAACACCCAACTCCCAAGGATTGGTTCACATGATGTTAATTTCATTTAACAATCGGATTTCAATGGTCAGATGGGAAATATTCTAATAGTATACAATTGAACTTTTCAAAAAACTTGTAAGCTTGAATCCCAAACATTTTGGGTTGAAGAATCGCAGAGTCACATTACATTTTTTAAAAATGAAGGGCTGGCAAAGACGAACCTTGATGCAATAGTTTCCACAGAATTAGTTATTTCATAAAATGGTTATAGAGGGGTATTCATTAATCTTACAATTTTCACATGCTTTGATTGTGTTTGGAACCCTCTCTTTTCTGGTGAATAATTATGACGAGTGACAATCATTATAATGAAGCCCTATCCTAACTGATCATTACTCAGGTCTCCAGGTCTAAGTGGAGGGTATCATGTATCACTCATCATCTAACTCTGAAAAAAGAAGTGAGGAATAAATAATATCAAGCAAAAAGTAGGTGAATGAATAACCTTTTGCAACACTGCAAGTTTGCTCAGAAGAATTTTTAAAGAACTGGAAATTGTTGTTGTCTGGGATCCTTGGATTGTGTATGGAAACTCTTTTGGGTTAATGAGTGGCTATTGATCATGATATGAATTCCTTGCACTTGACCAAATTTTACCAGGCAACTTTCTTGTTGTTGTGATTGTTTCAAGAATCATTGGATTGTGTATAGAAACTCCCATATATTTGCCCCTATGGTTGATGGCTCCATGTGGCTCTTGTTTGGAGTCACAAAGGTCCTGGGTTTGAATTTGTTGGTGACCAGGTGAAAGCTTTTACCATCATCAATGTCACTAACTAAGCCCAACTTGGGGTGGGGTACCTACTCATTGACAGCTTGTTGGTTGGGTTTGTTCCAACTTGTTAGTTGGGTTTGTTCGAGAGCTTGATAGTCAGGTTTATTGTGTTGCCTGCCCTTCCCCCTTCACTTTGCTTTAACTCTGATATGTTTTTTGGGGGCTCCCAATTAAATCCTTTTGCAAATATGGTGTGCCTCATTTGCTGGTTGTAATATGGTAAGGACAATTTTTAACATAATAGTAAGTGGCCTTTGTTGTTGGCCCAATTGAATGAATGTTGAAAGGGAAAACAATACACTTTCTTGAACCTAAGTCTGAAATCAAAATTTCATTAAAAATTTAATTTTAAATTAATATTACAATGTCAATGAAATAAACTATTCAAAAATTCAATACTATCTTTCACATCTTAGGTCTAAAAATAATGAAATTACCTTCATAAAATTTTACTCATTGTGGCCTATTCAACCATATGAAGAATTGTACCCAATTTCCCTAAATTTTTAAAATTTTGATTCATTCAAATGAAAAAATCACTTCTGTACTGTAGGTTTAAACATTATGAAACCAGCTTCTGCGCACCTGGTCTCATTGACCGCTTTCAATGGTCTCAAAAGTGCGATGGGGGCACCATGGTTTGGGAGATCCTGGCGTGACAAACAAACTACCTTCCTTAATAGATAGCCGTGTATGCTTACAAAAATGTAAATTCAAATTTAATGATGACTTAATAGATAGGTGTGTAAGGTTGCAAAAATGTATATCCAAATTTAATGATGCACTCTTCAAAACTCAATCACTCTTATAGTGAGCAAAGGAGTGCAATACGTGCAAGGCAGACTGGGACCACAACAAACATCATTGCACAACAAGCATCCAATAAGGAAATGTGAGTTGCTAGAAGCTCAGACATTGGGCCCCCAGGTGAAATGGTACTTTAACCTTTTTGAAGAATGCCTTTCATTGTCTATATTTAGCCTGGAAAATGTCAAATTTAGACTTGGAGACCCTGATTCAGTTTTGGGGGAGGAGACCCATATTGGTGCTGGGCGGTTCTTACAATTGGGGGACAAATACCCATCGGTTATCAATGGGTTTATAGAATATACCCACTTACTCATTGGTTCTCAAATTCTTTCAAATAATCAATTTTGATACAATAATCACGGTTCTTGAATTTTTATGAAAAGTTAAGTAACCTTCCAATGAACTGTCAGTTTTTTTTTTGTCAATTCTTTCATGAAAATTGTTGGTTCTTTGAAGCTTTTGAAATAACCAGAGTCAATGGTTCTTTGATTCTGAATTTTGTTCAAAAAACTGGAACTGATCATTCCTGGATTCTAAAATATTTAAAGAACTGGAACTGGCATTGCTTTAAAAATTCAAAGAACTGCCCAACACTAGTCCACATAGTCTTTATAAGCAACTATTTTTAAAATGGGGCCTTAGGTTTTACCATGGTACAAGCCTGGGTTTACCCAATTCCTCGACATGGTCATAATAAGTTGATGATTACACAAACACAATCTTCCCAAGGATATTCAAAGTTGGTAGAGAAATTTTGACTAAGAATTTTTTTAGAAAACGTTGCCAAGTCTGGACTATGGCACCTGTAAGCTCAAACTTCAACCTTTGGATGGGAATGGCGTGCTTAGACAATCCTTCCTATATACATTTTTCCTTTTCATTAGTGTTTGCCATTCCCTCATCCTAAAAGGGAATAAAAATACACACCCTACTAGAACCCTGTGGCCAAGGAAAAAGGTCTGAATTAATCCATGGTTATGTAGCGTCAATTCAAAAACTATATAATTAAATATAATTATACCTTATGATTTATACATTGTAGAGAAAAATATAAAAATAAAATATTATTCTTAAACATTTACAATGGTAGAGAATGTACTCCTATCTTTGCTACCAACCCCGAGAGTAAGGTGTGAAAAAGTCTACAAAAAAGTTATGAGCCAAAATCTCATGGGTTTGTCCCATCACAAGAAGGGGTTTTCCAAATTCTCCCTCTTGAAACTCCCTTGTAAGAATATGTTTTGCTATCTCTCCAGTTCCCCTCCTCCCCCTTTCCTCTTTCCCCCCCCCCCTCATTTCTCATCACTTGTGTATGTAATATATATCACAAAAACCAAGCTCATTTGGCTGATGGGGGGGGTGGTGGACCCAAAACCAACTGGCAAGAACAAAAGAGTGAACAAGGTGGGGTTGGACAGGCCATTATCTGCTGAAAATCTTCAAATGGGTTTTGTTTAGTTCACCAACTTTCTGTGTGTGGGGACTGCAGAACTTGCCCTACACTTCTACTAGTCTGCAAAAGAAGCTTCAAGGTAGGGGAAAAAAAGGCCACATCCTTCCCAGAGACTATGAGAACAGTACATAAATGTATGTGATACTAGCTAGGCCAACTTCTAGTTGAAACTTTTGGTGACTGAAGTTGGAGTGGAAGGTGCTGTGGACCCTCCTCCTCCCCCTTTTACTTTCTTCTCTCTTCTTGCAGGTATTTCAATTTTCCACTCCTCCCACCCAGCTCTATCCACCAGCTAGCTCTTTCCATTCTTTAATACTGTTGTACCTTGGCTTGCAGCTTCAATATGAATGAATTATATTACTTTCAGAACTGTTGAAATTGTCAAAACATATTTATTCAAAGAATATTTTTTATGAAGGACATAACGAGTGTTTTAATATGTTCAAGATTTTATTTTTTTTAACATTACAATTTCAAAATAAAATAATTATTGGACATTGAGATGTTGAACTTGCTGTGATAACTCATGTTTTTACTTATTCAATTTTTTTGCCAGAGTGTTACTATCAGCTTGTGAGCATCCCAAAGAAAAAAATAGCAATAAATGGTGATTGTTATTAGAACCTTTCCAAAACAAAATAAATAGTCTGTCTATCTACAAAAGCCAAAAATAAACTTCTGGTGAAGTTTACCCCAAAAAAATTTCTTTTTCTTTGAATTTTTTTCAAATTTTTTTTTGAAAAATCTACCCAAGAAATAATATTCTTTTTAAAGAAAAAATCACAACAATGCAAAAATTCCTTGGCAGATAAAAACTGTTTCTGATGGCACTTCCGTATACAAGTCCCATTCCAGTCCAAGCTGATCTCCAGTACATATGGCTCAAGTTTGCTTTTAGATTGTTGTAAAGGAAGTCAATAACTAGAAATTTTCTTGAGGATGGATTGCATTACAAATTGGCCCAGTTGTTCCACAAAGTGGACGAAAGCTTTCAAGGCATTATTAGGATACATAAGTCAGCTTGGGAGCAGTACTAACCTAGCACAACCAAAGGTACACGCTTTTTCTAATTTTCATATCAATATCAATGTCATAAATGTGATGAAAGAAGGTGACGTATGGAAGGACTACAAGGTCTCATATGTTTGTATGTAGGGATCAGCTGAAGCCGATGTCGTATGTAGGGATCAGAAGCAGATATCATATGTATGTAGGGATCAGAAGCAGATGTCGTATATAGGGATCTGACAAATTATGATTTGTGCTACCATCCAAAGTCTGAATTGGCTTTTCTTTTTTCTTGGCCTATGATGATGGCAGCAGAGGGAACTCTTTTTCTGAGTGGAAGGGTTAGAGCAGCCACAGTGAACCAGCACCCACCAGTACACCATGAAGGATGGATGGTACATGGTCAGGAAACAGTTTTCTGTTGGGCTCCAGTTCACTAACTAACCATGGTCATTATCT
>Ga0116231_10005865_pt1 | contig 23932 bp, 14 predicted proteins | sample S1TSphgellanicum_2_FD_89695 | JGI IMG/M metagenome (GOLD analysis project Ga0116231, IMG submission 89695) | Host-associated microbial communities from peat moss isolated from Minnesota, USA - S1T2_Fd - Sphagnum magellanicum MG | ecosystem: Host-associated > Plants > Peat moss > Unclassified...
CTGCAACACTGGCAGATGGGTCATCACCATTGGATGGGTGGGATCCCTCCAGCCTTCTTGCAGCAGCCACCAGGGAAAATCTACCTCCCATGGATCTCTATGGACACCTCTTCTTCCATCTCCTAGAGAGGCTTTCAACCTTCATCAGCAGATTACACTCCTGTCAAGTTCATTTCAGGTACTGTTCTGTGCCTGCCTTTGCAGATTTCAGTCAGCACCTTGCTGTAGAGGGAGGCGATTTCTCTGTCAAGTTTCCTCATTTTCTCCCGGATTCATTTTACCTACACTTGGATTTCTGAGTTCTGGCTTTCATGATGGCAGACTATCCTGTTGTGATGCATCAAGCATGGCCACCAAGCTGCAAAGGTCTGGTGTGAGGCTGCATCGGGTTGACACATCTAACATAGCTGATGAAACATACCAGGGCATTTCAAGATTGGGGGCCACTGTTAGAACAGGATATACCAGGGGTGACCCTGGTCACCCTTTTAATGAACTGGCCATTGCATTGCCCAGACAGTGCACATCAGATCAGCACATTCAGGCTCACTGAGGATGACCTCAGGGAAGTGCTTGTGGGCATAAGTGCACAAACCAGTGATGATCCTGGATTTGTAAAACTTCTAGCCAGAGGACTCCAACATGGGGATCTTTCCTCGGTGCACTACTTTCACAATTCCAGCAAAGCTTTCCTCCAGTGTCTGGACTCTAGATCTGCAAATAGGATTGGAAAGAGTGTGGATATTCAACGCAGAGAAGCACATTTGATTGTCCCTCATCACCTGTTTGGGGGGATGGATGCTTCAATAAATGCAACCCCTGGTGATACTACCAGCTCTGATCTATGTTACTACCACACAGCTGTCCATAGCTATACTTTTAGTGAGCATTATGTGGAATGGGAGGTTGTTGGGATGCAGTAGCTTTTGGTTTTGACTGCAACTGACTCAACTAATATGTCTCTCAAACACAAAGTCCACATAACTGCAATGTGTTACTCTGTGTGCTGCTCATTAATCAAATGGGAACATCAATTTCTACTGGTTCAAAGATGCTAAAGAACTGACGGTTTGCAGTTCATGCATATTGCATCATCATCTTTTGAGGAATGCCAATTGTCTGGCCTGCATATCAAAGACAGCAGAGGAAATGAAAGAGGAAGCAAGCTGTGGTTGAATTGAATGTGTGCATGTGAATCGCTCAGAAGTTAGTTATGGTGCATTGTGTCTGTAGACAGCAGCTGCAAGGCAATTTCACTTGCATGACGTAATCTGATCTTCTTCAAGTAAAATCTGAAAATATGCAGTCAGTAGCAAGTTTCTGATGAATATTGTAGTAAACTCTAGCACAATTCCCTCTCTCAAGCATTTGCTGTGAGTCCCATTCCTACACAGATGTGATGATATGGGGTACTATGGCACTTCACAATCATTGAGCTTCCATTTTGTGTTCATGTACACAATCAATTGAAATCGGTTTCATTAAGAATACAACTTGTCTCACTTCACATTCATGAGCAATACCGACAACTCACATAGAAAATTTTACATAAATTGATTATCGTGTGACTTTAAACTAGGGTGATTTGTTGAGTTATAATGTTGATATAATATACTAACCTACTAGGGTTAATTTCCACATTGAAAAAACATATAATTAATTTTCCCACGAAGTTAATTGATTTAAATTTTGAGAATATATATCTATATCTATATATATATATATATAGATACATTATTTATTTATTTATGTATTGAAGATCTATAGAAATCTACTATGATATTGTCAATTTGTCATGTGAATAATGAAATATTCAAATTTTGAATGACATCCATATGAACATGCTTATATGAATGACATCTGGTATTTAGCATGGATGAATGCAATTTAAGCATGGATGACAATCATGGATGGATTTTATTCATCCACATCCATCCATATCAATATACATTTGCAATACATACATGGGGAATTATACATGATTTGTATGTATGTTGGTTTTCATTCCTTACAACATTGAATCTTGATCTCAATTTAGTAATAAGTTTTTAGGCTTTAAATTTAAAGTTACAAAGGATGACAAATCAACAATTGTTAAGTTCCCTTGTGCCTAGATGTTCTATTTGTTTAGCTTAAATTAAGTTTAACCATAATAATTTTGTTATTCGCAATTGATAGAGAAGTGTTACTTTTGAGATTCTCTTAAAGTTCCTAGAAAACCATGACCATTCATGAACTTTTGGAGAATTGGTTATCAAAGTGTTTATATGTTTTATATTGGATTTCAAACTCTTCAAACTTGCTCACATTTTAAAAGCTCATGAGTTCTAAAAAAATTGATTATTTGTTTTGTTTATCTTTCAATGTAAATATTCCATACATGGATTGGAGAACTTAGGCTTCAACAATCGAGTGATTTTGGTATCATTGGAAGTGGGCTTACATTGCCAAATCAAAGGTGTTTCTTACTATTATAAAGATCTAAAGAATCATGATCAAACTTTTGGAACAACATTCTAAGGGATTGAGGGATTGAAAAGTCTTAAAAGTCTTGCAAGAAAGCACAAAAGATGTGCGCAACTTCTTCCCACTTCTGAATGTTAATACCAAAATTTAGATTGTGTGTTCCCAAGTTGCAAAATCCACAAATACATTACTAACCCATAGGAGAATTTTAAAACTTATTAGGAGGGGAATGTTTAAACTTCCCAAGTTGCCCCAACAGCAAAGAATTTTTCAATTGGCATCTAATTGGATCAAGCTAATGAAAATTAAGCATGGAAACTTTGGCAAAATAATATGTGGAATCACATTGGAAATGATTATTGTTATGAAGTTCTTCCTTTTAAAGAGAGAACCTTTAGTCCCAATGTTGACACCAAGTTTTCTTTTCAAGGTCCTTCAAGTGTGGGTTTGAACCCAAAATTTTCAAATTTTAAACCATTTGATTCTAGTCTTGGTACATTTTTTCAAATTCAAGAACCTTTAGGTCGTATTCAAAAATTATTCAAAAATTGGGTTTGGTTTCATGTACACATGACATTCATTCCCCAATGCTAAGGATTGTATAAATAGGGGGTTGATTTTATCGAGTGTTTTTTCATACTAGAGTGTATATAAAGGTAGTAATTTTATAGATTATCAGTTGACTAACTACTATCAACCTATCTACTAACTTGTTGTAATGCTCCCTGTCAAGTTTTGTTATCAGTTAGATTTTGACACCTATTAGGCCTAATAATTAGTTAGGTCTAGTAACTTGTTAGGTCACTTGTTACAAAATCTAGGTAACAAGGGAGTGGGTATCTAGATAAAGGTGGATGCATGGTATGGTGTAGATAATTTTAGGTGTTAAAAATACCATGGGTGTTAAAAGTACATATTATTCTAAATTTGATCACAAACCCAATGTACATTGTCTGTTTTTGCAAAACTGAAACAATTCATTATTACGTGATGGAAATTGTAATAATTCAAATGAGCAACAATACCATGCTCATAATAGCGCCAAACTTAAAACTTGAATTATTGAGGATTAAGTGCCGATCTAAATCCTAAAAAACTAGGGAAAACGAATTTCTTATTTCGACGAACTAATGTGGTGTTGACACGTTGCCAAGTCTACAACTTTTTCTTCCCAACTCTCATTTGTGTTCTTCCTCCCATGTCTAACGCCACTAAACATGCTTGCCATTAGGAGTTTGAACTTTCCAAAAACTGCAAACCTACACATCCTGTCATCGTTTTTTTGGTCTATACTTAGTCTTTTTTTTTGTTGTTGTACAAGGTTTTGATTTGTTTGCAATGCACCATCTAACAACACACAATCAACATGAGGTCCAAAAACAATGAAGATTATGAGTTGGAAGAAGATTCTAATCATAATGAAAACATTACTTTGGACACCAAAAATTATAAGTGCAAAAACAGAGTAGACTCCATGATTAAACTAAAGGTGAGCATGGAGAGGTTGAAGTAACCACCCTTAAAAAAGGATTTTGCTTATTTTATGAAAATAGGTTTGAGTGGTGCAAGGACTAATCCTAATAGGTTGAAGGCTGGGAGGGATGTTCCTCAAAAGAAACTCGTGGAGACCTTTAACAAGATGACTCCTTATTCAGGGTTTTGGTATACAGAATTTCGAGATCCAATGCTAAAAGCTAGGGTGGAAAAAACCTGGCCATTGTGTTATGGGAAAGCAATTATGCCATACTTGAAGTTGATTGCAAAAGAATCCACTTTAAGGATTGTTGTAAAAAGCTTGGGAAGCCCATCAATCAAGTGGCTTTTGTTAAAAAAACCCAATAAAAACCAACAATCCAAAAAATTTAAGTGTATGACAATGATGGAGGTGTGAAGGAAAGAGTTGTTAGGGCAAACAAGTCTGCAAATGAAGTAGGACTCATTGCTTGAAATCAAATTTGCATGCAAAACGACAAAGTCTGAGATTATTGAGAATTTGGGTGCTCATGATTGGCCGTAAGTCTCCAAAGATTGAACTTCAAAACTTTTAACAGAAGTGGGGCAATTGCTACAACTTGCCTCGATGGAAATGGAAGCTTACAAGTCTAAGTTTGAATGCACACATAAAGAAAAGCAAAGGTTTTTTGACCAAGTGCAAATTGTTTGAATGTTGATGGAGTCAGTGCAAGTTTCCTTAATGGAACACATGGAAAAAATGAAGTTTTCGAAAGATGAAAAGTGATGAGAATCATCTTCCAATTTGATATTGTTGAAGGGTCTTGTGACCTTAAGGTTCCTAATGATTGTTTTGAATCTACAAGTGTTTTTGCATTGATCAAACCATTTCCTAAACTTGTTATGGAATAAGAGCTTGAATTGGAGTCAAATGCTTTGATAGCTCGAAGAATGGAGGAAAAGTGCTTGAAGAATATGAGCTTCAAGCACAAAGTTGAGTACGAGAAATTTGAAACAAAATTAGATGTGAAGGAGTTGAACTCAAAGAATTAAAATAGAGGAGGATGTTCTATGAAATGCAATATTCTTTTTTAGGAGAACAACACCTTGCTCTCATAAAGAAGGGTAAAGGTTCAACTCTATACCCCCATCCTTTGTGCAACCCTAATGTTCCTTCTAACATTAAGCCAAGTTTTTTGAAAGTTACACCATGTGTAGTCTATTTATGAGAATTTCCTCACAATGATATCATTATGTGTTTGTAGACACTTGTAGCATCCATGGTGTGCTTTGATGCACTTTATACAAAGTTGTAGATGTGTTGACCCTCATTGTAAGGCTATTATGTCTCCTGAATGATACAAAAGTTTTGGTTTTAAAGAGTTTGATAAGGAATTGTTGGAAAAGGAAATCTTTGAGGGTTATGAAGATGTGCAGTTACATCAACTCAACATATGAAAGCAATCTACATCACAAGTTGCCCCCATGTTGGTAAGCATTTTTTTGTATACCATCAAATTATATCCTCACATAGAGTGCTTCATTAGCTAGCATTAAAAATTGATTGTCTTGAAGCTCCCCTAGTAACATTAATAACATAATGTAGCATGTGAAATTTTCACAAAACATGTAGTGTTAGTGGTATTAAGTACATTAACATGTTAGTTTTTGGAATTGTGTTTACACTTTGTACTATGTTTTATAGCATAAGTGTTTTACTTGCTAACATATGTATTGACTTGAGTATCTTATGTGCTATAAGGTATTAGTTTTTGCACCACATGCATCTAATGCACTACATACATACTCTTTATACCTAGACTAGCATCAAAGACTTCATTTTATCTTTCTTATACATTGGTTTTGTAGATGTTGATATTTTTCATATTCTTATTGCATATGTTGGAACTTGTTGTAATGACTTTTATAGATGTTAATACTTCTCATATTCTTATTACATGTATGTTGTACTTGTTGTAATGATTTTTATAGATGTTGATACTTTTAACATTATTTTTGTAGATGATAATATTTGTCATTTTTTTTTTGTAGGTGTTAATACCTTTCATACATTTATAATGTACTGTAATGTGACCATTTGAAACAACATTTGTATCATATGTACTTTGTAGTATATTTTGCAAACATTGTTAACATTTTGTAAAATAATGTAGCTTTTGGATTATGTGCAGGGTCTTCTTTGAAGACATTTATGGATCCAACTTTTGCATGCATAAGGGCTTTGAATGTGAGTGAAACTAGCTAGACAACGAACAAAGCTGTAGTTGGTGAAAAGATGTCAGGCTCTTATATGTCTAACCCTACTCTTGAAATGAAAGTATTACCATAATCTGTACCTAAAATGCAAGCTAGACATGTGAAGCCATTTGGGACAAAAAGTTTGTTGAAAGATATTAAAGGGGATGCAGAATTCGCAAATGTGGCAAAGGGTCAATTGGATGCAGGAGTGAATGAGACCAATAATAAAACTGAGAGTTATGGTCAAGAGATCTATAATTCTGGGGATGATTCAAAGGGAAATCCAGATAAACATGCACTTCCAAAAGAGGGACTGGATTCAGTGCAACAGTTGAATGTTGTTGAAGTTACACTAGTAGGGAAAAGGCAACATGAAGGGTGTAGTTTTAGTGGAAATGGCTCAAAAAATCCCCTATCAGTAAGTGAACAAAACTTCTTGTTTATGATGTTAATGATTAATCCAAGGGACTTAAAGAGCCTAATGAGGGGCAACATAGTATGAAAAACATAGAAAATATTGAGGTTGCCAAGGTTAATGGTGAATTATCAAGGTCCAAGTCAATAGGTCAAAAAAAGGGGGTTATTTGTAAAGACACCAGGCATTGAGAATTGGTGAAGAAAGGAAATTCCAAAGCTAGTGATATTATTGGGTCTATAGTTTTAACTCGTTAGTTGGTTGGTTTTATAGATGCAAGTCAACCCAGGTTTGAGCCCATAATCACATAAGAATTTCTTACATCTCCTAAGCCTGCTTTTATGAAGCAAAGGTCAAAGAAGCACAAGGTTATGCCCAAGCAAGTATAAGAAAGGGTCCTAAGGAAGGGCAAGAAATAGTTTTGATTTGGTTTAGCATGAGTAGATTTTGGTAGACTTTATAAGGTTGTTGTGCTCATGTACTAGCATCAAAATTTTGCTATGCCAAATTTAATATCTATTAAGATTATGGTCTACACCACAATCTATTGTCAAGAATGATAATTTTGCTAGCTATCAACTTGTTGTACTGATTTCTATCAATTTATTTTGCTTCGTTTCTTAACTATTATTTAGTTTATTTGTTTCTATCAAATTGATTACAAGTTGGAGTGATGTAGTGGTTTGGTCAAGATGAGGACCTACATGCTTGTCGTCTAGACATTTTAGGTGGGTGAAAAGGCATGCCTATACCATGGGTTAATGATTTTATAAATGCCTTACCTCCTTTTAACTTTGTATACATCACAAAGTCCAAAGTCCATTTTCATGTACATTTAAAGGAAGTTGATGATGATGAGGAGAGTGGCCCTTGGGAGACATAATCACAAAGGTCATGCCACATGTAGTCATGGATCCGACCATGCATTTACAACTATAAGAATGTCCTTTGGGACTACAGGCATGTGGGGCATTCTTGGTGTTACAATTTATTTAATCTTGATCATTGAATTATGGTATTACAAATTTAAAAATAAACATTTTCAACTTATGCCATGAATACACATAAAAAATAATCAACAACCCTTGACTTGCCATGTGTTTACTTTTAAGGATTATGGTTTAAGGTTTAACTTAGTTAGGTAAGCTAAGTAGGTCACATTTCTTAACTAGACACCTAGCTAGGCCTTGGTAGCTTACTTTAAGGAGGATCCTATTTTTTTTTTGAATTAAAGGTCAAGGCATTTTGTTTGGCCCATCCCACTTTCCACTTAACTTTTCGAAGTTTAGTTTGTTACTTGGAATATCTATTATGCACCTACTTATATACTTTATGAATTTGAAATACAAGACAAAATATGGGATAAATTTTGAATGGAAAACATGACAACACTTGTTTTTCCTTAGTCCTTCCTGGTAGTATTGTAGTGCTTCTCCTACCTACTAAACACCTAACTTAGGTAGCTAAGTAAATAGGTAATATGTAAGTAAGATAATGAGTTTAAGTAGGTATGTATGTAAATAAATAGGTAGGTACCTAAACCAAGTAATTTTTTAGCTATCTTATGTAAATGGTTAGTATAAAATAGGTAGGAGGTAATAAATGTAGTAACATAGATGCCTAATATAGTGATACATGTAATCATGGTTATTACTGTAGTGCCTAACTCTTGTAATGTAATTGTAAGATTTATGACTATGGTCATTAAGCCTACTAATGGAATAATCCTCATGACTACAACCCTTTGATAGTTATAAATTTCTCCCAATTTTTTATTTTATTATAGAAAAAAAGAAGTAAAAAAATAAAAATGAATTCCAATCAATCACTATGCTACAATCAATGCCTCAATTTTATTTTTTTGGAAAACACTTAAAAAATATTACAACCATATTTTGGGTTTTTTAGCTCATGACACAATCAAGTTTTGTACCCACTTGACAAAATGTTTAAATTAATTTCAACCAATGGGGGGGCTTTTAAGGGTCAATGTGGTCTAATGGAGATTAGGGCAGTGACCTGACCTCTGTTAAACCATGAAACATTATACATAAACCAGCACTTAAGATTCCATGTCAAGGTTTCATCCATCTTCATGTCCTTGGTCCCTTAGACCTTGAAGCTTTGTGCAAAGGCTTAGTATAAAGGGAGCACTATGTTGTGGGGGCATGATATTCTCATACTCGAGACTAAATCAAATTTGTGTACAGAAACAGAGGTCACATGTATAAGCATGCACTTGCAAATTGCAAAATTTCTCATGTTCTCATAGTAATTATTCCCAGAAGTTTTTTGACAATTTTGTCCAAAATGTCAAGAATTTGTAAAGAATCCCCTAACTTCAAGAACACAGAATTGTGAAGGAAACCAGTGTTGGCTGGTTATTGCTTTTTTACCTGAGTAACCGGCTGGGTCCAGGTCCGGTTATTAATAACCTACCAGCCAGTAATTGATTTTTGAAAAAAGTCATTAAATAACCTACCTGCCTAGGTATTGAATTTTTGATTTTTAGTAACCTATCTGGGTGCCCCGGTTATTACCTAATTATCATCCGGGTAGGTTATTAATCTTAAAACACTAAAAATTTTATGATAAAAAAAAGAAAAAAAGAAAAAAAGATAATAAAAATTAAAAATATCCCTGTAACTGGTGTATAACTGGCAGTAAAACTAGTGGTTTTCAACAGGGTATTTGAGAGCCAGCCCTTATGGATACCAGTGGTTGGTTATTCCTCAAAAAAGAATCAGGTAGTATTGATAACCGTGGGTACTATGTTTAACAATGATATTGATAATTGGTGGGTCTAACGAACTTTTTGAATTTTTTTAAAAATAATCTACCTAGCCAGGTATTAACCCTTAAGAAATAACCAGCCAACACTGGGAAAAACCCCTCCACACCAGCATATTAAAATCTTTAATTTCAGACATGAAATTAAATTTTTTGTACAAACATGAAATTGCTTGTTTGACAACAGATTAATACAACAATTTCCCTGTTTTACAATGGCTTGAAACAATTGAAATATTTGTTGGTCCCAATCCCCTCAGTTTTTTTTCCCTATGTTTACAAAAATACAACTATTTTTCATCTACAGTTTTTCAAACTTTTATGTAAAACTTTTTCAAACTTCCATGAAAACATTAAGATATTGGTCCCAAAATCAGTGATCTTTTCTTTGGGTGCAAAATCTAATATTTCACTGTAGTTTTTAAAATTCAAAATTTTGCCAGTTTTTGGTTGATTTTTTTGCAGAGTGTCACTAGAGTTTTGTCTACTAGCTACTGGTTTTTAATCATCCTATGGAAAAATTCTAGTTAAGTCACACACAGGAAAGCACAGAACACACAATGGGGAGCCCTAAAATGAGAAATCATGGAACCTAGGACCTAAACCCATCGAGCAGTAGCATGAAGCAAGTCGTGCTCGTGCAAGGAGATGGGCCAAAAAAAACCTGGAAGGACTTTGATTGCAAGCATCAGGAGAATGATTCCACATCAAGTAACAACAAGTCTAGAAAAAACCAAAAACCAAAAAAAAGAATTTAAAAACCAAAAAAGGTTGTAATTTAATCCAAGTTGAAATGTGTTGAACAAGTTTTCAATTTGGGGACCGTAGTGTAGTACGTCATATGATCCTATGAGCTGACTATGTAACTCGTGAATTGAAAGTCTTTTTTAGATATAGGTATTTATGCTAAGGTCCATCGTGAGTCCAGGGAGGACCGACTGCCTTTTAGCAATTGAAGGAGTGAAATTGAGGAATGACCGACGAAATTTCTGTCGCGAAATACGCAAATTTCAGGTATGTCGCGAATTTCACGTGCGAGAATTTCACCTGCGAGTTTTGTGAGTAGTATGAATAGTCAATCTGCTTAAATATCTCTGCGAGTTTCACCTGCGAGTTTTGTGAGTAGTATGAATAGTCAATCTGCTTAAATATCTCTGCACACGCGGTGACTCTCTGAAAATTCCCTTCATTTGGTTTCTTACACAGTTCCTCATCATCTTCCCAAGCGCTGGCTATGATGTGCAGGTGCTCCCCTATATAATACGGTGGCCAACAAGTCCCATTGTAATTCGCCCTCTCGCAATCAAAGCACACACTTCACCCATTCTCATCGCTCTTGCAATCTTCTATTAAATACACACTCCATTGATTGCAGCACTTGTTTCTAGCTCTAGATCTGTTATACTTACCCAGTTCCGATTTTACTTCCATTTCGCACTGCAGTAGTCTCTTTTCTTCTTGAGGATGAAGAACGCCGTGCGGATAGCGGCGCTGGCGCTACTCATATCTGTGCTCAGCTGCTTTGTGATCGGTTCAGTAGATGGTAAATGAGCTAGGCCTTAATTTCAGTTCTGTTCCTTTCCAGGTCCATGCCCGCGGCAGCACTTCCTAATAGTTTTTGAATCAGACAAGCCCGAACTTTAAACTTTGTGGTTTCCAACTCGATCTATCTATCATATATCTAGGATTTAGGAGGTCTCATGTAAAATTAGAGAATCTAATTTAGAATTAACGGGGACATAAACAAACTTTGAGACCGTCTAATATTTATGTGTAAGAGCTGGCAGGCATACTAGTACGTTTTTCTAGAGTTTCTGGAACTTGCAAATATCTGCAGCTAAATGATTTTGAGGATGTCTATCGAAAGACCATTGCATGCAAACTTACTGGAGTCCTTAGCTATAGAATTTTTCAATGAAAGCTTCTTGCGAAAACATTATGATGCAGTCACGATCAACCATTCTGGATATAGTAAAGCACTGGCTTTCGTTTTCCCTTGGTTATTTGAGAACCATTGTCAAGCGGAAGATTTCAATGGCTGTCTTCCAAGTTGGAAGATTTCTTCCACTCTCTAGAGGCCCTTCCATGTTTTGAGGTGCCTAGGCATGATGAGGGCTACTCTTCTCTTAATTCTCCTATTCTTGGGTCTCGTCGGAAATTCTGATCATCTCAGCTGTTATATTGTGCTCTGCAGGTATTGTGGTATTCAACAGCACAAATCAATGTCCAGACAGCATTATAGTATGCTATACCGATTCCGCTGGCTTATCTGTTGCCGAAACTGCAACTCCCGGCGTAAGTTTCCCCCTCGGCCGCAACTTCACGGAGTCAAACTTGACCAGTGCTATGATTTGGGGCTATCCAGGCAACAATGCCTCTAGTATCTCAGATTGCATCTCTGCAAAGCTTCAGGCAGACCTCGCTGAGTTCAACATCAGCGGTTCCAACAACACAGATTTGTATCAAATCAGCAACGTGGTATGCCTTCCGGCCCGCCTGCTAGTTTGCGGTTTCCTGCTTCCTTCAGAATGCTTTCACAATGGAAGAAAAAAAACACATGTCATCATGCGCGTGAGACTTCCGTTTCCTTCGCAATTTCGAACCTACACCTACGCTAACTATTTTTATATTGGAATGCTTACAGAATGCGTACAATTTGGGTATAACGATCATCCCACAAGGAATTAATTCGTGCCCAAGCCCTAGCTGCTCTATCCCCAACATTACCAATTTTTGCCAGGCACCTAACACGCTCACAGGTCCGCTTGGTGACGGTTGCTACAATACCGATGGCCCAAATGTAACGAGCCCCACGCCTGGAACTATGGCATTCGCTAACGCCTGTCCCGATGCAATATCGTTCACCACAGACACCACCGGTAAGGTATTTGCGTGTCCAACGGGATCCAACTATGAAGTAATTTTCAGCTGCTCGTAGATTGCATTAAAATATAGGATCATTGCGGGCCGGCCACGCCGTAATTGGTATCAATTCTTGAGTTTAGGCATTCCATGATCATCTATCTGTTAAGTGACTTGTGAAAATTTGATCAAAGATTGGCACATAGTGCACCTAAGTTAATCTATTTCGATGGTTTCCGATTCAGACAAGGACCTTGTTCTCTTGTTGCAGACGAGGATACTAACATAGAATCCAGATATACAATTATTTGTTAATTTGTCAGCAGTATTAACTAATAATAAACAGTAAAACCTCTTTATAATCACGCCCATTTTAGTCATATTCTTGTTTGTGTCACACAATTTTGGGTACCCATTCATTTCAGGAAGAAACACCATATTCTAGAGTCACTATCACAAGAGTTAGTAGCACAAAATATTTGCAAAGCTAATTTTTTTTAAATGTTACTATAATGGGAATATTTAAAACAAATATTAAGGTTTTGTAAATTGTAGTTCCCTTTAACAATGTTTTAAGTGTTATTTTGTGTTAAGTTGTGTAAACTAACAATACTGAATCCAATTAAAAAGAGAAAAAACAATTTTCTAGTGTAAACAAGCAAAAAAAAATGCGAACTTGTTAAGAAAGCAAAAGATCCACAAGTTAATAGTTAAAGAGCTCAAACTCAATATAAATTGTCACAATAAAACAAGCAAAAGTCACACCCTTTTTTGATTTTGATAATGCATAGTAGAACTTAGAATAACCCATGTAGAAAATCAAAACAATTGGCACCTTTATTCTAGTACAAAAAGGTTGTTTTGTAAGATTTTTTTGCCTATGATCACAATCTTGTAAGGGTTTATATGAAATGTGACTAGATACACATTTAAATCACAATTTGTTAGTGTTACAAAAAAAAGTGGTCATCAATGCAAGGATGATTATAAAGAGGGTGTAATACATATAGTCATTTGTTGATTAGTGGGCAATATTATTTAGATACGAAGTCCATGCAATAGTTTGAGGAAATTGTCTATCCATGCAACATTTAAAACAAAGGCTCATTTTAAAGATTATCATTAGTAGAAATTGACCAAAATGTAACCACTTATTTGCGACTTTATGCGACTATTAGTTATTTGCAACTACATTTGAACATGTTTGCAATTATTTCTTGTGTTGGTCATATTTGCGACTATGTTACAATTAGTTTGTAACTCCTATAAAATTTTCCAATAATAAATTTATTGGATATTGTATAAAAGTCAGGTTAACTAATTATGGTTAACTATCCATAATATAATTTTTGACAAGAAGAGCAATTTAAGGAATGCATAAAATGATACAATTGATTTCAATAAAATTATATTAAAAAAATAGGTTTTCCTTTATGTGACTACATATTCATAAGGTCAATTTTATGAAAAAATAAATCACACAAAAATTCCAAAGTCTTAAAATTTTGGAGCAATGGGTTATAAATGAAATGATTCTTTTTTTCAATCATTTGTGTAAACCTATCTATATGCATTAAGTTCAAAAACTTTAGCTTTAGATGCCTAGAAATCACATGTGTGTAACAAATAATCATGTAAAAAACCATGAACTTAGTTAATTTTAAAAGCCCATTTTGATCATTTTAGTGTTTCTACTTGTAAATCAAAATATTCATGCACAATTATATATGCATGTCAAAAATCATCACCAACACATGAATTATCTTATTTTCAATTATTCAAAATTTTTCACTTAAATCTATTTCATGAATTATGTAAAAGGTCACCCAAGTGTGCAAGTAATATATTTTGACCTTATTTGTTACCTTGTTTTCTACTTGTAAAATTAGAAAAATAGTTTTCAAAACTTTTAACCTTCCTCTAGCATTTGAAATCAAATGGAACTTTTAAATTTTCTCATTGCACCTATGGCCTCCTTCTAGTTTTTCAAACAAAATTGTACTATATCATTTGGAGTTGGAAAAGTACCTTAAAAATATCCTCAAAAGTTATGTTAGTTTTTGAAGGTTGGAGATAAAATTAATTATAAAATCAAACTTTATGTTGACAAATATATGTATATATTAGAAAATGCACCACATCAATATTGAGGGTTGAAAAAAAAGAAACAATTATTTGTAAAAAAAACATTCATATATTTTTAAGTATTTAAAATCTATATTTCAAACTGTCAAAAATTAAAAATTCAATTCAAGTACTTACGAGTGCATTGGAAAAAATAGTTATACTAATTTAGTTAATTTTGAAACTAATGCCAACAATAATTTAAAAATAATTTATGCAAAAAAATTGATATTATTTTCAAAAAAAATTCATACACTTGTTGTACCTTTTATTTGGAGACCTTAAGTTGTTGCATAACATAATTAATTTTTGTGTTATTTGAAAACTACAAGTGAATGCACAATATGGTGGTTCAATATCAACATAAATTACACTCCTTATAAGTCCATATACAATTCTTTTAAATGATTCAAATGGACATGGTTGTTATTGTTTTGTAATTTATTATTTTAATCTTTGAATAATACATGTTCAATCATCTACAAACCTTCCTAAATTTATGTGAAAACTTGTATTTAATGAAGCTAATGTCATTTTTAAATTTGGAAGTCCTAAAAAAACCCACAAAATCCATATGAATAATGGCCCATGTAAAGCTTTCAAAAATATATGTTTTTGGGAAACAAAAAAATTGAATAACAAACAAAAATTGCAATTCATATGGATTTATGAAAATATGGTCAAATTTTAATTGTTAAATGACTAAAATTTTCAAAAAAAAGATTCCTTATATGAGTTTATCATCTTGTATTACATTATATATTGAGTCCCAATAACAAATTTGGATTGTGAATCAATATAAATTTTTTCCATGTTATGATGTTCTAATTAAATGACTAATCCATATTTTTCGATTTCAAAAGTCCATTACTACCAATAAATGAATTTTTTATCAACAAATAAGCACATAATTATCTTCATAATGAAATTTTTAATCTAGATCCAAATCTCAATGAGTAGATTTAAAGATATATTAATCACCACATGCATTTGAATAAGGGGTACCCAGAGAGAAAATATCATTTCATCACAAAAGGGAGCCACCATAGCTTGCATCTACCCCCCTTTCAAAAAATCCTAAAGCCATTTTTCATTTTGTTGTACTTTAACCTTGAATCCAAACCTTTTTATGATGTGAAATTTGAAAATTAATGCATAATATTGATTAATTATTCATTCTTTAAATTCATTCATGTAAAAATATTCAATGTATACCTTACTTACGATTCATGTTTGAAACTAATTAATTCCTAGGAACGATAGTCAGGGAAAAAAACTAGGAACAATGTGCCAATTTTTTTTATAAATCCACTCAATTCAAAACACAAGATGATTTTGAAACTTAGTAGAAGATTAAACATACTTAAAACTAATGTTGAAATTTTGAAATATTCAAAATGATGTTGCTAGACCCTTTTTTCCTAGAAAGTCAATTATTTCGATAAGATTTGCTAAACATGAATTGTAATAATTTTATGTTGATAGTTTTCATTATTTTATTTTTATTTAGCAAATAAGAAACAATACATTGAATTTGCAAATAAATGATTAGATTTATGACTAATCTTTAATTGTAATTATTACATGCAAATTACTATAGGGCTTCATTGCCTTTGATAAGTTGCATAAAATTCCAGTTGCAAAAGACAATTAATGGTTAGTTCATTGAAAATAATCAAGGGAAAAAAATTAAACCACTAAATCTAACAATTTTAATGCCCAACTTTTTTTTCACATTTAATTACATGCGCATTTGCAACTAGGATATATGGTTGCAAATTAAATTGAAAAGATGCCATATGGTGTCCAATGGCCTATGAACCACCTTCCAAATTACAAAAACAACTACATTTTCATCTATTTTGGGATGCCATTAAAAATGAATGGTACAAGTGTATTTTTCATTTTCATTTTCATCCAAATCAACATTAGTTGCAAGTATAAATTACATGTGCAACTACAAACCACTTTGTAATTGTATATGCGACTAAATCATTTTAACCAAGTGTTATAAAAAACAGTCACATCTATAGTTACAAATGCAAGGGTTGGAATGGGTAGGATTCCTTGTAGTGAAAACAAGGAAATATAATGAACATAATTGTTCATTTTATTTTGCTTATATTTTGTTGTATTGTATTTTGAATTCATTTTTCTTGACTTTTCAAATTTAAATTCTTATAAATTACATAATATTCATGGTGCTTGATGTGTATTTTCACCCTATTTGATCTTGTTTTGACATTATAGTTAGATGAAGCTTTTGGGAAACCTTTACTTTTTTGGTATATTTTACCATGCTTTCCTTTGAAATTCAAATACATGAGCAACTTGATCTGCAAAATCAAATCACAAATGATTAAAGCATTAAACCCTAAACAAGAAGAAACAAGAAGGTTCACACAAATCACAAATGATTAAAACAATTTTTTTTACGTCAAAAAATACATAAAACTATGCATTCACTTTCCAAACCCAAGAGTTCAAAAAAATATGAAATCCTTCTTTTGTCACATTTGTCTAGACTAGAAATGGATTAAAGCTATTAATTCTAAAGCAAAATCTATACAACATTGTAATTGAAAAATTTTAGTTTGTTAATTAAAAAAGGGGATGAACAAATATTGTTGACCTTCAAAAAAAAATTATCCTTGTAAACAGATGATCTTTAAACTATGTAAGTGGTTTAAAAGGGTGTGCATCATAATTGTTTTAGGCCAAAATCTGATAATAATAATCATGCAAAATTTGTTATTCATAAGTTTGTATTATTTAAACATGAATATATCATGTACTTTTTAGACATGGATGGGGTGTGCACAACATTCGTGTGTAAATAGTGGGCATAACATCTATGTTTAAACAATACTAATACATGAACAACACTTGTGTTTAGAAAGTATGAACCTATGAAACAACAAATTTCATATGACTTGTAGATTTCCAAATTGTGCCTTGAAGGTTTATGGCATGTGTTTGTTTTCTAGGTTGTAAATTTCCACTACACAAGTTTAAAGGTTTTTTTGAGGGTGGAGAATTTGTATGTCATTAGTGTAATTTTGACTAAAGTTGCTACATTTTCTATGTGGAAAGTTTTGTAAATTTTTAATGCCACAAAATTAGCAAAGGTTCATGGATTTCAAATTATAGTCCCACATGATGACTAGTATTATCCATATGTGGTTCTAAATCAATGTTTAAATTACTTCTTAAATCAAATAGATATCCATGTGAAAGAAAGAAATCCCATCAATTATTTATTTTATTCCTTAAATATGTCCAATTAGGTACCCCCAATTTTTCCATGAATTTGTATTTTGCAACAACATCAAAAACTAAATCTAAGGACATTAAAAAAAAGTGAACCATATAAGTCATGGTTCTTTTTTATGGACCATGGGTGTAGTCACAATCCAACAAGCCAAAAAAGGGCATTGAATCACCAAAAAAAAAAAAGTCAAAATTGAGTAAATATTTATGTTTTGCCATTAGAAGCCATGGTAATCATGGCAAATTGTTGCTTTTTCATTCATATGAATATCAAGGAATTCAAATCAAAATCTATTTGATGAAATTTGAAGTTTAAATTTTGATTTAGGACCTTAGATAGTGAACATCTATGACATTAAACAAAAGTTAATTTTGCAAAGGACTGTCAAAAGGACTCATATAATAAAACATATTTGATACGAAAAAATTTAAAAAGATAAAAACCTTTTAGGCACATTGAAAAAACACTCATACCCAAAAATACATGGAATTTTATATTTTTAAAAATTCAAGAAAAATCCAAAATTGATGGAAATTTTTAAAACTTTGAAAATCTTTTACTACATATAAATGAGGTATAATATACATGATTTGTAGCTTATTATACAAGAAAATATAAATATGTAAAAAGTGAATTTTTGGTTATGATTTTTATTAAAAAAACATTAAATTTACTAGGAATCAAAACACATTAAAAATTTCATATTTATTATTAAAAAAAACAAAAAAAAAGTCATGTACTAGGACAACTATAAGCATCTATTATAACAAGTTAAACGATGCATTTGTTGACATTGCATACATGAGAGTGACATTATTGCATTCATGGTTGTTTATTTTTTGAACTATATATGAAAATACCTAATGGTTGGTAAAGGGAAAGGGAAATACTACAAATGTATTGCGTCTCACATCTTTGTGCAATAGTGAATACCTTTACAAACTAGTTTTTAAAACTTTTCACTCAATGGGTCATTATTTGCTTACAAGGCATCAATCAAATTCCACCAACTGAAACACATTGATTTGAATTGAGATCTAATACAAGGATTGGATCACTCCATTGCCTCTTCCAAAGTTGGAGAGAGAGATCAATACATACTTATGTTCTAATTAATTTTGCAACTCATGTCCTATTTAGATAACTAGATAAACATCATGATCATATGCATGCATTTGAATATATACATGTGCAAATGGCCAAACACAAAGCCACAAGGCCAAGGAGAGTCCTCGTATCACACAATGATCAAAATGTTTTAAACCATTGTTTGTGGGACATCAATGTGTGTTGAGTGTCAATGTCCCAAATGCTATCAAACTTGTTGTCGATATGGACATTTGTCATGTTCTTGAATAGCTTTTAGAGAGTGATAATTTCAAAAAATCAACATCACAATAGTTGATGCTAACCCATTGAACACAATAGTCATAAACATCAATCCAACATTTCCCATTTGCAAATGGTTCATATGAACTTGGGTAGAAACAAGAGAGGTGACATGGGCATAGAATAAGTTTGTCAAAACTCTATGTAGAACTATAAAAGGTGAAATCGAACATGAACCCAATCTCAATTCTTTTGTGCTAGTAATTCTCTCCTCTCCTACAATTTGTATTTTTCAAGTCTTGAGACTAGTAATTCTATAGCTTGCAACTTTGACACAACTCCTGGAAGAAGAGTTCTATCTTGCTAGTGATTATGGCTATTCATAAGGGGATCCGTATTACTAGCATTGTTAAGAAGATAGCAGCTTTTGTGTGTGTGTGTGGGGTTCTTATAGGGATGGGGAAACTTGTGTCATGGTTCCTTACTTATCAAGTTATGAATTCAATTTGCATGCAAACCTTTGGGGTTCAACTCTCTTTAGTTCTGATTTTACTTCAGATCACCACCCTAAAACCACTAGGATGATTGCGAATTATGGTGCCATGCCATGTACATACAACTGGGAAATCAACCCATCTAGGTTTTATTTTAAATGGCAAGTTTATGATGGCATGGCCAAACGATATGAACATGGATGACACCAACATAAGTAATGACCATAATTTCATTCTCTTTTCCATTCACACATGAAAATAGGTATCCAAATTCATCCATTCAACTTTGTTGCCTTTTAATATCAGTAGCACCAACAAGACCTATGTGGTTCTTGAGAATGCATATATTATGTCATATAATGTGGTCAAGAAAATGACATAATCTGCCACCCCGGACCTTAATGGAATCACTTGTGTGTGATCATGGATTTGGGTTTTTCTTAAAATAAATATATAAATAAATAAATAATATACTTACCCTAGTAACCATTCCAGCATTATTAAATTATTTTCAGTAAATGTCGATTCTTTTTCAAAATTAGCTACTCGCAATGCCAAAATTTGTAGAAATTTGTTTGGCATTACTATTGACGCCTGCTTGGTCAATAGTAATGTGGTGGTGTGGTGTGCCTAAGTAGGTAGTGCAAAATTACTTCACACACACACACACACACACACACACACATATATATATATATATATATATATATATAATTTATTTTTTCCTAAGGTGTTAGAATATCATTTCATGTTGTGAAGTAGGGGTAGCAAGTAATATATAGGGATACTTTTTTTTAAATCTTTTTTTTGGTAGCTATATTTGCTTTAATTTTCCATGAGCCACTTCAGCTACATTACAAAATTGGTGGGGGAAAAAAAAAATTAAGAAAAAAAATCATGGGTAGGACCTTCCTCTATACTAAAATCACACACAAATAGTTTGCACAAGAAGTTGGTTGTGTGTCCTTTGAATTCTTTTCTTCTACCCTTTGCTTTGCTTTGCATTGGTGTCCTTACTTCCTATTTTTACCTTGAAATTTGCATGGGTTTGTTTATCTTCTACTTCCCTTGTGAACTTTTTTTCTTTTCCCCATTTTTTTTGAAGTCCTTTTATCACATGTTTGTTCACCATGGATTCTTCTCAAAGACCAAATCCCAAACAAAAGACCCTCTTGTCAAATTCAGCTAACCTTTAGCTACAAAAAAGTACTCATCTCCAAAATCCCCAATTTCAACCTTTTGAAGCTCTTGAACATGCTTTGTTCCTTTGGCCCTTTATTGACCCACTTTAGGGTTTTGCTCTTTTGGCTCATACTTGAGTCGTCTCTCTTTGTTCCTTCTTTTTCCCTTTTGCCAGGTGCATTTTTTTATCGGCCTTGCCAACCAAGGCAAGGATATAGTGTTTAGATTCATTATAGAGTATAATAGCTTAAGGATTTTGGCCCCTAAGTAATAATAGGTCTATTTTTATATGTGGATTTTCTTTTAAAAATCCCCTTTTGGGGGAGGGTGGGGGACTATTGGATTTTTTTCGTTCCCAATGTGTTTTCATCAAGTTCCCAATGGGTTCCCAAAATGTTAACCCGATTTTCCAATATGTTCGTCAACATGTTCCCAAAAGCACCTCACTTTATTCCATATGCTTTGCTGCCCAACTTGTCCTCTTAGAACAGATATGCGTGGGTCAACCCGTAAAATTTGAGTGCACCCGCCCCCCAAACTAATTAATACAACAAACAAAATAAGTAACATTCTCCTTCAACATTAATTAAATTATTTTTCAAATTGGCCAATTTTGTGAAAAAAAAATTGAACTTATGTCTATTGGGGCTAACCACCCAACATGCACCATGGTCTTAGGCACATTGGGATTATTGTATACTTGTTATAATTTTGTGTCTCTTGTTAATAATATATTGTCTATGTTGAAGTTTTCAGAAATTCAAAAATCCAATGTCAAACCTTAAAAATTCTAAATATTGTAGTACCATAGTGTAGTACCTTGATGGTTTCAACACAAATTATTTTCTTTTAGAAATGCTGAATTTTTTTTAAATTTTATTTTTCTCAAAAAATATTTGTGTGTGAAAAAAAAATGAAGAGTCATGTTCCAATGTGTTCCCAATGTGTTCCCTAAGGGTGTTCCCAATATCACCACACTTTATCCCATATGGTTTGTTCCCAAGTTCTCCGCTTCCTCACCTATATAGTTGCGCCAATGGAAAGGCGATTCAACTTCACATAGAAATTTCTATGAGCTTCAAAACTTTTTTTCTTTTTTTTTTGGTTTTTGGGTGATGGGCCAATGAAAATGGCTCATTGAAGGAAGGAAAAAAAAAGGGGGAACTTGAGAGGCACCCCATCTAATTAATAGAAGTAAGAATAATGCATTAATATAAGAGGTACCCACTTTGTTGAACAAGGTATTAGCATGTAGGAATTAAATGATGGCCATTTAGGACCATAATTTTCATGTGGCCAATGAGAAGGCTCCGCATGCACTTAGGATGGCCCAATTTTTTTTCCCAGTTCCAACTACTAAAATATTGTTTGGTGAAAGAACCTCCAATTCAGGTTCAAGGATTTTTCAAAAAATTGTTGGAAATTTGTTAAATTCGTAACATGTTCATGGTTTGAGCAATGAATGAGGGGGATGTCAATTAGCCCCCAAAATAAAAACATTTTTTTGATAATTTCATACAAAATGCTTGCAACTCCCAACAAATGTAGCAAAAAATTTCAAAAGACAATTCTTAGAACAAATTTGTTGTTATCAAGGAAACCCACTTCCAAATTCCAATCTTTACTTCAACTTGAAATCTCTCAAAGCACTCTTATTATGCAAGTCTTTGTAAACGTGGAAAAGGAATGGATAACATGGATGGATTCAAGCGTCGTGGTGTTATAGACATTTGGCATGACATGAATAACCTCGAAATTTGATTACCTACTTGATGAAATGTAAGAAAGTTTTGAACTTCTACCTAATTTTTTTCTTTTTTTTTTTCTTTTTGAAATTTTCTATGTGTGATATTAGATAGAAGCATCTAAAACTGTCAGTGCACCTTAAAATGTTTGCAAAAAATATATTATATTATATTATATTATATTATTTCAGGGTTGAATTTTGTTGAACAAGAGGTCATTAAATTTAGATCACCCAACAAAATGAAAGGCAAAAAAACACACACAACAAAGATCCAACACAAAAAAAACTTAGCTAGAAATGTCCTTCAAAGAGCACCCCCCCGCCCCCCCAAAAAAAAAGCTAAAAAAAAGCCACAACTATAAATCCATGTCATGAATAGCTTTGGAAAGAACTTCTGGAGTGCAAATTTCAAAGGCAATATTTTACACAAGAAAGAGGGGCCACAGTGAACCAGCACCCACCAGCACACCATCCATCCACTGGATGCCTGTCATTACTCAGTTGTGGATGAACCTCAAATGAGTTAATAAATGGTTTTCACCTTGGTAACCAATCATGTGAGAAATAGGTCTTATATATATAGGTGGATAGGTAGGAAAATAGATAACTACTAGGTAAGTAATGGTTCATACATAGGTAAGAGCTGTTTTTATTACCTACTTACTAACAACCCATTTACTAACAACCTGCTAATGGGTTGTTAGTAGGTAGGTAGGTAGGTAGGTAGGTTGAAAACAAAAGCAACTGAGGTAACCATCATGGTTAGCTAGGGAACTAGAACTCAACAGAAAACTGTCTTCTGACCACTTATCATCCATCCTTCATGGTGTGTGTGCATGTTGATGCCAAAGACGTCAACCCAAAAGAGGTCAACCCAAACGACGTTTGAAGATGTCACTCAGATGTGGCATTTTCCTTGACTAAGAAGAGCACGTCGTAATGTCAAAAATAAAAGTGAGGTGCTCAACAACTTGTTTTTCGTGAGCTTGCTTTGTACTTTTGGGAAAAAATTGCATGTCACGCGGATGAGCGGTGTGGTCGTGGTATATACAAATGCATTGTGGTGCGAACTTAAAGGGGAGTAGTACACATGAACCCCTCCATTTGCCCCCGCCCCTGGCCCCCCCCCCCCCAAACACACACAATTGTTCACCAACTTTTCGTTGTTGAAAATTTCTTAAGACCCAAAAGACACACACAATAAAGGAAACAATGCTACCTTATGTTTTTTCTTTGCAATGTTGTGCTTTCCCCCTTCATCCCCACAATGGGAAAAAAAATTCTGGTAGGGCAACCCACCTTAATATATTTTCTCTCCCCGTATTCAACCTTGAAAGTTAGTTAATAAAATTGATGCTAATGTGAAACTACTTTGTAAGCTTTTTTTTTTTTTTTTCCGGGGGGGGGGGGGGTGGGGGGGGGGGGTTGGTGAAGGAGAAAGGGGTGTGGGGGGGAACGTAGAGGGGGGGAGAGAAAAGGGAACCCCCCCTGGGGCCCCGGCCCGGGCCCCCCCCCCCCCAAACACACACAATGGTTCACCA
>Ga0116231_10005866_pt1 | contig 23930 bp, 22 predicted proteins | sample S1TSphgellanicum_2_FD_89695 | JGI IMG/M metagenome (GOLD analysis project Ga0116231, IMG submission 89695) | Host-associated microbial communities from peat moss isolated from Minnesota, USA - S1T2_Fd - Sphagnum magellanicum MG | ecosystem: Host-associated > Plants > Peat moss > Unclassified...
ATTAAAGCATTTATCTCCCCGAAATAAAAAACATAGACATGTTTCCCTTCGAAACCGTGCACCCTGCCCAACTCCTCCCCCCCAGCCCCCCCCTCCTTTTCTAATATACATGGAAGTTAAATTGTGGCCACAAAATATGGGATAAAATTGAGATGCTATTAGGAACATCTTGGGAACCTTTTGGGAACACAATGTGAACACATTGAGAACAAACAATCCACTAGCTAAGTAGCTAGAATACAAGACTGAGAAGCAAGAGGCACATGAAACTAATTTTGTGGTGGATGAGGGAGAAGCAACAGGCCAAAATCGAGTGCAAGTAAATGTTTGTTGGTTGTCGACAAGCTTGATAGTTGCAAGACTCAGCAGAGATTGTTGCAGATCTGGCTGAGCAAGTTTAGCCAAAGATACCACCAAAATTGTGGGCTTAAGACATTCAAGGGACATGTGGAAAATACATTTGAAGATGATTGTTGCCATGAACTATTGATGAAAGGATTTGGGTTGTTTGGAGCATCTTCATAGCAAATGACATGAGTGACACCAGAAAAAAAACACATTTACAAAGGCAAACAAGTCATAGATTTGTTGAATGTTGCATGACAAAATGCCTGTTTTAAGATGCTTCTGAGAATCCATATTTTTACACAAAGCTTGCAGTAATACATCCACACACAAGCTTTTGAGGCTCCAAAGAACCTCATTTCCAGAAACAGCTTTTGAAGCTCCAAAGAATCTTACCCAACACCCTGGATCCTGAGCTTTCATGATGATGATGATCTTCCGTTTTTTCCTCACTTACCCAAATCAGTCATCATCACTCCAGGTCCTTGATCTCTCTCACCCTTATCCTGTTTGGCAGTGATGGTGGTCTGACAGCTCGCGCACTCGTTTGCAGAAACCATGAACACAACACCTAAGAAGTGAAGATTTATGGTTTAGGGTTTAGAACCTGAGGTCGCCAACAATTGCAAAAGAAAACAGACCCATTACGGTTGTTGTACATCCACAAACATTTTCTGAATTGGTGACATCTTTGCAGCATTTTCATGTTCAGCAAATGACATTCCAGCAGAAACAAATTCTGAAGAGGTGCAGCAGAAGACATCGAGCAACAACAAGAGCAGGAATGTTTATTAGTACCTGAGTTGCTTGCTGCACCTGCTTGTTGTAGATTGCTGCCTGTCTTTGCCTCGCGACAAGTCTCTGAGGAGCATCCTTCTTGTAGGTGCACAAGCAAGAAGCGGGTTGTTTTCCTTTTCAGTAAATCTCCTGGAAGATTCAGAACTGTTTCCACTGACACCTCTCTGTTTCTCATCCTCAAGTGACCCTCTGTTGACTTCTGCACTGGAAGAGTGAGACTTGATAAGCGTCCCTTGTGAGACAACTTCGTTGTGCTCTTGTGAGACTGGTTTCTTGCAGAGCTCATGATGTGCATTCTTTTGCAAAGTGGCAGCAGCGGCCACCAGCTTCATGATGTTGCCATCCATGGGCTTCAGCTGCTTCCCATAGCTCCTCCTCCTTGGACTGTGATCATCTTTCCCATCTGATTTTCCCAAGCCAGAACTTCTCTTCCTCAAAAAAACTTGCTCACCAGATGGTTCAAGAATCTCACAAACTGGTGCACTGGTGCCATGATCACTGGCTGGTGCACTCGGCTCATCTTCAAGCTCACTACTGGCAAGCAGATTATGAGCGATTTCAGGAGATTCACTTTGAAGAATTCTTTTGAAGCTGTAGTCATCACCAAACTTTAAGCTTGACTTTGAAGGCCACCTGAGCCTCTGTAATGGTGTCTGGGGTTTGAGAAATTTGGCAGTGGGTGCAGCAGCGGCAGGGGACTCAATCTGATGGGCACTATACTTGTCAGGGGAGGGAGTGAATACCCTGTTTGGAAACATAATTCCCTTGGAGTTACTCATGCTTATGAGCTTCCATGGCAATTGGCTCTTGATCTCTGTCGCCTCCATGGAAAAGTTGCAATGTTCCTCCTCCAATTGCTCACGATCGTCAATACAGTGCTCTCTCCAAGCTAGACTTGTGACAATCCCAATTTGCTGAACCCCATCAATTTCCACAGATGCTGCACCAGAGCAGCACTCAGTTGCTGAATATGATTTGCTGTCCTCTTTGCAGCTCATGGGTACCTGCACATTGGGTGTTTGCTTGGAGAGAACAGTAATGGGAGCTTGTGCTTTGTGATGCAGATGTGGCTCAACAGAGTTGATCATGCTCCTTTTGTCAAGCTCCCTGAGTACCTCACGAGATTCTCCAGGAAATGCCACATGCTTGGACTTCATCATGTTGTGCATATGTTTTTCTGGTTGATCTGCTTTCACAGCCATGCTCTTGTGCACCTGCACTGAGCTCGGGTATGAGATATCTCTCATTTTGCTATGTTTTTTGCTGCAGCTGGTCCTTATGATGCAGTGATCTGGTTTTTTCTGTGCAGCAGGGTCTGTGATTAGATCAGGAGATTTCAGCTGCCACTGGCTGCTGTTGCTGCAAGCTGTAGGCGAAGAGGAGGAGCTTGGTGCAGGTACCTGGAGAGTACATTCAGCAACTAGAGTTGCAATGGATTTTGCAATTTCACTAGCTTTCAGAATCTCTGAAACGATACCTGCATGGTGAGCTTCTTGATTGCTGCAGCTAATTTGTGCAGCTGCTGAGGAATTGATCTTCCATCGACCTGCAGCTGTATGTGGGTTCTTGTGTAACCCAGCTGATATAGTGCGCTGTAGCTCCTGCAGACGAGCTACCACCTGCTCCACCTGCACAGATATATCATCAGCGCTCATATCCGGAACAAAACCTCAAAACAACATGACCCATGGACCAGCTAGCTGAAGAAGCTCTTGTAGTTAATCTCAGAGAGAAGTCTAGAGGTTTAGGGTTTAGGATTTAGGGTCTGCAGATCATGAGCTCTAGATTTTCTACTTCATTGATAAGAAGACTGAGATCTGAATCGTACCTTGACGACAGCTTGCATCAGCACTACTGGAGACGACCCACGGTGCGGATCCATCTCTCGTTGCTTCTAGCAAACGGAACTCAACAAAGAAAGAAAAAAAAAACAGCACAGCTACTTGTTGCAGCAGCTTGATCCCAGCTTCCTCAATACCCTCCACTAGCAGTACTGCAACAATCCTAATTACTCTTCTCTCCATTGAGGAGCACCCCGCAGAGAAAACAACCCATAGTTTGCAACTACGAAGCCGATCATTTCAATCTACTTAGTCAAATGCAAACTTTAGATGCACAGTACAACAACAGCTTACATACAAAAAAATTTGAGCAAATTGCTGCGAGTCTCTTCAGCTCATGCTGTTGCTGCTACTGCATTGATATACAACAGCTGCTGAATTCAAAACATCAAGCAAACATTCGCGTCATCTCTCAAGCTGCTACTACAACATCTTCTTCTTCTTCTTCTTCTTCTGATCTTATTGGTATTCTCTCCTGTTGATTTTGCTCCTCAATCAACCCACGCTACAACCGATTTGCGAAGATCTTCGACCTCAAGATGTTCAACCTCGCACGCAGGACAGGCACGAACGAAATCGCTGTGTCCTGAGAGAGAGCGTGCGAGAGAGAGAGAGAGCGCGCGCACGTACACACGTACCGAGACCAAGACAGTGATTACAAAATGGGAACCAAATTAGTTCACTAAATTTGTGCTTCCTAAATTGTAACTATAATAGTCATTAACAAATTTTTTTTATAGATCCTAGTTGCAACATTCATTAACATAGTTATGGGTCCTAACAGATTGTTGACATTCAGTTGACATTCATTCATTAGGGATCCTAATTATATCCAACAAATTCATAACGGATTTTGAGAGCTTATTATGCCAATTTTGAAGGTTTTTTAAATCGCATAAATCTTATGCAAAATGGCAACCAAATTCATTATAGGAATTTTCCTATTTAGCAAAGCAAAGTTCTCAACAAACAGATGAGCCAAAAGCATTCCCTGTTGCAAGTGCGAGAATCACTGGCACCCGTTTGCAACAACTGAACTGGATGGATTTTCCTGCATGGTGGGTTTTCCTGCTGGTGACTGTCGGTTCACTCTTGACTGGTCTGTTTCTGTCTGCTCCTCGTTACTTACAGCACTACACATCCAACCATCTGATTCTTCTCCTTTGCAAACTGAGGTTGCACAGAAATCATTGCTGATCTGCAGCCCAAAAATTCAAAATCTAGTCCTAACCTTGAAAGTGCATAGATGTTTGTCTGCGTTTGATCTGAACAGGTTTTGAAGTGCAATTCGAACAATGGCAAGGTGGAACTACAATAGTGTCCTTTGATGAGTTAACAGTCTCCCACAAAGAAGCCTGCAGGATCTTCAAACAATCCAGTAAACCTTCTTCACCCCAATTTGAATTTTTGCAAGTTTGTATAAAAGAAGCAATGGTTGAAAGGCGGCAGGCATGCCACTATGATCACGAAATCCATGTATGTCATAGTCATGGAATTCCATTTGTTGAAAAAAAAATTCTCGAGATGATTGGCAACACTGTATACTCATGTTTTTTTGTTTAATTTGTGTCTTTCAGGACCTGCCTACCGAAACCCAAAAAATACCCAAGTGAGCTAAATTTTCACTAAATTTGGGTGTCCTAAATTGTAACTATTACAGTTGTTAACAATTTTTTATTAGATCCTAATTACTAGGTTTGTTGACATAGTTATGGATCCTGACAGATTTATGACATTGGATTGACATTCATTCATATGGATCATAATTATGTAGAAAAAATTCATTATGGATCTTGCAACTTTTGAGGGTTCTTTAAATTGCATAAGAGGGCTCACATACATGTTCAACTTACCTAACACAATGTTCAGGCCTGTCAAGGGTTTGCCCATTCTCTAATACATAAACATTGGTAGTACAAGTCCCAATATTTTCACAACATTCATAAACATCATTATGGATATGAATTTTACAGTGTTCCTTTGTCAACATCCTTAGGAATCCTGATTACAACAAATTCATAAACATCATTATGGATCATAACAACCTTCATAAACAACATTGCGGATCCCAGAATTGTCACAACCTTCATGAACATCATTATCAATCCCCAATTGCCACAACATTCATAGACATCATTCATATGGATCCCAATTTTTTCACAGCAGTCATAAACATCTTTAGGAATCCTAATTACAACAATTTATTTATTCATTCATTCATTCATATGGATCCTGATTACAATGAATTCATTGCATTTCGTCAATGGGGATATTGCAATTTGAAGCTATAGTGAAATCTTTATGGGATCCCGATTACAACAACAATTTGTTAACATCTCTATGAGGATGATGGATCCAAATTGCATCTTTCAAATATTATACAAGCTATACAACCCAACCTTTTTAACAACTCTTGTCAAGTACCACCAAAATGGTGTTGAATTTTATCACTTTGACCAGTGTTTGCTACTTGAAGTAATAAAAAAGGCCTTTTTGGAACTTCTACAACTGCCAAAGTCTAGATTATTTTTTCTGTTTGAACTTAGATCTGAAATATAATCTACACAGGTGATGTATAGGTCCCAAGCCAAGGTGAATCAACCCCCACATAGGGATCATGGTCAATTTGCCCTGGCCAGTATCCCAAGCCCAGCACCTTAATGGGTTAATTCTACATTAATGGGCGGTCACATTTTCAGAAGTTCAATGGTAAGACATCTGACCAACTTGGGTGGTGTGGTTGATTCGGTGAACAAATTATGCATGATACATAATTGCTAAATTCGAAGTTCAAAAATTGTAGGAGCTTGAGTGTCAGGACTGAGGAGTTCAAATTGTGTAAAATTAAAGAAGAAGAAAAATTAAAGAATGGAAGCAAAATGCCAAATTGTAGCTCTCTGCAGGAAAATGGAAAAATCCCTCTTTCTCAGCCCATTGTACCCCTGTCACCAAAAAAGAGGGGGGCTTATATGATCATCTTTAAAACAAAGAAACACATCCAACTGTAGTTGCAGAAATTTCCAGTGAACAATTCCCCATACGTTGTGATTTATACGACTCTTCCTACACACTGTCATTTCTCCTAGAGTAGTCATAATCCAAAGTTTAGGCAACCACCCTAGATTATGTGTCTAAAAACATTCTTAAAAAGATGATGAATGCAAAGAGATAGCAGATCAGATCTCTCTGGACTACTCTCAATCAATTTATCATGATCTTTTACAACATCATTTCCCAAAGACAAGTTTTCCGAAAAAATCTCCCCACATATGTACTCAGGACTTTTGACAAAATCAAACCGATTATAAACACCCAAGGTAGAATTCTCCTTACTGCCAACCCTAACAAGGATAAAAACACCAGTATCACGGAGTTCCCAAAATATTTGGTCTTTATTCCCAAATGCTTATCCCAGAATCCCCACAGTGATGCTTGTATCTGACCAGCCTTTCCATCCTCTAGGGATCTTCCTCATCTCCACCATCTCTATGCAAACTTTCATCCATGTTTTTAATCCTACACATCTCTGGTCCGTAATGTATGCAACTGAAGAAAAGTTTGTTTCTCAAAATCCAATAAAAGACCGATGGCCGGAACCATCATAGGGGAGACAAAAAGGGAAGGCCGAAAAAAGGTTAAAAGACGCATAGCTCACATGAACCAAAAAAAGGGAGAGAGCTAGTCCTTCTTGTGGTAGGAAGCTATTTCCCCCACATCCCCTCTAATGTTGCCTACATGCGAATCGTGAGATCTCTATAGTAATGGGAGGTTTAGAACAAGCATCACTCGCCAACACAATCTTCTTTTCTATAGCACAAGCTAAAGCACGTTTAAGAGCAATATTAACATGTTGCATGAAAAATTGAATGCAAAAGACAAGGATAAATGATCTCCCAATCATCTATCGTGGAAAAAACAGGCACACTCCTTAATGAAACGATCCATATCATGCCCGAGTGTGCCATGCACCTCCATTACCATTGGAATAAAGTGGTGCCCCTCATGAAGCTCTCTATATATACAGATCCTAACAATGGTGTTAAGTTCCATAGCTACACCTATTGGTTGACTAATGACACTCGAAGCCACCGTCTTTTGCGTTGGGTTAATAACCACCACATCTACAACAAAGATCTAATCCTCTTGGGTCATGTAAAGATTAGCTCGTAATGAAACTCCTGACGTAAAGGCATACCAGTGCTCTCTCCATACAGCATGCCCACTTTTTCGAACAAAGGCATACATGACATTTCGGATGGTGTCATGTGTGGTCATCCTCCAAATGGGCAACGAATTATGTGTGTGTTAAATACATTCAACCCATGTCCACATCCACACGTGAAAAAATAAAATGTTGATGGTTGAATCAAATCAAGACAAAAATGTAATGTTAAGATGAAAATAAAATGTGCAATGCGAAACAAACAAATAGATGGCCTAACAACCAATCACAGCCCTGGCCCCTTGCCCGAACAAAAACAAATGTGGGCTCTAGATGTTGAAGAAATGGAATCATCTTCCAAGATAGACTTAAGGTGTTAATAACCACTAGATTCTCAAAAGAAAGATGCATCTTCTTAGCTACAGGAAGAAGGTCATCTTGCACTGCACATAAATATGATTGAAACAAGTGGGGACCTTTTCAACTTGAAAAACATATTCCTCCAAAACGGGTTTATAAAAAATACAAAACCTAGAGCATAAATACAGAGCCATTAGAATTCAACTCCTGAAAAAAGCAGATGGGGCATAATCCTTCATAGAAAAAAAGCCTATACCACCAAAAAATATCAATAGTTCAGCCTAACACCTTGCTAAAGGGCCCTCATAAGACTCCCACGATCCTAGACCCATAATGTCCCCATAGACTTGCATAACTCTCTTGTTGAAACTTGCCAAATAATATAAGAAAGAAGAAGAAGAAGAGGGTAGTGTCCATGTTAAATAAGAAAGTCAATGAATGACACATGAGGACAAAATGTTATGAGATAAGGAAGTTGATGAGCTACACATGAAAACAAAATGCCCAGAGTAACCTAGGTGTCTTTCAGGAGAAGAAAATCATTGATATGCGCCATGTCTTGAAATAAAACCCCATCCAAAAAATGCATGGCAAAGTCCTGAGAACCCATTAACACACCCAAAATGTGTAAACCATCTATGACCAATTTGCAACCCTAAGGAATATCTATGCCTAAAAAAATCCCTAATGGACTCCAAAGCTTACACTTTGACACCTTGACCTTAAGCCTAACTAGGGTTAATTGGGTCGAAAGGTGGTTAAAGGCATGGGTAATCTCACTCATAGGCCCCATAGTGTGGGTATCATCTATTAGGGATGGAAAAACACACTTGGGGGCCTATGCAATGGTCTCTACAAAAGTTCGATAATGGGTCAAAACAAATAGAAAACCTCCTAAGGGATCACCCTACCTTGTGCTTGAAAATGATTAAATAATGATGACCCCCTCCACATGCCGCCCATGCTAGTAGTAAAAAAGAAAATGAGCACCATAAAACAACATGGTAAAGGGGACAATGTTTGCCAAATGCCCCTCGGCATCACACAACTTTTTAAAAATAACAGTTCGAGAAACGTTGTTAAAAGCATTTTTTACGTCAAGTTACATTACAACCCAATCAAGGTGTAGGTCAAGGAAGGCTCGGATGCCAAAAGGGATGGCTTCACAACCTCTAAGGGTCAATACTCTAAATTGATGAAGGGATATGTGTGCCTAAAATGACCCCCAAAGTTGTAAGACAATGGAGCAATTAATAAGTCAAAGAAACACCTCACCTATGGCAATAAGACAAAGACCATTAGTGTATTTTGTCATTACCAACAATTTGTTAACCCTCAACGTTAGGGCTGTCGACCTAAAGATATCCCCATAATCAACAATAACAGTAGCTTGGAATAATTCCAAAAACCTTAAAGATGGGTCTTCTAGTATGAAGCATTTTGAAAAACGTTCATATACCATCCTTGAAACCCACCCAAAGACAAATGGGGGGCAATGGTTAAGGCTTGGGCAAATAGAATCATATCTAAGACAAAAATGTGTTTAAGTTTTTAGTCAAAAATAGGTGGAGGGAGAATCAATTTCACGTCCAATGATGCCAAGGTATCGTGCCATTTTAACTCCTTCGCCAAAACTTCTAATTGGGTTTCAAAATATTTCAAAGAGACATTGTCCATGAAGACTTTAGTGTCGCAACTTTAGCCTTGGGCTCGCAACCAAGGCAAAAGGCTTCCAAGGGTGCGAGCCAAGACTAAATTCGGGAGTCGCATTCTTATGCCCGAAAGTGCAAAGGAGTGTGAGGGAAAGAACCCTCACACTCCCAAGTGAACTTCCATGTTGGGAGTTGGAGTCCTGGCGGACTCCTGAATGTTCAGAAAGTGATTGCAAGGGTCAAAACCCAATGGCTCGAGGAGTTATTATATCATTGAAAAGCTATTAAAATGTAGATGAGCTCGCATCACCCATTTGGACATTTGAAACACAAGTTATGGCAAAAAGAAAGGTCGGGAGTCAAATTGGCAGTTTGACTCCTGACCACTAAAAGTCAGGAATCGACCCGATTTCCTTACATGCAAAAAGGGTGTAATTGGCGTAAGGTAGTAATGGTGTCCTCCGAAAGCATAACTAACATCATTGGCTAGAGAACTTTAATAATGCGATTATATTCACCGACTCTCCTCAAAGTTAACATCGACGAAAATGAGTGATTGAAAATCTTCTTATGAGTGGTGAGAATGGGGTGCACATGAGGCATGTGAAGTTTCCTTGTGAAGACAAAACTAATCACCCACCATAAACTTCCTGAAATGAACAAAAACCTCTCGTTGACCAAAACGACCTCCTCAGGTGTAACACAAACATTAATGGGGCAACAAGAAAAAAAGGAACCATGCTAACTTGTCTGTCAAGTTTAAAGCAATTTGATCAAGAGATAAAGGAAAAGCTTCCTCAACCTCGTCTTGGGTGGTTTGAAAGATCCTATAAAACAAACAAAGGCAAGTGAAATGAGACTCAAACAACCCCAAAATAGAATGAGACTAAGCCCGAAGTTAACCCTAAAAAGCAAAAGGAATAGAATAGGGAGAAACACAAGAGGGGGGGACACTTACAAAGAAAAAGCATGGCTGGCTTAGGAAACAAGGCTAGCAATAGGGTGAGCATTCTTGACATGCTTCAAGGGGGCGCTTAAAGTGTAAAGGCCAAAATAATGAGGACAAAGGGTATTTCAAATCAATGGGGGACGCAAAGAAGGAGCCATACCTTTTTCTTTTTTTAAATTTAAAATGCCCAAAACCCTTAGGAAACAAAATCCTAAATAGACCCCCCTTGAAAAAAAAAGGCTACACCCAAAACCCTTAAGAAGCAAAATCCCAAGCAACCCCCCTAAGCAAAAAAATTTTTAAAAAGATGAGGACTTTCCTAATGTTGCAAGAGCTTGCCAAAGATGGCGGGCCCAATCCTCAAGCACTCGCCATCCCCCTTCTTCACCACAACCTTGAAAACTGCCAACCTTTATCGCATGCACCTCCCAACCTATTATGCATTCATCTTGTTATCTTTTTTCTAGTGGACAAGTGGTGGGCTAATATGAAGTGTTACTTCCTTACAACTTGGCTTGCTATTATTGAAACACCATCGCCATCACCATCGTTGTTATTCTTTGCCTCCATCATGAACCCTTGGTATTTAATCAACTTGATTCACAACTCAACTCACAACTCTCAGAGTCCTCTCCAAGTGCACAACATTTTCAAATTTTTTAGTTAGGGTAGGGAATTATTAAAGAATCAATAAAAACATTAAGGAAAAAATGCAAAAAAGTAGGAATCAAAAACCACACAAATCGAAACTATGGGCATTCATTCCCACTACCTAGCCACTTAAACAAATAAATAAATAAAATCCAACTTTCTCACACTTCCCACAAAGCATAAGCAAGGAAAAAAAGATAATTGGCTAATGCCAAGTTTGGTTTCTTATCTATTTCATTTACTCTTGCCTGTAAAAATCAATAGCCACCAAATTTTTGCCAAGCTCACCAAGAGGGCTGCTAAACACCCCCTGATGAGCTTTGTCTAACACTGCTTTTGGCTTGACAGTGTAGCCTTACGGAGAACTGTGCTATTTTGCTACATGGTTTTTTTTTTTTTCCCTTTTTGACTTTGTGTTTGCAATAAATTTAAAAAATAAGCCCCCCTCTTAAGTGCCTAATGGTATGTTAGTGGTTAGTGCCATACATCCTACAAGGGGAGGTTCAAGGATCAAAACTTGTGTTATGATGCAAAAAGTTTGCACAAAATATTGTTAATGAAAAACATTTGAATTGCAATTTGGAGGACTGAAAACCGGGTTGTAGAACTATGTAATGCCAAAAAAGGTGTGCAAAAAGACAAGTGAAAACAATAGTGTACAAAGTTTGTTAGGGGGTGTTTAGCACCCCACATTCACCATCATCAAAATCATCAATGTTATAGAAAAGCAAAACCAACACATACATCACCTTCAGTCTTGCAAATAACACCACAAATGTATGAGAGCAAAGCTCCATCACAAAAACCTTGACTTGAGTATTGTCAATACATGAAAAGCATCAAAGTTCATAACTTGCAAAGAACAAAACAAAATAAACACACAAAGAATCAAGGCATTTTAAAATGCTTTAGATCACCAATTGTCTCCAATTTTGGCACTTTCTGCTAATCACATTCAATCTAACCATTCATCCATTAGAGTTTCTTTTCATCCATCCCTTTTTAGGTCATATTCACCTAGTAGAAAATTGGACATGGGTCCAAGTCACACCCTATTTTATGTGTAGGGTGACATCCAAGGAATGGGGCATTCCCAAATGTTGAAGGTAGATTTTACCAAAACTAGAATTTTACTAGAATGTTATCGAAACTTAATTTTCTCTATTAAAATCGATTTATCAAATTTCTTCTATTGGAAAGTTTATCATCAAAACTGATTTTTATTACTGATTTTAGATGTGTATATTTAAGACCGATTTTTTGGGGATTAGGCTAACTGCTTCTTCCATTGTTTTTGACTTTTTTTTTTTGGAAGTACTTAAGACTTTGTCCCTTTGTGGAATATATGGGGGAATTTTTTTGGAGCAAAATTATCTTTTTCCTATCATACTTTTGTACATACAAACTTCTATGTGTAGTTTTTCCTTTGGTATGTTTTGAGTCTTCTGACTTTTTGTATGCCAGTTTTTTTCCTTGCATTTTTGCTTCAAGTTTGTTTATGTAGAAAGTTGTCCTACTAAGATTTGATAATCCCCTTTGTGTTGAAGCTTTTTGCTTACCTATGTAATGTAAAAAGATTTTATCTTTTGCTCCCTTATTTTATTCCTTTCAAAACTCGATAGTTCATCGAGTGACCTTAACACCGAAATAAGCACCCCTAATTGAAAACACTTCATTCCTGAAGCAATTTCCAAGCATAACAATCTATCAAAAAAAAATTATTAAAAAAAACTTCATGTTATACCCATTGCGTATCATGAATCAAAAAAATAAAATGTGACATGGCGACCATTTCCAAAAAAATAGCCCTTTCTTTGATAGAGCGTTTTGAAAAATGAAATGTTTGTTGTTCCTTGGAAAATCATGTTAATTTTTTTTATTTATTCAAATGTTGTGTTTTAAAACACAATTTACAACAAACATCAACTTCTTAGTAGAATACACTAAAATGCCCACCTTCTGGGATAAATAAAATTGTGTTTTATAACACAACCTCCAAATACACTTAAAACATTTTTAACATGTTTTTTCATTTGTTTTTTAATTTTTTTTACATCATCTCATTTCATGTTGTTAGATGGAGTGTGCCTTAGGGTGATGCCATAAGAACAATAGTGACATAGAGTTTTTGGCTAAGGTACCTAATTAAGTTTTAAATTTTCAAATCACAATGTAAATTGAAATGCAAATCTAATTGCCACATGATAAGTAGTGATCAAGGGTCGAATTATGCCACATGGCAATTAAAGTAGGGTTTCTATTCGCAAGATTAGTATTAAAACATGTCGTAGTAAGACATATGCACAAACTTTGGTAGTAAAAGGTTTTTTCTATTCAAATATTGTTTTTTGGTCCATTATAGAACTTGAAAGATGGATCTTCGAGTGCAAAAGTTTGTGATAGTTTTATTGTTTCAATTTTCTTTGTTCTTTACATTGGAATAACTATTCACAAAATAAGAAGCAAATGCATTACATTTTTTTCCACAAGACTCTTCCAATATTCTTACTATCGAAGGACACCAAAAGATTCATAGAAGTTAACCACAAAGCTTGTGGGTTCATATCTAGTAGCAAGGTTTTTTCAATCATAATCTTTTGGGGTCATTCAATGAATGAGAATTCAAATCACGTACGTGCATGAATTGGGTTACATTTGAATTCATTTGTTCTCATTTGCACCACCATTACACAAGAAGATTCCAACATGCATAACATAATTCCAATTGAAATTAAGGTTGTAATAACCAAATCTAGATTTGCAACTAAGCATAAAGTGCAATGATAATGGACTTATATGAAATTGGAGTGTCAATTAGTTAACAAATAGTATGTCAATTCATTTTTACCATGAAAGAAATCATGTTGACAATAAACATTAAATGGCCTTCAAACACCATGGTGAAGAAACATGCAAATGAAGTTTTATCATTTCACAACATACCATATGTTGTTTGCACAATACATCAATCAGCCCCCATTCCCATTATTACACAACTTCATGTTGCAAATTATTACAATAAGAAAAGGTTCCATTCTATCATTTTGCAAGGTATAATTGTCACAAACAAATGTATCTTTTGGGATTTTGACATCAAATGGGTTAGTTCAATGCATGATGCCAACATGTGGGCACACACTACAATTCTAAAAAATTGTGAGGCTAAAAGACTTACATTTTATGTTCTGGTTGGAAATGCAACATACCCATGTCATCCATGGATGTTCTTGCCATTCAAGGGCCGTTAAAATGGTCTCTTGCATGGGGAATAGCATTGGAATTTTGTTCAATGTTCCACATGGATGTGTGTGGAATGTGCATTTGGCTTACTAAAAAATAAATGAATTTTTTTATTGAAAAGACAATGTGAACTTGGCAAATGTACTTAATATAAGGTGCAGTCACAATAACACATACCATAACAAGTGTAACATTTGCCTGGTTTTTCATGTTTTAAAGTTGTAATCTAATTTGATGTTGAAATTATAAGATTTGTTTATATAGTTGTATTTTTAATATATCATGGAAGTAAGTGAATTAATTTGAAAATAATCCAATGATTAAAAATTAACAAAAACATTCATTAAACATTGTAAAGCTTACTTTTAAGCAATAAAAAGACTTGTAAATGCATTTGAATTTTTTTGAAAATGACATTTTTTTACCAATTTTTTAACATAAACCTTAATAAAATAGTATGATTTATTTTTTAAATTTAAAAAGATTTTTTTAAAGATTTTTCAAGAATATTCTAAGAATAGTTCCCAAAAAGCAATCACAAAAGTAGTCAAAAAGTAGGTGGGTGTGGCTCGTGTTATCTCGTTTGCACCCTATAGTTGTTACATGTGTTTAATGTTACATAATATCTACATGATATTTACTAACAAGTTCTCAAATGATTGATTGATTGAAACTATGTTTGATATTCATGATTACTTAATAGTTTTGAATATTCTAGGATTCTCACAACAAGAAATGATATTAATCATTGTTACCAACATGTTACAAAGTTTTTCTAATGTGCATGAAAACTCATGTGAAGCTATAGAAATTATGAAACAACAAGTAGCATAAGAATTTTAAATTATGATGCAATTAGGAAGTAAATCTTTGAAGAAATTTATTGCAATAAGAAACCCTACAACAAACCATGATTCAATCAATTAAAAACTTGGTCAAAAAGATTTCAAAAGTGACAAATGTCATTTTAACTCTTTAGTGATACTAAACAAGTTGATTACAACATCTATGATTTGGTTAGTTAGTTTTTTTCCTTTTTACTTGATGGTCTTTTTTATTATTAATTGTTTTAAAATTTGTTTTTGGTCATTTCAACTAGTCAACTGACAAGCATTTCAATTGCATCAAAACATTGACCTTTCACTTGTCCAATGGATGTAGTAATAACATTTTTACATGTTGGCTTATTAATCCCAACAATTACATTGAAAATGTGAGCTTGTTAATTGTTACCAACCATTCAAAAAAAAATTAAAATTGAAATATTGTCAAAATTTGTAACCCAATTTTGGGCAATTGTGGTTGAAGTGCTTTTCACAACATCACAAAAGATTTGGAAATGTTCACATTGGTAGTTGGTCATAGGATTAGTGTACATCATAAAAAGGTCAACATGGGGTCAAAGCATGGTAAAATATGTCAGTAAAGTAATCACACATGTAGTCACAATCACATTCATAGCATAAACATGAAAAAACCTATCCGAAACTTCTTTAACTTTCATTATGAATGAATGGTGCATTCCATTGAATTTATGGTAAGCTACACATAAAATGTGAAGAATTTTAATATAAGAAAAATGGATGAAAAGTATGTTTTAATCTAATTGGGTTTTCAAAATTTCCAATGTATTTTTATATGGGAACTTTGATAGATTATGACTATGATATGAATTTTTTTTAAAAACATTGATACATATTAGTGCTCTATCCATCTAAAAGTATAAAAAATTCAATTATAATTGTAGTTTCATTATACTTTCATATATTTGAAGTAGGAAAATGAGGGTTGAAGCATGGTTGGGTGGACCAACTTGCCACACATGATTACCTTTAAAAAAGCCCAAAATTGGGTCATTTTTCCTTTCTTAATCTAAGATTGTAAATAAGTCAAATGTCTTTTTTCCATGTTATCATTGGCACTCATAAATTTTTTTTCCCTTTAAACATGTATACAAAGATTGCCTAAAACACATCTTCCTTCAATATGATATGGACTTTTTGGAAAACCCTATTTTTTAGCCTACTCAAAAGTCCATAAATATAACCTTATCATTGTTATCATGAAATCCATCCCCCCCTCCTCCCCTTAGTTTCCTTGATATGATATCTAACTAATTCCAACTACCTAACACACACAACATCAATGAATCGACCATGTCAAAGTCCATAAGAAAATGGAATCTAAAAGTGTAGTCCACAAGTTGCAACTTTGAAAGTCCATAACTTTTATAAGTTTTGAAATTCCATGGCATCACATAGATATTCAAGTTAAGATTCTCAAACTAAGTCCCTTTAAGTTATCTCAATATCTATATAAGGAAATAGGCATTGTAATGACAACCACCTTGCAAAATTAACTTATGTGAGATCCAAATTGGTGCAGCCAACCATGCATCGACCCATGACACCAACTTTCTTGTACTTGCAGTTCTAAAAATGTATTTGAATGCATATTAAAACATGCAATTATTCAATAGTATGCAATGAAGTCAAAGATCTTCCTCTTATTGATAAATAAACTTAAAAATATTCATGAGTTTAATTTTTTAAGTCTTAATTTATGGATACTTTCCACCCAAAAGAAAAGTATCCTTCATTAGCATACTTTACCATGCTTTCACCCCATGAAATATTTTTACATTAATTACCAAATCTAAAATGAAAACATCCCTTTTTTGGGAAAACTTGATCAAGGCATTGATGAACTCCAATAATGGTAGTAAAAAAAACAAGGTCAACAATTTGTGAATATCATAACTAAGATCAAAATTTAACTTTACTTGAGCAATTAAAGGGTTATCTTGTGACATTTTGATGATCAATGTCTTGTATTGAACTAAGACACTCTTCAAAGGTGCCAACATTGATATCCATCATAGTTTAACATTTCTTAAGATCTTTCGTCTTGTTGTTTCCACAATCTCGACAACCTTAATGAATTATAAGTCTTGCTTAACGGAGCTTGAAAAATAGGAATACAATGATTGGAACAATTCCTTCAACTTTGCAACCATGTTTAGACAAAGCTTGCATAACAAGGTTTGTTCTATGAACCATACAATATTACCCATTATGTAAGGAGAATGTTTATCTTTCAATTGTGTTGTCATTTCAGTATGACAACCTTAGAAAAAAAGATTCCATCTACATCAAAACAAAAGAATCTTTGAATTATTTCTTGGTTGGTCAAACCTCCTATTGCATGAGGGATTTAGTAATCATAAAGGTGAGATTTTTGCATTTCCACCCCCAACAACGTGAGGAGGATAAGTACTCTTGTCCATGCTTGCATCAAATACACATGGATTGATATCCATGATTGGTTATCAATAATAATAATTTCATTTGCATTTAAAGATACAAAACTTGTTTTACCCACCACATTTTAAAAAAAATTCAACACGTGTTCACACATAAGATCTACCATCTTTTAACCAAACCCATTAGAATAATGTTTTTGGGATTATTGAGAATATTTAGTTGCATAAACAATTTTTACATTGCAAAAGATTTTTTCTCTAGATGGCCAAGACTAAGAAAGTGGACAATAAAAACAAATTAAACAATCTTTTTTTTCTTCTCAATAATTGCACCATGAACAACTTGCTGCAACATTATTAAATCATCAATATCAAAATTACTCATTAATAACATGAACATTGGTTTTCAAGAAATAATTGTCCCCAACTTTTACCCTTGGCATGGCTGCCAATGTTTTATGACAACCTACATGCTTCTAGAAAGAATTTAGTTTAAAACTAATAACTTTTTTGTACCTTATACACACCTTGCACCAAATTTGAATAATATCGCCATAAAAACCCACCATAGATTTTGCCCAAGAAAGTTTGATTGTCCATGTACCCTAAAAGTATCTATTCTACTCATATTTGTTTTCTTTCTTTCCTTTGTTAGCTCAAGGTTTTATTGTGTCACAATTAGATCCAAAATAACACATTTGAAATCCATAGCAAAAAGAATATTATCTACTAGAGACTTGCTAAAAGAAGCATCACCGACTAGAATAGAAGGAATATTTGGAAGAAAGAATATGGACCATTGAAAAAACATCTTTTGTTGTTGGGGCTCTATCATTAAACAAAAACCTAAATTTGAAGTTTTTAAGGTGCTACAATTCTTTGCCATAGAATTTGACACAATTTATGGAAAACAAAACTTGAACTTCATGACTCCTTGGTTTTGACTTCTAAAAACTTGAAATTTTTCACAAAGACAAGCATGAAATCTTGGTCAATGTGTGAATGGTGAACCATAATGAACATGAAACCACCCAAATTCCAATTTGCCTAGGGCTCAAACTTGTATGATCAATTTGTTGCTTCTAGAGTCCAAAGTATATTCAATCTTGACTTTCCTTTTCCAAGCTTTCTTGAGTTATGATTTGCACAATGCATGATACATCATCATGTTATGAAGACTACAAGTAATAAAGTTTAAATTGTATGTATTTCTTTTGTTTTGTCTCAAATTTTCTCATCTCTCTTGCTTTTTGAATCTTGATTTTTTTTTGTTCTTTTTGGGTTTTTAAAGTCTCTAGCTTTCTCTCTCTTTCCAAATCCTAATTTGTCTTATGTCTCTTTTTCATCTCTTGGTTCTTAAATTAAATTCATTTATCTTTCTTTCATTTTTTTCAACTTTCTTTCTTTTTAAATCTAAATTTCTTCTTTCTTTTTGTCTTTCTTATTTTTATTTTTATTTTCAAATCTCAGTCTTTTTTTTGTTTCTCATTTCGTTTTTCATCTCGTATTTCTTTCATCTTTTTCTTATCTGTTGTCTTTCTCTTTCCAAATCTTAATTTATTTTTTGTTTGTCTTTCTCTTTTTGAGTTCCAATCTCTTTTTTTCCTTTCATCTTTCTTATCTTTTCGCTTTTTTAATCCTAGTCTCTCTTTTAATTTTTTTGAGTCTTTCATATTTTTCCCTTGGTTTGATTTTCTTTCATCTACTGTGTTTTTCTTATCTATGTTTTTGTCTTTCCAAATCTTAATCTTTTTTTTTTTTTCCTTTTGTCCTTCATCTTTCTCTCATTTTTCATCTTCATTTTGTCTTTCATTTCTTTCATCTTTTTCTCTTTTTGAATCCCAATCTTTTTTTTTTTTTTTTTTTTTTTTTTTTTTTTTTTCCTTTTTTTTTTTTTTTTTCTCATCTTTTTCATCTTTTTGAATCTAGAGATCTCTTTTATCTTTTTAAATCTCTCATCATTTTCCCTCTATTTGATTTTTTTGTCTTTCATCTTTAAGTTTAATTTTTTTTAACAAATCTTGATTTTTCTTGTTTATTTAAGTTTATGACTCAAATCTCTTAGGTTTCCATTTTTTCAATAGTTGACAAACACTATGAACATAAACTAAGACATTTGAACAATGAACATTTATGAACATTTAAAATGCACAATGCAGTGATGCATAGGTGAATTACAATGCACAAATGAACCTCCCAGGTAACATGCCTTTTGGAACTTGTGGTTGTTAGTTTTAGTTTTGCTATTTGTGTTTGAGCATTTAGGTTCATCATTCAATTTTCAATGACAAACTTGCAAATGGGGTCAAAAGTAAACTTGTTAAGACTTTATGGTCAACTATTAATGGTCGCCCATCTTATAACTTATTGTTTGAGCCTGGTAGGCTTGCAAGCTTGCAAGTTACAATGTTAAAGCTTGATTTAACTTCCAAGTTTCTTTTGCACAATTCACCTTCATATGTTCATCAAATGTTGATTTTCATAGATTGATCATTTGGAATATGAAGTCTAGATTCTAAAAATTGTTTGGACACTATAAGAATTGAGAGCACCTGTGCGACATGAATGTTAATAAACCTTAGTTGTTGCTAACATCTTTTTAATTTTGGTGGCAACAAAACTCAAGGACATTGTAGTTTACAACGCACTAGTGGTGGGGTGATGAACTTGAAATAATCAAAATGGAAGGAATGGTGAACTCTACAACAATTTATTATGTAAAGTTAATGAAATTTCAAATCATGAAGGTTACGATAAACAGGAATGGAAGATGTAAGAAGGCGATTTGTTGCAAACCCTAAAATTTTACAATGCAAATCTAGCCCATCCATCCCCAACCATCTATTGTTGAATTGGCTAAAGGGAATCAACAATTGTGGCCTTCTTGTGACCTAAATCCACAATCATTGTGGATTTGGCAAAATGACTTGATTTTATTTTTTAAAACTTCCTATTTAGTCTTCACACACCCACTTGCCATCCAAAGCCTTTTGGCGAAAATTTGCATGTAAAAAAATGTTGATTCCCAGTAACCATCAAGCACTTTAATTATTTCTAGTGATCAAATGTTTTTTATTGGTCACCAAACATTATTAACCATTCCTCATGAGAATGAAAATGTTGTATTTTCATCCACACAAAAAATGATTATGGAAATTATTCATCCAAGTAGCCAAGGGTTAGAAGTCATTGGGGGCATTGAGAGCCCAAAGTAGACTTTCCACATCCATGGTAACTTGAATGAAATGGAGGTGGAAGCTTATGGGTTGTAACATGAGACCTAATAACCAATTAGACAACCAATTGAAGTGTTGAGATTCTTGCAAAGGATTTTTATGTTTTGATCATTTTCTTTTATTAAAAAGAGTAAAGGAACTTGTAGTTTAGTAAAAAGGTGTGGCTGTTGTAGTGCATTGTGAGTCCACTAATTAATTTAATAAATTGAAGATTGGAGTAGTTGAAGCCACCACATTGAAGGCAACTTCGCAAGTTTCACCCATGTAAATTAACTAAATAGGGCTGCCTTTAGGGCTAGTTATGAATTTGATCAATAGTAGTGTAGATCATAGGCTAGCTTGACCATGTTTTAGTAAATGGTATAAGTACCTCCAAATGGGTTGGTATGACCTCGCACTCACAGACCCACCACCCCTTCTTCCACTTTCAAAGCCATGGAGGTGGACAAACCCTAATTAAAAAACCCTTTGAATAGTTTAAAAACCCTTAGCTAGATGAAGATCAACAAGAATTCAATGAAAATAAATGTTTTGTCCACAACCATCAATCATCCATGGTGGTGTGTTTGTGGGTGATGGTTCATTTTGGCCTTCCTTGGATGCTCTTGTATCAAATCTTTGTTTGGAATGTAGTTGTGATCATAAAATGTTTCTAATAAACTTGCTTGCAAGGTTTCTTTTATGCAACCCCTAAAGGTTTGTTCATTGTGGCAAACTTGTGTTTAAGATCTTTTGTTAGCTATCTGTTGTGTTTAGGTATTTTTAATTTTTGTAAGGTTTACATCTGTTCGAGCACCAAATTTCAAAAAAAAATTTGTTAGGGCTAGTTGTACATAAAAAAAAAGATTGTTTGTAGATTGTGTGTTTCTAGTTTTGCAATTTGAAGGAAACTAACATGCCTTCTAAATGTACCTTCAAATGTGGGGGTTTGCTTAGTCAGGGCCCAAGTCCAAACCACCATGGGGTGGCCCCTATGGTGGCTTGGAATATGAGTCTAAATGTTGGGTTGGGTTCAATTTTCGATTTGAGCAAGGGTTTGAGGAAGGGAGCCCAAGGGCATTGCCCACAATGCACTAAATCCTCAAATTAAGCAAAGTTTGCGGTTAGGCCTAAAGACACAAAATGGTAATCCGGGTGACAAGGTGTTGGACCACTTGGGAAATCTAAAGTGGGCATTAGTCCCACCCATTTAGAGGTCAAGGTTAGCCCAAGGTAGCGAGGTAAGTTTGAATGTTGGCTTCACCAAGTGCGTGGTTTTCCATGTGCAGATGGTGTAGGCATTTATAGTGGCATGAGAATGAAATGAAGTTATGTGTGAATAGTGCTAAGGCATAAATGAATGTGATAGAAACACTAAGAGCTTTGCGCAAATCCTTACATCATGAAATTGTTTATTTATTTATTGTGGTGATGTTGGAAATTTGTTTTTGAAATTTCTCTTTTTTACAAAGAAGGGCCTTGCATATGTAATGAAGCTTGGATTGTATCGTGGGGTTTGTTGGATGAAATATCCATTAGGGGTTTTGTTAACCATATTTCTCTGTGAACCAATACTTTAACTGACAATTGATGAATTAGTAATCACAATATAATTTGTAGTAATTGAACCAGTGACACATGTTGAATTGGTGACACGTGCTGAATTAGTAGTTTGTAGAACTTGTAGTTGATAGATAAAGTAATTGGCAAGATAAATAGTTAGCAAAACAAGTAATAGATATTGAAAATTTTAACTATTTTCAACAATATTACTAACTAATTTTTCTTAGTTGATTAAAACAAAGAGTTTCATTAACAATTATGACTATTTATTATAGTTTTACTAGATAATTTTTTATTAGTTGACTATAACAAGGTGTTTTATTAACTAGTTACTGTTTAGGTGATTTGCACGATGCATTTCAAAGTTCAAATTTAGAGTATAAAAGAAGGATGGCAAAAAATGAGAGACATTAGATCTTTATTTTCCATATTTACTTTCTGAAATTTCTAATGTACAAACTTTAATTTTTTGATACAATTTTGTATCTTCACTACAAGTTGGAACTTACCTATTAACATTGAATAATTTGTACCTGTTTAAAATTTAGGAAAGGAGATTTGCATCAAACGGAAAAGAAAAATATCCAATTAACAAGTCCATTATCAGGGTATTCAAGTTCCAATTCCAACACATAGAACCTTGGGAACCTAGACCTTAAGCATTCAACCCACCTTTTTTTAAACCTGCAACATTCAAATAAAAACTTACCCCCAACAATTTTTGAAAAAAATTAACCCCTAATAAAAAATTTCATTTTTCACAATACAATGGCCAAAACATTAACCCTTTGTTTCTTCATTCACCATTATAGAGGTAAGGTAAAGCACCTAAACTATTATAAAAATCAGACACCATTCCTTATTTTGATTCTTTCATCTTCAAAGTTACAATGGACAATCAAGAGCTTCAAGATTTATTTGGGTTATTTGGAGATGAAAGAAGAAAAGGTTTTTTTCACAACATTGGTTGTGCACACACCAAAGCCATTTATCATAGCTTTGTTGGACAATGCTTTCAAAACAATAAGAAACCAAGCATGGCTTTTGCCCTTGAAAAAAAAGGGAGAGACAAAGTCTATCATTAGACCCATGTAAGTTTTTTGATTATTAAAGATTTGTAAATCTTTATTAAGAAACACATCGTAGATTAGGGAAATGTACAAAGGAGTAAAATAAAAGAAAATGGAAAAATGATAAGATGTCAAGTTGGTCCAAAGTTGTTATGAAAATCTATGCATGTCCATAACCAACCGCTTCTGGAAGGTCAGCCATATTTACATGTCAAAAATTGATGGCTTGCAATAAGTTGGTTGTGGTGATGGGAGGTGTGTTTTGAAGGGGTGGAAATTGGCAAGTAGCTAAGCCTATAACTATTGCTTGTCGCAACCCCACTTTGGCCAAGTGTGGGGGTGAAGCCCAACACTTGGAAAAGTCGGAGGTTAGGAGTCTTCTGGGACTCCCGAATGTTTAGAGCTCGATAGCAAGGGGCAAAACACCTCGCATTGGGGTGTTCTTGGTGTCATTGGAAAGGTCTCCAAGCGTAGATGTCTAAAATGCCCTCGCATTGGAGATTTGGACATCTGTAGCGCAAGTTATGGGCAAAAGAAGGGCCGGGAGTCAAATTGGTAGTTTGACTCCCGACCACTAAAAGTCGGGAATCGACCAGTTTGCGATGTCCGATTCGGGTGTGCTACACGGCGTTGGAAAGATCTCGACGAGGGTTACAACTTTGCTTCAGACCTCGTCGCGATCAGAGGTCAGGGCGAGAAGATATGACCACCCAAAGTCCCGGGACTCCAACCGGGACGATTTCGGGACAATTTCGGGACTCCAACTTGGGAGTCCCGGGAATTTGTGCCATTTGGATGTAGCCTCGGCGACGAGCTGCAGAG
>Ga0116231_10005869_pt1 | contig 23922 bp, 11 predicted proteins | sample S1TSphgellanicum_2_FD_89695 | JGI IMG/M metagenome (GOLD analysis project Ga0116231, IMG submission 89695) | Host-associated microbial communities from peat moss isolated from Minnesota, USA - S1T2_Fd - Sphagnum magellanicum MG | ecosystem: Host-associated > Plants > Peat moss > Unclassified...
CACTATTTTTTTAAAAAGTGGTTGTATAAAAAATAAATTCTTCTAGTGACTAAAAAAAAATGAAAGCTTTGGAGGTTAAAAAAAAAAAAAAAAAACTAAGTGGTGATTTGGAGGTAGTTCATTTGGCCAACTTCAAGATAAACCATAGGTCCCACTTTTCAACAATATGAAAGGGATTTATGGTTCAAACTAGAGAATTTTGAAAGTCAATGCATTGAAAGCAAATGCATCCAAAATAAGGTGAAATGGAAAGTTGAAAGCAATGCTTGCATTAGGGAATCTTTCTAGGTAATCAAAATTGAACTTTTGATTCTATTATTACAAAGTTGCATAGACCTAACAAAATGTTGGTTTAAGACCATGTAGAAATCAGCCAACTTTTACCAATCTTTAATGTATGTGACAAAAAAAATCAATTTTCAACAAACTACCACCCAACATGCCATTCTCAACTCTTTGCCATTCAAGTTCATAAACACCACATGAACAATATTTTTAAAGATCTATAACAATTCTTGACATGCTTTGGATGAGATGGAAAATGAGAAAACATTATGCCTCAATGGTGTTGTCACCAATTTTTTTAGCAACTCTAGCTTCTCATTAAATAAGATTATTATAACATGTTTTACATAGTGATCTAGGATATGTGTTTCCCCAAATCAATAACACATTGATTTATAAGTGAAAGCACATTACAAGAGAGCCATTTTAATCCAAAAAATGGTGATGTATAACAAATATCATAGTATGCAATAATCTAAAATCTTGGTGACATTCTTGGCAATCCTAAACATAAGCAAAAAACTTTAAAATGTGCATGACAACATAATGGAATTCAAAGTTCATTATGAATCAAATTTAATTTTGATACAATGATTAGATGAAGAGAATTGGATAAAATCAATCTACATACAACATGACTTATAGTTTTTCAATGGTCATGTCTGTGATTCATGACACATCAACAAACAAAAGAATATTGAGAAAAAAATGTAATGTTTAGCTTTAAAAAAATTCCTTTCATATGGTAGTGGTTTTGTTTTAAAATAAAAAGATTATTATGCATTTATTGTTCAAAAAGTGAAAAAATAATAATTTTGTGAATGGTTTTCAACCAAAATATTTAAACTTCGAAATGTTCTTAGATTCCATTTATGTATATTGATATCATTCAACACAAAAAAATTCAACGAAAATTTCTATCAACAACCCTAGTTTTGAAATATATATGCAAATTTTCAAATTTTGTGATGAGATCATAAACATCCTTTTTCCCACTATGTTTCATTTTAGGCAATATTTTGTTCCTCCACAAAATGTTAAATCAGGTCAAAAAGTTGCAACATGCAATCTTTTTCTTTCAAATTGGATTTTTCCTTGAAACATAAGGTTAAGTTGATCATCTTTTATTATTTGATGCAATGTGACAAATGGGGATGGCAAAAAAAATTGTGAATATTATTGAGCTCTTATTTGAGGGAGGTAATGCATTTGTGAATGTTAATGGCACGATTTTTTTCTCAATTCAAATTTAAGAAAAGGTGTGCCAAGGTTGGTGCTTAGTGCCATATGTTACTTCTTCCTCATAATTGGTGATATGTTTAGCCACATGGTGAAAGCTACCATGCAATGAATGATTTGCATGGAATCACATTACCCATCATTGGAGCTTAATGAATTATATTTTAGTATGCAAATGACACCATCCAATGTGAAGAGTCAATGATCAACAATCACATTTGTTTACTTAATGACTTTTGAATTGCCTTTAGCCTTGTTTTTAATTTGAGTATTAACATTGCTTACTATTATGACAATGGTATACCTTGACCTAATTAGTTAATTAACTATGAGTTGCAATATGCTAAGGAGGGTGATTTGAATTAGCTTTTAAGCACAACCTTCAAACTTAACTTGAGAATAAATGTGGTAAACAAGTTTTTAGTTCAAAAGATAAGAAAGAAACTCTTTTAGTAATGTTTTTCCAAATGACCTCAAACTTATCAATCAATCATATTTAATTAAGTCCTTTCAACTTGGTGGTTATTCATATCAATTTGGGGTGGTTCGCACAAAACCATTTGCAAAATCAAAGGCCTCCCCAATAATTACCTTGGGGGGGGGGGGGACCAATCAAGTGTTAAGGATGAGGGTAAACTAGTTTGATTACTATCAAAGTCAAAAGGAAGGATCCTTTAATAATAAATAATATTAAATTAGGTGAAACACTTCATGATTTGTTGACTAAATGGGTATTAAAGGCATCTGAACTTGGGGATTCAAACATACAAACCTTGTTGTCATACAAACTTGTTAAAATGCAACCTCCATTCAACATTAAATGTAGATGCCCAATTGCATCCAATGGGCCATATCCCATAAACATACCTACATTAGAGATCCACAAGCATGGAACAAAATAGGGTGAAGGCTTCAAGTACGTTTTTAAAATTCAAGTATAATCCAACCTTAAAGATGAAATTCATTTTCCAAAATTTTTTGTGGTGGGAGATTAATGAGTACAGGAGAATTGTTATGGGTTGTCAATCAAACAAGCTCACTAACTATATTGGAAGGTGTTTTAAAGGACAAAAGAAATCTGCAAAGAAATAAATATAATCATTTATTATAGTCCTTGGTTCAAAATTGTACAAATTTGAACAAATATGAATGTAATATACTTCGTGACTAAGGTGAAAGTTGCATCAAAATGATAAAAAATTTGGGACTATTGAAAAGGAGTTTCTAAAATTCCAAATTTTGTCAAGTTATGAGTTTTGTAATTTTATAAATTCATTTAACTCATACATATGAACTTTGAATAACTATGTTTCAAAGGTAAAATTGTATTTCTTGAAATGAAATTTTCAATGCTATATCACATGCTTAATCAAGATAAAGTCATTTAACCCTTATTTCACAAGTTTTAATGCTTGGGTTCATCAAATCATCAATTTGATTCCTAGCCACTTTGTTGGCCATGTAACTCTTAATTCAAAACTCCAAATGGTGAACTAGAGCCCACTTTTGATATCAAAGTTTCAAGACCTTTCAATAGTATATAGGGAGCCAAATTTGGGCCATGTTTATTACTTAAAAATTTATCCCAAAAATCAAGACGTCATTTAAGAGGACTTCAACTTTTAAAGTGGAAAAACAATTTGGGAGGGTTGGGACCCATTTTTTCACATTTATTGGAAAGTGTTTGATTCCTAAAACACTTTCTCAATTCACTTTTATTTTCATGCCTTAGTAAGGCGTCATAAGCCCAAAGCTAGGGTCTTGACAAGGTTCGAATCCTTGATGTCATGAATGATACAAGGCCATTTATAACATTTAGGATCATTGCAAACCAATATTATGGCAAATGAGTTTATTGATTTTTGAATTAAACCTCCCATTGATGACCCCAACATATAAGATTGGAGTGTAGTTAGGCATTTTCACTCAAGACTCTAATATGTTTTGTACTCTTGAATAAGCAAGGCCCCAATAATATTTACAAAAGGTGCAAACTTAATTTTAGTTTGTCATGGTTGTATTAAGAACATTTATTTTATCTTTTTACAATAAATTACACTAAGACCTTCACAATTTCAATTTTGAATGGGTTACTCACTTGGTTATTTGTGATAGGTGGCATTTATAGATTAACTAGCCTTACATTATACCTACTAACAGCATAGTTATTCACTAATTTTTTGCCACTTGACCTTGGGATGTATTTCATGTTCCTTGGCCTAGTTGATTGTCTATTTCTTCCTACAATGATTTTTTTTTCCTAATTTGCTACCAGAGAAAAATAAATTGAAAATATTTAAAATTTTTGTCACTTTGGTTTGTACTAGCTCCAATATGGTTGAAACCTTCCTTCATCATTTTAACTATGGCAAGTTACCACCTTGTGTGATGATAAAAAATAACATAATGTTTGATTTAATCCCTTGACATTTTCTTGGCACATTACTTAATGATTTGATTTTCTTGGCACCTTTACATGGCAAATGTTCAAATTTTTATTTTAAAACATCTTTGGCACAACACTTTTAAACCAATGTTCCATGGTTATCAAAAATATGAATAGACCCCCCAAGGTTACAAAACATCGTTCTTACAATTTATATTTGTGATTCTTTAAAAAGTTAAATAACTAGTTTTAATATATAAACAATAATTATCCAAAATTGAATAAATCAAATAACCACCCATAAAATTCTTAAATTTTTCTCAAATTTTCATGAAATTCATTGGTCATTTAAGGTTTTGAAATAACTAGGATCTTGTTTTTTGATATTGATTTTTTTTCAAAGACTTAGTGGAACAAAAAATGAATGATGATATAAACCCTAAGTATTGTTACAACATGGAGGCAACACAATCATTACTACATACAAATTTTCAACATAAATAGTTCAATCATTCCATAATCTTCTTCATCAATTATTAATGGCATAAAATTCAAACATGTGAGTTGAAGGTACACTTCTAGAATCTTAAATTTGTATTGTCACAAATTTGGCACAACAATTGGTAGCACATGATTAACCAAAAACTATTTAATTAATGCTTAAATAATCTTAAAATAATGTTGAAATAAAAAATAGTAATAAGCATTGGTTACAATAATATATTATAAACATTGTGGAATAAATGTATTAAAACTTCATGGGACTTTGGAATTAAATATGATTTTAATCATGTAAATTAAACACCAATTACATTTCTTGTGGTTCCTTCATCTAAGAATGTACTCCAAGTTAATGTAATATGATTTGTAATCCCGAAAGGATTATGACCTCAATAAATTTGATGGTGCATAGTCATAAAACACATAAGATTCCATAAAAACGTCCTTTAATAAATGAAACACACACTCCAAAGTTAATATCTTGTTTTCATTTTAGTCTATTTCAATCAAATGACAATTTTACATCCAACTAGGATCAAATCACTCTTTACCTCCTTCAGTTTCTTACAATCATTAGTGTTTAATTCACCATCAATTTATGGAGAACAAAAATATCTACTATCACATTCTCATGCTAGTAAACCCAACATTTTGAAACTATAGTAGTTACCATAAATATTGACAACTTCCTCAAAACCCACTATGAATAAATTTTAGTCCTAAGCCATGACATGTCATTTACATTATTGGATTTTTCAACATTTCCCAAATCCTTGTTCATGAATTTCAGCTCATCACATTCAAGTCCTTCCTCGACAATCCCCATTTCACAACACTTTCAAGCCATGAATAGAAAGATGAATTTATATAATCATGGTAAATGTAGTGCAAATTCATTCAAGGCTTTGAATTTCTAATTCCTATCATCATTAGCATGTAGCAAACTTTGTTTATTAAGGTTATTATAGAATCCATGATAGCCACTAATAACCACTATACGTAGTACATAAGAAAATTTACAATAGTTGTACTCAACCATCATAAACTTTTCACACAAAGCAAGGAAAACAACACAAAACAAGATCATTCTAAAATATAGAAACTTTGCACTAATGAATCTTGGTTGACTATCACTTAGTTCTTCATCACCAAATAGAAATTGTGCTCTTCATCGCCAAATTGTAGCTCTTATCCTCCATCACATGCCAAGCTCTATGATTCATCTTATAAATAAGTAGATAACCACAACCTTCATGGGGATCCTTCTTACCAAAAACATGAAACAAACGTACATTCTCACAAAGCTCCACACAAAAGCAATGCTCATCACCTCAACACCGAAATCTTCCTACAAGTTCATTGTACTGTTCTTGCAAGTCAACGTTCCTAAACACTCGTGATGACCAAATGAACAAAGCAACATAAAGATGTAGAGACAAATCTCTATGATTCCCCTAAGCCCTAATTTCATCACTCCAACTTCCATCAGCCACATTCATGGAAAAGTTTTCATCTTCATTTCACAGCACACTAGAACTCACAATTCTCCGATTCTGAAAATATAAAAAAGGAAATGAAAACCAACAGTTCTCTACAAAATCAAGTACAATAGTAGTACCTGGCAGCTTTGCTTCGACACTAATTGTATTATTTTTTGAGATGTTGAAATTTTCAAAAAAAATAAAAATCCTAAGAACAAAGTTTGGTGAAGGAAAATATTGAATCTTTAGGGACATTTTATTTATCAAAATTCAAAATTAATTAATTACTGGATAGACATGTGTTAAAGTTGTCAAGGTACTATGTCTAAATACTAAGAAAACGCAACCAAACTGTCTAGTTAAAAAAATGTAACCAACCTAAAAATCAGAGTCCAAATGTGGTGAAAAGATTTCAATTTTTTTCCCCCTAAAATCTGGAAAAAATTTCAGGGCAAAAGGAATATTTCGATTGACAGATTATTCCCTATTTAATTATTATTTTCGCATTTTGGCGAAATTTCGCACCCACAGAAATGCTGGGTCCAACGTATTTTGTGAAAATTCATGGAAATATTTCGTGACTACCTTACCTTTGCCCACATTTTTGTGGCAAGAATATTCTGGCAACGAAACTATATCCTCTCCGAAAGCGTGGATGGGGATGAAGGGGGTGGGGATCGAACCTGGGATCTGTCCCGTATTGGAAGGGTACTTAGCTTTTTGGTGTGTTCTGTTTTGTTCGCTTGACGGAGACGACGAAAGAGACGAGGCGTCGACACCGGAGTGGACACGGACGCACCTCGAGACAGAGATTTCCCGAAGCTCTTGACGGGAGGGCGGGGTGACGGGGTGCAGCGGATTTCGAGACAATAGAGAAGAGGAAGAAAAGAAGAAGCACGAGGAGGAGGAAGAGGAGCGGGAACGAAGAAGAAGAAGAAGAACAACAACAACAAGAAGAAGGGGGGATTTTTGGTCGCAATGATGATGCTGGAAGCAGTGGCGGAGATGCTGGGGGTCGGGGTACCGGTTCTTCGTTTCCTCGTCTGTTTTCTAGCTTCGATTCCTTGCAGCTGGCTATGGCGGTACGTGCCCAGTCCGACCGCACGTCATTTCTATGCAGCCGTCACAGGAGCACTGCTGTCTTATTTCTCTTTCGGAGCAGCCTCCAACGTCTACTTCGCTGCCCTCATGCTCGTCAGCTACACCAGCATGCTTGTCTCCAGACGACACTGTGGTATCATCACTTTCGTCATCAGCTTTGCGTTCCTCATCACCTGGTAGGGCCCCTCATGATTTCTTGTCGGCTTTTTTTTCTCTTTTCCAGCTTTTGGAGTCTCTCGAATTTTCCCCTAGTCCGGCTCCAGATGTGAGCTGCGGAGCTGAATTTGATCTAAGGCCGGAAGAGTAATCTCCAGGTATACGTGAGTGACCTGTTGTTGCAAGACGGATTTCTTAGTGATTGTCGACGCTGCCAACATCGCGGCGCCTAGGAATTGATCTCTCTGCGTATGCCTTTTGTAACTCAGGCTTAGATGCATGCTTTTACACTAGGGGCAAGCGTATATGGAACGGAATTTCCCCTCACCAGCTTGTTGCAGCTTGAATGAGGATACTCTTGACTTTCTTTAATTAGCTATGCCGTCTTGATTAGTGCTAGCCAAGGTCAAGACCAAGTCTTCCCTTCGGTTCTGGAAATATATGCAACTGAAACTCAGGACACAGATTTCTGTTTAACTTTTTGGCCTAAATATTGCTCAGATCATTATATCCTTATCTAACTTACTGTTGAAGCTGATGAAGTCAGTGGAGTTGAGTAATGATACCTAGTCTCTGCAATTCATGATGAAGGTGATGGTTTGGTACTTGGTGAACAAGAGCATCTCCAGCAGCGCTCAGTATCAGACCCTGCAAAAACATTTCTCACATCCAAGTTTAGTTATTTAATTTTTTCCCAACCCCACCCATAAAACTAAAACTGGGACTGCAAGTAGGTGGGAGACCACTAATAGCAACCCACCTGGACCAATCAAACTATCTAGCCAATCAACAGCAGGTGTTAAGCTTTGCTGTACCTTTTACTAGCCTCAGAAAAGTGTGCAAGAATGCTGGACAAAAACCATTTTGTTGAGCCAAACCACCCTGTTTTGACTTTTCTTCATTCAATTTTAATTTGCAGGGTCACATACTGAGCACTGATGGAGTTGCTCTAACATTCACAAACTGCCCTTGTTCTTACTGTTGTATTTGTTTTTGGCCTGGCTGGGAACTGACATAACATTTGTCTGTTACTGTTGTGGAGATTTTTCTGCAATATTATCATAGTATGATGTGTTTCCAATGAATGTTCTTTTGGAATACAGATTTGAGTGATTACATGTGCTTGGCTAGCTTTAAATCCCATAGTGCTGAACTTTGTGTATCACATGATATATGCATGATTTGAAAATTTAGACCAAAGTTTAATGGATAAGCAAACTGGATCAACAGTTGACACCTTTGGAAGCATGTCAAGCTTCTGTGGACAGGGGTCTTTATGTATGACAGAACTTAACTGGTTGCTGTGCAGCCATGTGGTGTACATGAGTGGCGATAAGTGGAGACAGGGAGGCATTGACTCAACTGGTAAGTATAGCTTTTCTATCTCCCAGCTGTCTTGTAGTAATGTGCTATATAGAATGTGGGTGCTATAAGATAGGTGGAAGTTGCCTAATCAATTGTGCACCATGGTCACTTTGGCTGGCTCAATCCTCACTGCTAGTCTAAATTTAACCATAGTAATAAGTCCACATGTGAAGACCCAATGAATCATGGCTTTCAACCACCAAATTTACCATTTCATCTGTGTTTCTGCACCTGCACATGAAATTAGGGCATGGATTTCAGGGCCAAAAATGTTTGCCCCATAGCCCCACCCATGATGCAATGGAGCTGGTCTGAAGCTCTGCCAGGTTTCTTCTGTTGCAACGTGTTCTCATCAAAGTCACAGATCTTTGAGATGGTGTTTGAGAATAGCTCGAACTGGCTACTGGAAAGCGCATGTGAACAATTTGGAAACCTACTTCTATTGGGCAGGTGCAATGATGGTGTTGACATTGAAAGTGACTTCCGCAGCAATAAATTACCAAGATGGGTTGATAAAGGATGAAGAAAGTTTGAGGCATGCACAGAAGCAATACCGGCTCAAAGAGCTCCCATCACCCATTGCCTTTACAGGCTACTGTCTGAACTGCGGGACACACCTGGTTGGTCCTGTTTTTGAGATCAAAGATTACATGGATTGGACAGAGGACAAGGGGGTATGTCCTTGTTGACCTTCCTTTGTGAAATTTACTTAGGTCATGCATTTCACTAAATGTGTTCACACAAATGGAGGTCTTGAGGTTGCTCCGTGTTCTTACTAAGAGATTGAGTTTGTGCAGCTCTGGAGCCCAACTGCAGCAATGCCACCTCCTTCACCTTATAAGTTTGCGATGGTTGCTGTTTTCAAGGGATTTTTGTTTATGGGTATCTGCATGTATCTCATGGCCCATGTGCCAACCCAGCAACTATATGAGCCTGAGTACTTGACATGGGGCTTGTGGCACCGTATTGCCTACCAATACCTTTGTGCTTTCACATTAAGATGGAAATACTACTTTGCTTGGTCTCTATCAGAGGCATCAATGATAATTTCAGGGTTTGGATTTAGTGGTTGGACCAAAACATTGCCATCAGAAGAGCCGCAGCCAAAGTGGACAAGAGCCAAAAATGTTGACATTTTAAGAGTGGAGCTGCCTAGAAGTGCAGTAGAATTGCCACATCATTGGAATATCCATGTGGGCATATGGCTCCGCCATTGTATCCTTTTGCATCCTACCCCCTTTGGTTTTGTTGTTGTATCCCCTGTGGCTAGTTACAAGCCTGTTGTCTCTGCATTCAGAAGAGCTGAGTAAGAAGGTTAGTCTTGACTCATTTCTTGCAGACATATATGAGAGACTGACGAAGAAAGGGGAGAAACCTGGATTCATGCAGCTTCTTGCAGCTCAAGTCACGAGTGCTGTGTGGCATGTGTGTTCCTTTCCTTGTCCTCAAATTTCTCACTTACTTCAGCTTAAGAAAAAAATCAGCTTATTCTATCTCTCAAACAGAATGCTGGGGTTCTGGGTGGAACAGGGCTTGTATCCTGGGTACATTCTGTTCTTTGTCAATACAGCCTTCATGATTACTGGTGCAAGAGGTAAACATTGGACTTACCTGTGATCGATGGTCTTCATTGCAAATAGAACCCACCTCCCTTTGCAATTTCTACAATATATGAATGGAGCTTTTGGTTCGATTTTAAGATTGCAGTTGGTTTTGGGGTCTTATTTCTGTACTTTTGTAAGTTTTTTCCTAGTTGGGATTTGTTCTGGTGTGCTGGTTCCACTATTCAGGAACCCCCATTGAAAAGTAAAATACAATGTCTGATGGTTTAATGTTACTGGTGGTTTTATTGGCCATGTTAGTGTTGTTTAATCAAATCAGATATCTGAATGGAGGTCTTTTGTTTATGCACCAGTGAACCTTTTAGAGACTTTTATTGGAGCTGGGTGAATAGTTTCTCAATTTATGCTTGCCAATCTCTTTTTCCATTCCCGGGATTGATCCTGTTGTAATGAATTATTCCAATAGGACTTTGCAGATATCCTTCTGCTAGCTTGGAATTATATGATGATTGCAGAGTAGCCATCTATTGTTATTGATATATCCTGGGAAGACAGCATTGTACAGGTGGCAGAAGTCTCTTCCTGAGAAAGCTGCTCTAGCACGGTGTGTGGTAATATTGGTCAATATGATATACGCTATTTTAGTTGCCAACTTAACGTGCATAGCTTTTCTGGTATGCAAGCTTTCTTTCTCTATTATGTTCAATTCTTGTCTTTGCTGCAATTCTATCTCTAACTTTGTCACTAGACCTAGTTGTGTTTGAGGGCATGTCGATTTTCTGCTGCATTTCTTCAAGTTTATCCTCACTTGTTGACTATGGCTTCACTTGGTGTAGTCATGAGCCGTCAGCTGAGAATGCTTTGTATTTTTCCAAACCATGTAACATTGTCAAATCGAGAGTCTTGTTCTGACTATTGCTTTCGATTGCTAAGGGCAGCCTAGAATGTAGCCCTTGAAGGGGTGTTGCAGGTTGCTCATCTGTCTACTAACTAGTTCCAGTTTATGGTGTTAGGTGTTGCACTTTGATGACACTATAGCGGCATTCAGAAGTGTATATTATATTGGCACTGTTGTACCTGTGCTGGTCACAATTTTGGGATCAGTTAGCAAACTTCCAAGGGCAGAAACAAAGCCAAGGGTGAAAAAGGAAGAGTAGGTCTCCCTCCAACTGTGAGATATCTGTGTTTTGTCAAATTTTGGCCATGTCTATCATCTGGGGGGCCTTGGCACTTAGAATTATTATCCATGTGAGTCTTCAAATTGTAATGAATGATGTCTTACCATAGAAGAAGACATTGAACTTTACATGGAAATTTGACACAATTGATGCTCAATTTGGGCATTGCAATTTGTTGCGAAATGGAAGAAAGATCTCCTACTCAGATTTCACATATATTATGAAATTAGAAAATTCATTGGATTTTTTCAATACAAATTACTTCAGTCATAGGGTTTTGCAGTTCCTGTTATAGCATTGTTGGAGCACTTTTCCACATGAAAATATGTTGGTTGTAGAGATATTTTGACAAATTGGGCAATTTGTGCAGTTTACAAACATATCTTATAATAAATGTTCTGGTTTAGCTTGAATGAAATGTGTGAGCATGTTGCAAGTTTCCAGCTTATGGAGTAGTATACTCTGCTGTGTAGGTTACAGACTTGCATTCTTGTAAAACATGTTTTGGTAGATTTGCCTTAATTGAAAACAGATTACTTTGCATAAACCTACTATTTCATTGTTGAAGTTTATGGGCTCTTCTCGTAAGGGAGAGACTATGCAGATGTTTTTGTTGTCTTGCATTTTAGAGAATGTGCACCAGGTATTACTGTAAACTCTGAGTTTGCTGAGTTTCTATTTTTTGAACTTCATGGAACATTTCCTATTTTAATTGTTGCTGGTTTGAAATTGTTATAAGGGGCAGAGGCATCATGTGATGAGCAGCTTGTTTTGAACCTAGCTATAGCGATTTTTCTCTTCCATGTTCATGATAGGGGATTTGAAACCAGTCTGTTTGAAGGAACAATGCTGGATGCACTGAAGAGCAATGTGTGGAAAATGTTGCTTGAGATTGGAGCACATGACATGAAGAAGTATGTTATCCTCTGCCTAGTTCTGCATAATTGGTGTCATTTTGATAATTTTCTTTAGATGATCATTTGTTTGTTGTTCCATGCTGACAGCAAGATTGAGGATTTTTGTGGGGTTATAGATATCCATGTGATTGATGCAGACACAACATCTATGTCTACATGAGGGTGGCTTGAGGACACTTCTCTTGCTGAGAAGTACACTATTTCTGAAGATTCATATAACAAGAGGGAAGGTGGGTTTTGTTTAGTTAATTCATAAGGTAGGAAAGACTTTCTGTTGAGCAAATGACTGGCAGATGAAACTCTAGAAAGTTTATGGAACAAAGACTTGCCAAGCACATACAACAATGACCTACAATGATATTGGTTATTATCTCCCCTGTTCAGATACATTTAGAAAGTGTCACGGGAAATTTGTAGCTGAAGATCCAACATGAACTTTGCAAAAGGTTACCCCTTTTGCTGTCACAACTTTGTCTTTTTGCCTATTTCTTTCCGTTTCTCTTAAAACGTGTGTTCTCATTTTCTGCCTCTGTTTCTTAATCTAGGTGACAAACAAAAAATTTCCTCAGTGATTGTTGCGAAACCTCTTTTTCATCTGAGGCCTCTCATTATTGTGAGCTTGGCCAAGGTGGTTGTGGAACACAGGAAATGGCAATTCACAGTGGTGAGGCCTATATCCCTTTGCAGCAGGTAAGCTTTTTTTTGTTTTTAAGTTGGTCTTTGTGCATTCCGTAGAAGGAAACTTTTAGGCACCCTCCTCAAGTGCAATCTCTTTTCACAGTGTGCATTCTCCCCACCTCTTAACTCTGCTCCCATTTTCACTGATTAATGAATCCACTGACTGCATTGACTACAAGGATAGCACTACAGTTGGTCACCAAGATTTCTATTACAGAAGTGTAAAACCTTTGAAATGTGTGTTGTTAATTTGATCTGATGGAAGCTGGTTTTTGAGATATTCACAAATTGGTCTTTGCAGGCAGCAGAGGATCAAATGGCTGATACTACATCAGGCAGTGAGGTCAGGCTTACTTCTCCTGCTGGTGTGCAAATAGTGGTCCTTTCGGCATTTGTACTTCTGCTGTTTTCTGATCTCTAAAGCTTTGGCTGTCCCTTTTACTCCATCCCACAAGGAGATCCCCTAGATTCTAAATGCATTGGATTCTCCTTTGGTCATTCCTCAGTCAGAGGATATTTGGCTTTGCATCCACAGTTATATTTATGGTTTGAGCCCCCAATGGTTCTTACATGGTTGTGGCACCAGAATGCCTCCCCATATGATATTGAACTGGGTGGTAAGCATGATGGCTTGTATGTTGTTCTCTGTTCTGCTCCTTGCTCCTTGTGAACCATATGGGGGATGTTCCCTTTAAGGCTATGTCCAGGCACTTATAAGTAATTTCTGGAAATGGTGGAAGTTGTTCAGCCACAGATTTTAGAGACAGTATCAAAGAGGTGACTTATTTGCATCTGGCTAACTCTAGCTTGAGAGATTCCAAAGCCATGTTCTCTGTCTGGCTAAGTCTAGCTCGAGAGACTCCAAATCCATGGTTGTCGGTTTTGCCTATTGACCTGCAGTCTGAGCAGTTATTGGTGATCTGGGATTGGCAGGGTTAAGGGTAGGCGCCACTTCACTTATCCTCCAGGTCATGGTTCCATGCTCCACCCAGACAAATTGTGGTACTTTCTCTTCCTCTCATGACCAAAATAAAGGAACATATGTTCTCTGAACTTCCAAAGAATCCAACACTCTTCTTGGAAACCCTGCCTATTCATAGTCCAAGAGAGTTGTCTGCTTATTGAAAGTCTAGATAGTAGACATTCCTTTCTTTTTGCTCGCACTCTCGCTTTTGTGAGCAGCTGGTTGTTACTGCTATTCAGATTTGCAACTTTTTGAAGTGTGATACCTTTGAAGATGAAGTGGAAGAGAGATGCGATTTAGTGTAAATAAGAGCATCTCAAGTAGGATACCCTAAACCCCTGGCAAATAGTACCTTATTGTAAATGGTCACAAAAGTGCCATTGATACACTAACCCATCACTAAGTCCAAGAGGCTTATCAAAATTCTCCCCTCTAAGCACATTCAAGCAATAAGGTAGAGGAGTGTTCTATAGGTCATTACATTAAACTTGTTGAGATTTCAAAAGTTGAATCTATGACATCATGCATGGGAAGCAAAACACCAATTGTCATTTTGGAGATTGCATTATGAGTCTAACAATCCAAATAGGGGAAGTATTTTGGAGACAAGAATGCCAACTTTGTTTATCATTTTTGCATGTATGATAAGATCTTGTTATTGGAAATGGTCAGAAGCTACACATGTTTTGGGAACGAGTTCAAAGCCACTACAACAATCATAGACTAACAAGTAATGTGAGGAACCAATGACATCATTGGAAATGAAATGGGAAATTACAAAACATGACATTTCTATTTGTGGGTTGTTTTGGGTGTGTCGTAACTTTGAACAATTTAGGATCCTCATTGGTAGTTGGTGATAGTTGTTGGAAGTATACATGATTTCCTAGCTTAAATCTACTAGGACTAGGAATTTGTATATTAATGATTTTTTTAAAGTGGTAAAAGATTATTTCTCAATTGTAAATGTCACATGCAATTGCTACAATGTCTAGTTGCTTTGAACAAGGTGCATAAAATTTAATCATAAAAGACATGATGTGACATCTAGTTGAAATAATAATCACGTTGAAGGGCAACTAATACCAACTTTTCAATTAGCCAATGTGGCATGGTCACTTACGACTAAAGTTTATAATTTTATATGTTTATGTAGCATAGTCATTTGTGATTAGTTTTATGACTAAAATGTGAGGATGCTTCAAGTTTTTTGATCATTAAAATGTTGACTAGTGATAAGTTCCAAATTGAAAAAATGGTGTCACATGGCCTATCTAGGTTGCTTAGTTAACCTAAGGCTTAAACAACCTAGCCTAGAGACTTAGAAAGATAGCCTAAGCTAAGTAGGTTAATTATACACATTTAAATAGGTTATAAGTATGAAGATTTGAATCTTTCATCTTCATATTAGGAGTCCAAGCCCTTAACCATTGCATTATCAAAATTTCAAAAATTAATAATTTTTGTCATTGCATCAGTATGAACATTTCTTCCTATTTTACCTATGTGACTTAACCTACTGACTCTGGTTATCTAAGGTAGACTCTAGTTATCTAACTACCTTAGATAACCTTAAAATATTCTAGACTAGATTAGCTTATGGTATTGATGATCTGATAATGCACATAAAGGTTTAATAGAAAGGAATGATACCAAAATGCAGGTAAGCTTGCCCGACAAAAAGTCAACACATTGAGCAGTGCCTAAAATGCAGCCCATAATAAATACAGTAGAAAATCCCCTCCATATGGTGGACACTAAGACAGGGATGCTAAAGGGTTCATTGTAACCTGTGTCCATATGTTTGAGAGATGCACATATATAACTTCCAGAAAGTGACATTTGATGTAAAATTGGTTTACAAAGGGAATTGGTACAGTGCAGATCTGGAGGAGCCACTTACCATTTGAGCTCTGACACCAAGAGTTTTCAGTCTCCTTCACTTTACATGTGTAGAAACCTGTATTTTGGATCAAAAAGGCAAACGATAAATCGAATGTCAAGCACTACAATGTGGACACAAATTTGTCATAATGCACACACACATCTCTTTCCTTGTGTTCCCATGGCTGGCTTATATCAGGTTCTTGTTTTGGAGGGATTCACAACCGGCAACCAAGCATTATTGTTTCAACAACATCTGTTCCTTGTTCCAAGGTTGTTCTAAGTTATCAACCTTGCTCTAGTTTTGTACTTCCTTGTGCCATCGTTGTCCCATAACTTGTTCTTTTGAGCCATATATTAAAGGTAGTCACTAGATGTGGACAGTCCCTCAACATTGCGAGTGGCAAAACTCAGACATTGCTGCAGTAGTTTATGTGCATCAGCCATTGGAAGTGTGAGAATAATGCAAAGAAAAACATCTTAAGCTCCAGGTGAAGCTACTTGTTTTGATTTGTTGAACTTGCACTCTCACAAATTGTTACAAGGACTAGTAACCAATCCTTAACCAACTTCAATCGCACCTAGATATTCAAACATAATAAACAATGTAAGAACTGTATGTTTAACAAATAACTTGAGGAAAAGAAGTTATCAAGTTCACCATAATATTTTTTGAGCTTGATGGATGTTCCTTGCTTCCACCAAGCCCCATCAGCTTGATAACATATACCTCATGACTCTCATTTTTAAGCAATCTATGTTGACCCAAAGTTACAAATAGAAGATCAATAATCAGTTTGCAAAGTAAAGATGTTAATTACCATAACAGTATAATGAAAGTCCAATTGAACGCAAGTATGACGATGATGGTCAATTTTTGGACTATAGAAGAATGTAAACATCCTGGCTGAAATAGAATAACAAACTCCCCAAACACACAACAAAAATGAAATTTTATCAATGCTAACCTTGTGAGATGCAATGAGAGAACTTGCAGCAACAACACTTGCCAGACCACAACTACTACGAAGTACTATGGTAGGAAGACTTGGAGCAACATTGCTACATGTGTCATCACCAAAAGCATGCTTCAAATTTGCTGTGAGAGCTCCTTGTTGACTCCACTCCATACTTGTTACAGTTGCAACTCATAGCTCAATCATCCTTTCTACTATCCAAAGCAAGTGCCCTCCATTGACCATATTAACATGCAGATTTTGACACTATAAGGCCTTGATCTCATCATGCCAAACCCCACATTGGGGCTTGCATATTCCTTGACAGAATCTTTCACAGTTTTCAAAGAATTGCCAAAGACCTTTTCCAAAACCAGTCGAACTGGGTCTCGAGAAGCATGCCCACCCAAGAGACGTAAAACAAAGGATTTCGCTTTTGCACCACTCTGATGGCTATGAGTTGCTATGTAGACTAGGCCATTCAACATATCCTCAACTGCATTCTCCTTCCAACAAAAGTGATAATTGTCAACTATGTAATGACCAAGCACACAAAATGAGAGGGCAGAGGGTGCATGTGAAAATGTTATTCATTGCACACTACCTTTGGGGAAATCAATATTGAAAGCAGCTCAAATGACTCGTTAAGCTGCAAGCATGGAACAAATTGCACAATCTATTGATTTTCTTCTTTTGTCCAAGGAACAGCTTCCAGAAACTGCACATAGGCAGAAATGCAATCATTGTACAAAAGCTCTGCAACAATGGGTAGAATACTCAAGGCAATGTGCACATTGGTAATCACACCGGTGAAAGCCTTGGAATATAAGAGACGAATTGTTGTCACATATGATTTTTGCAACCACTCCACACCCACACAGAGACTGATATGGATTGGTTTTTTTTTCTTGTTCCCTTGGTCACCACTCTTTGGCCATTCTCCAGCCAGTGCTCTAAGAGGAGAGCAACAAAGTGATGGCATTATGCCAGTACTTGTCAATGAACATAAAAGGCACCAACTTCTATTGTATCAACTACAAGATTGGATGGATCCTCACTGTCATAACCACTATCTTGTTCAACAGCAGTAAGAAATCTTGTCTGTTGTTGTTACAACAAATGGATCACCACATCTGCCATGCTTGGGTCCTCAAATTCCACTTTGAATTGCATTGTAATGTCCACATTAGGGTTAATTTGACCTCCTCCTTGAAAATCTAAACCAAGACAATATGCATGAGCAGAGAAAAGATAGGGCTTGTTTTGCCTTACTGGCAGGCTTTGAAGATCATTGTCTCGATCACTAGGTAGAGGAGAGATTGTAACAACAAAATTGCCTGCATGGCAGCTTCTTTACACATTGCCTACCCAGCATATAGTTAACATACATGCCACTTCCATGTCATCCCCCTCCACTGGATCTTCCTTGGGCAGATCTAACCATGATCTGGTACTCAATTTTTGTTGTTGGAAGATCCCTTAGCCCCATACAGACCTTCGAAGCTCTGCATGCTACCAAATTCATAAACCATGAACAATAGCTCATGAACAAGTGTATAAGCAACAAAGTGGACAAGGAAAAAAAAAATTCCAAGAAAGGGAAAGGTATGCTACAAACTTACCTGCCTCAACTTTTCTACCTTAAAACAACCTCACAAGGGTGTTGCTATTGGATTTGGTGTTTGGATCTCCTTCATCTTAAGGTAACTCAACAAAAACTTGAAGGGATGAAATTAGGGTTGTCCCCTCCAAATAGTGGGGTTTGGGTTTCACACAACTATTGCAAATTCTGCATTTAGATCACTCGAACAGCCACATGTTAGACTAACTATAGAACTTTGCCACGTTAAAACAACAAGTCATCATAACAAAAAGTTTCCCATGACGACTATAGGAGCATACCGTCACTCTACAATTGTATTCTGACCAACATCACCCAATACGAAGCTGAGCTTCAATGTCAACTCGCCTCTTACCCTTTAACTCCTCTATGGTAGTAAGAAACTGCAATTATTTAATAGAAGCCTGACAGGAAACTTCAAAAAACCCTAGCGGTGGTTTCCTCTCAAAAGGGATCTCAATAGCCACCTCAATCCGCCACTGGGTGTGTCGCCAATTTTGCCCATCAACCCCTCCAACTTATAGCTCCTTGAAGAACATGCAATGTGACAACTTACATAAACAAAAACTGAACAATTGGGTGCAAGTAGATTTGGGTGGTGCCACTAGGAACGTCATACCCCTAATTTCATGGAGGAGGTAGGATTCATGATCAATTCCTGATTTGGTCTTTTAACATTTTGTTCATATTTAATATTCTTACATGATGTATCTTATGAATATTCTAATGATGCATAATAATCAACATTTGGAGAAGTATCGATGTTCTCACATAATTCCTCAACCAAATATTTCAGGAAAGTCACTTTCTGGCTAGGAAAATATAGGAACCCAATAAGAACCCTGAAAAAGCTTATTTAACTTCAGTTTTTTTTTTTGAAGATGCCCAAGACGTTAGCCTAGGGAAGTGGAACACTAACCATGTAAACATATGCATATTGAAATTTTGGTGGGAAATTTACTATCAGGAAAAGTAGCCTTATAAGGGCCATTTGAATTAGCAACATAATTTTATTTTATTTTTGTTCAACTTTGACTGCCCATTGTAGGGCATGTTAGATACTATATTTTTGGAGTCAACTTTGATGAAAAAAATGAATCCTAAACATTGAACGGGTTAGTTTAAAGGAACTCAAATTCTTGGAACCCATGTGCCTCAAGAGCACATTTCTTGATACTTGACATTCTACAAATGGAAGACTTGGTTGAATCATGACTATTGATTTGAAGATCTAAACAATCATCACCGTTACTTTTGGCGAAGTGGGGTTTTCACACCTTTCTTGGTTTTGGTTAGGGTATCCAACGAACATGTTGTGCTATTAACATGTTCGTGCTATTAACTAGATACTCTAGCTAGCAAGGAGTAACTTCTTGTCTCTTTGCTTATACTAAAGTAAGTTAGGGGGGGGGATTTTGGATATGTAAACGTAGGCTGAAACCATACTCTTAGGTGTTGAAGGTGGTCATGGATGCACATGGGTGCAAGAAGGTGGTTGAAGTCTTCCTTTCCTCTCCCTTGCTGCATTGCATGCTTTTCACCAATTATGTTCACTTGCAAACTTTGGTTGGTAGAAATAACCCTAAACCTTTTTTTGCTTTTGTTTTGTTTTTGAATCACTTTGGACTGCCTGCAGTTCAAGTGAAAAGTGACGAACACAAACATATTTGCCATTCTTTTTGCAATTTTTGGCAATGGAAATGTGTCTAGGGTTGTTGTAGAACAAGAAAGGAAAAAGGAGGACCTCCATGATTAGTGGGGGAAATAGAATTTCAAGAGTTTGCTTTTTACCCATGCGATTTTAGAAAATAAATTCATGAGTTAATGGGAGAAAAACAACAATTGTGTCTAGGTCTACAAGTGATACCCTTGGAATAGATCATTTCATGGTGGTTGTAGGCATTGCTATGAAGTGCATCAAGGTCTTCTCTATTTTCTATGGATTTCTTTTAATGCATTGGAGTGACAAGCAATGGATTGCATTAGGTTGATCATGTACCTTGACACATTCTCACATTCCATTTATGATTTTCCTTTTAAGGAGAAGTTGATCTTGATTTTGTAACACAGCAGGGCTGTTTTCATATACTACAAAGGATGCTTCCCTTTACACCCTTTCTCTTATACACCAAACATAGAAAGGCCAAGTATTTCAATTGTTTTTCCAACTTGAAGACTTACATTTAGTGGGGCCACATTTGCAAAGCTTGGACCTGTCAAATTACAAGAAGCTTACACACATTCATCTCAAGTGTTTTGCTCTTGTTCTCTCAACCTCTTTTTTTGCGGTATGACCAACTACTCTTACCCACAACAGAGAGAAGTTTGTTTCTTTTTGTGAAAGGTTTTCTTTTGATATTTATATAGACTATAGATGGTCAATTGATCACGTAAACTGTGGGCATCAATGATTAACCCTAATGGCTACATTGTGAAGATTATTATCCTAATAAGTAAGATCTCATTGTGGTGCAGACTTTAATCATTGTTTAATATGATAAGTAGTTTGTGACATATGTATGGTCATTTAGTTGAGTTGTTGGTTTTAGCATTAACCTATTTGCCCTAGGGTTTTCTTTTGTCTTGGAGATTGTACACAATATCTAATATTTTCTTTCATTTTAACACCAAAAGTAACAATCTCAAAGTCTCAGATTCTTTGTTCTTTCTAGTGATGTATTTTCTAGACAACTTAAAGACATTGGGGAGGTTCAGTTGTAATACTATGAAAAATTTGAATGTAATAGGGTGGCGATCAAATACACAATATGCATTTTCAAATATCCTAGAGTTAGTTGCTAGCCTTCAAGACCTTTGATGTGGAGGTTGTGAAACATTATCTGACCATTGCAATTTTGTAATAAACTCTAGGAGTCATGTGTGTTCAAATTAATTTTCAATGGTGTTTAGTGCACATATATGCAAGGATAAAAATGAGGTTGAAGTTTGTTTGTCAAACTTGAGGTGGCCATATCTCAAACCCACTTACAAACACCAAGGTTTCATTTAGATATTAAAGACGCCCTTTCATTTGGTTCCATGAATGAACCTTTTATTTCCCATATGAAAGAATTTTCCTTTGATCTCATGCTTTGATAATATTGACAGTCTACATCAGGTGGGTGTTTGTGACATCTTGAGATAGGGCTACAAGTAAAAGAACCTAAATGTGTGCAACATTTTTGTTCTTGTGCAATCAAAGAGTTGAAAAGAAGTGCTTCAAGCAAGATTTACAAGAGGCCTTCATTTAAAATGCAACATGTCTAACCAAAATAGAAGCTCTAATGTTCATTCAAATTTCCTCAAGGTCCAATTTGCTAAAGCTAATGCAACCTATTTCACTATGTCACTATTCTATAATGTAATTATTAGACTACATAAATTTTTGGAAGAGTTTGTTCATTGCATGTTGTCTACATGTTTGTGATGGATTACATAATGGGATAAAAAAAACCTTTGCTCTAATAACTTGGCCTTTTAGGATATGTATGTTTTCATTTGTTGAATTTTTATAAAAATTGTTTCTATTGCAAGAGGGGGGAGACAAATTTAAGATTTTGAGACCCATTAGTAGTCCTCATAATCTAGGAGTAGATAGAAGTTATTTAGCAAGTGGATTGATTACAAGGGAATCAAAGGAACACATTCCTTAAGACAAGATCTATCAGAGGCTTAATGCATTCAAACAGTTTTAATATGGGTTCAAATAGCATGAATGCAAATATGAGATTACCAGGTGGAAATCTTTTTGATAATTATAGGATAAACATGTTTAATGTTGTAAGCTTTTCTAGCCAAGGGTCAAGTCATGATGAGGTAGATGCCTTTAGTGATGTTTTCATGTGGGGTGAGGGTGTAGGCGATGGAATTTTAAGGGAGTTGCCCAAGTTGTTAATAGTTACTTCACATTAGTTGACTTGCATATGTTTTTGCATACAGATTATTTTTTGTTTTAGTTGCAAGAGTTGTCAAAAGCTTTAGACAAAGTTGTGATGTTATTAAATTAACCAAAGATGGCAACAAATATAGTTCAAAGTAGTCTAGTTGGCCGTTTTGTCTAGCTAGTGGTTGTAAATCTTTATGCAAGCTAAATTTTGTTACTTGGTTGCTTTGTTGTGAAGGTAATCACTACTTTGAAAAAAGGTGCACAACTTTTCAAGTAAGTTGTCAAGGAAAACCAAAGTTTTGCCTTTTCAAGCCTTCTATTGTGAGTTGCCAATTCTTGAAACTTTTTCATTATTAGAAAGCAAGTTAAATACTAAGTTCTAGATTGATAGATTTACTTTTATGTTCACTCTTTGTCCTTCACTCTCCATGTGATTTTAGGTTTTTTCACTATAGTTTTATCTACTGAGTTGATGCTAACTTTGGCAACACCAACAATAAATGAGAACTTTTAGCAACTGGTTAGTGCATATATACTAATGTGGGTTAAAAATGTTCACATGAAATGAACTTTCCTCCCAAAGAAAAGATTTGTCAGATTTGGCTAGTGATTAGTGAGTGTGTTGCGATCCATGACAAGAAGACAAGGCGACATACTTTGGAGACTTATTCTTGCTCATTTGCTATCTTCATAGTTATTTGGGGATGTGTGATTGTGGTTTGCCAACAAGATGAGTGTGCACTGATTTGGTATTCTAGAAAAGAAGAGAAAAAACTTTGGTTGAGCATAGTGTCTAGGATTGTATTTGGGGCAAAATACTGTGAGTCCTTACTTAATCCCGATTTTGTTGGTTATAGTTGTGATGGAAGACTCTACATGTATTGCTGGAGTTAGTGGATGGTATCTAATATTGGTATTATTAGTTGTTTGTATCTTTCTTGCTTACTTGTGTGGATTGAGTTCTCATGTGGGGTGTATGTAACGCATGTGAAACATTGTTATGTTTCAAGTTACAATGTTGGAAGGTCTTGTTTTTGTGATTTCACTTGTATTATGTTGTCCATGTGGTGATGTTTTTTAGTCTACATGATATTTTGATCTTGATCACACCTCTCATGACATCTTTTTGTGTTGAAGTTATGTAGGGTGAAGCATTTGGTTCAAGTCATCTAAAACTAGGATTGTTTTGTAGATTCAACCAATTCAATACATCATGGTGCATAATGTAAATGGAGCACGAGATGGTCAAGCCACTTGTATATGTTTGGCACAAGAAGCTGCAAGAAAATTGACCTAGAATCAAAGGTACATGAGGTGTAAGTAATGGTGAAAAGATGTCCAAAATGGTGTTATTGTCGCAACCCTAGCTTTGGGCTCGCGACCAAGGCAAAGGGAATTACAAGGGTGCGGGCCAAAGGGAAGCCCGAGAGTAAACCAAGAGGAAGCCCGGGAGTCACATCACATACTCCCGGGAGTGCAAGAAAGTGTGAGAAAGTGTTAGAAAGTGTGAGGGAGTGAACCCTCACACTCCTAAGGCAAACTCCCACTTTGGGAGATGGAGTCCCGGTGGACTCCTGAAACTTCAGAGAGCGATTGCAGGGGTCAAAACTCAATGGATTGTGGCGTTCTTTATATCATTGGAAAGCTCCTGAAGCGTAGATATCTAAAATGGGCTCGCATTGCTCATTTGGACATCTGAAACACAAGTTATGGCCAAAAGAAGGGTCGGGAGTCGAATTCCCGGGAGTCTGCCAGTTTTGAC
>Ga0116231_10005871_pt1 | contig 23919 bp, 22 predicted proteins | sample S1TSphgellanicum_2_FD_89695 | JGI IMG/M metagenome (GOLD analysis project Ga0116231, IMG submission 89695) | Host-associated microbial communities from peat moss isolated from Minnesota, USA - S1T2_Fd - Sphagnum magellanicum MG | ecosystem: Host-associated > Plants > Peat moss > Unclassified...
CTCCAATGGACCTTGATATTCTTGAGATAATCCGGGGCGAACCGCTGATCTATCATCAGGCGTCGCCCGATCTGCACTGACGGAGCCCCTCCGGCCCGCGATCAATCCCCGACGCCCCCCCCCCCCCCCCCCCCCCCCCCCCCCCCCCCCCCCCCTGCCCCCCCCCTCCCCCCCCCCCCCCCCAAATTACATGACTGGCATCATCTCAGGCTTTTTTGCTGCATTGCATTTAATTTGTGCAGCCTTCCTTATGAAGGCAAAGGTCTGAAGAAGCTCCAGGTACTACTCTTTGCATGTGAAAAATCAGACCAAATCTTGTGTGTTGAAGTTTCTTTCCTCCCTGGCTCAATTGTCTTTGCCCTTCTCACCAGGCTTTTCCAGTTATTATGATTATGATGATCATGATGATGATGGGTCTTCTTGCCTTCAATTGGAACTTACTTATTAGTGCATATGCCCCAAACAAACCTAGAATCTAATTTCAACATTATAATTTTTTTTTGCATAGCTAGACCCTTACACAAACTTTTTAAGTTCCCATGATACCATATAACCCTAAAACTCAAAAAACCATTTTTGCACACCATTGCTCACATGCATGTACATATGAAGAGTTATGCGTGATGTAAAACTTTTGAGAGAAAATCTTAACCACTCAACTCATGTTGCTTATAATGAGTCAATTGCATAATTTGGACTTGTAAAACACTGAAAAACTAATGCATCACGCTCGTCTTCCACACTCCCAAGAACTTGTACCATGGCAATCTCTACCAATTTGAAATATTTAAGAAAAAAACAAGAAAACACTTTAAATATTTAAAGAGAGCACCATAGCCATGTGATAGGATTCACATTTTAGGGTTTAGCTAGGGCATCCAAATGATTTGATTTCATGACCAACTTGAACATGGATTGTTGAATGTCAAGAAAAGTTTATGATAGCACCTCAATCACCCAAACATCATTGTTGTCCACCTTTTTTGGGTGACAATATGCATCTTTTATCACATCCATATGTTTATTAGAAATGTCCTTTGCATTTAACTACAACTAATACTACATGTACACCACACTCAAGCAATCAATGATTTCATAAGCAAATAATTTCCCTTACAATTTTATATCAAAGAAATCAATAACCCCTATCATTCACATAAAGACCCACCCACATAAATTATGACACTTGTAACTAGTTCAAATGCCAAACTTGAAACACATAATGAAAAATAAAATTAGGATGTGGTTAAGGTGGAGAAAACACTTGCTCGATTTGCTTCTACAAGTGCAATGGCTACAACAAACACCACCATTTTCATAAATGTTATTTTATTAGTCTTCACATTCACATGAGTTATTTATATGTGTTATTGATTCACATCAAAAGTCAAATGATGCACACTAATGTTCAAACCTGTAGCTCAACTCATAATAATGAAATCATGTTTATTATCCAACATAATAATATGTAACCCTCAAAGGCATTAGATTTGAACCCAATGTTCATGTTTGTGTACAACGAATATATTTTCCCTTGACACACACAAATGTTTACACATTTATCTATTGGCTAAACTTAGTTAAATTGTGAACTACTTACAACAAAAGAAGTATGGCAATAAATCTTAACATGATGTAGACATCACAAAACATGTCAAATTTTATTTTCGTGTTTCACCTTCTCATTGTTAGGGATATTGATGGCCATTTTCATTAGCAATATTCTATATTTTGACATAACATGTTTAGTTGGGGACATCATAGATATCCAATGAATTTTCACCTCACCTTCATGATTTTCAAAAATTGACCCCTTTTGTTTCCACAATCTTTACAAGCTTTGAAAACTCCATTTGCCCCTTAAGGCTTTTTTTAAAATAAATGTAAAACATTGGATATCATAAACCTTCAAGTATATTCATCATCAACAAACATGGTAATGTTTTCATTGCGAGATTAACATTGTGAACAATACAATGAACTCCCATGGAATGTGAAACTTGCCCATCAAAAAAAAATTGTACTTTTAACATGATACCTTGGAAAACATAAACTTCGTTTGCACAAAATTTCAAATATAAATCAAATATTTGGTTAACTCACATTGGTTCATTATGGCTTGCATAAGCAATTCACTAATAGAAAATAGTTTTTTTCAAATGGTCCATCTTGATTACCTTATTCATTTTTATTAATGAAAATGTAGAATTTGACTAAAAACCCAATGCAAAACAACCATTGTAATTTTGGATTTATCACCTTGACAAATGTGACCCATTTGACTACCTATTAGATGGGACAATTAATCAAGTTGAACCAAAAAATGATATCCTTGGTCAAGATGCCTAATGGGTTATAATGAATGGGACATTTATCAAAATGAACAAACAAAAATGACATCCATGGTCAAGATGACCAATGGGTTTCTAGTCACATGGAGCATATAATTAACTTGGAAAAACAAAAGTGGCACCTTTAATCAAGATGACCAATGGGCTTTTAATTAAATGGGATGTTTAATTGAGTTGTCCACAAACAAAAATGGTATCCCTAGTCAAGATGACATGGGTTTCTAGCCAAATATGACATATAATCAAGTTGAACAAACAAAAGTGACATCCATAGTCAATATGACCAATCGGTTTGTAGTCAAACAAAACATTTAATCTAGTTGGACAAACAAAATTGACATCCTTGGTTAAGATCATTAATGGTTTTTTAGCCAAATTGGACATCCTATGTCAAGATGATTAATGGTTTTTTAATCAAATTGGACATTTTATTGTGCCATTTTGGCTAGGCTATTATTTAGGTTACTAATAACTATCTAGGTGATTTGATAACAAGGTGCAAACATGATAATAAGAACCACACTTGTCACTTTGAGTGAATGCTTAATTATTTGAAATATTTTTGAAATATTTAGTAAGAAAACATCATTTTTTTTCTTTTGACCTTAAAAACTATTGCATTACACTATTAAATAAATACATGTTTTAAAAATCTCCCCCAAAATATGGCAAGTTAAAAAAATCTCCCCATAAACAAAAGTTTTTATAGTCTTTATAAACATTGGTCATAATGTTTGATGAATGATTTTGAGTATTGTATCCTCGTTAGATTCATTCCAAATCATACCACATTTTTCACAATATATGAGCAATAAATCCATTTAAACAAATTAATCATTTTCATCTTTAGATTAAATTTGACCCAAAAACATGAAAAACAAAGCAATGTTTACATTGTGCAATTGGCTCTTAATAATGTAACTATACCCAATAGCCTATTCTATTGTGCCATTAAAATTTAATTACTGTTTAGTCTAGGTATGTAGCCTAGTTAATTAGCTAGTTAAATGAGGCTTAGGCTTAGCTTTTAAGCTATATAGACTAGGTAGGTTAATCATTATTATCTACTTGGTTATTATTTTCATATTTAATAAGTAGGTAAATAAGTGTGAGTTAATTAAACTAGGCTTGATTGGTTAAATTTAAGCTGCTTGTAAGTAGGTACATTGATTTATGGTCCTTAAAATGTTCAACAAGGTGGGCATGTACTGTAGATAAAACATTCCACATAAATTTTTAACAAGTTTTTTTTAAGTGTCAAAATGGACATAGTTTTTACTTTTAAATTTTCATTATCATGAATCTTTGATGACTAAATGTTCACTTAAGAAACCTCCTAAACCTAAGTCAAAACATATATGAAAAGATGTGTAACGTCATATGTTATGGATTGGCACATTAAAAAACAAGAATTAAGAATTGGCAATGCCTTCTTGTAATGAATGGTGATTAAAGAAGACTTATGGGATTAGGAATGATGTGATGAATGATTATAATCGCAAGGAATAAGATTGTGAAATCTTTGATGTAAATGGGCAAGTTAGCAAGATATGGTGGCATTAAGGTAAGATCTAACAAATCATTGACACCCTTTCATTGTTGTTGAGGTGACAATTTTTTTGTTGCAATAGGAAATCCAATGATGGCATTTGTCATGATTAGTTTTAAGTGATTTTTTTTTGTTTCCTTGAAATTCAACCTTACATGTGGTTAACCCATATTTCTTTTAAACAATTATTTTAAAAAAAATACTAATGGACATTGTCATGCAATTTCAACATGCTTGTTTATTCATTTCAAACCCAAAATTGTCAAAGCCCTTTAAAAGAAGTTTGATTTTGATGTAAGCATCCAAATGTAATTGGATTACAATCCATTTCACTTCCACTATTATTCCTATGACAAACTCCATGAAACAAGTCTTTTCACATTTCATATTTTGATTCATAATATGAAACATGAGAATACATCATGGCCTTGTTAAACTTGATATATTTTCTTAAAAGAATAAATAACATTTCCATCAAATCAAATGTCAAACACCTCAAAAACTAATTCAATTCCTTAACTTACATTGCATAAGATCCTAGATAGTATTTTGTAATTTTAAAATTGAATAAATGTCCTTTTAGCCTATGGAATGTGGTGCAACTTGATATTCACAAAATGCACCATTAAAAGTGACAACTTTTTCAAAAGAAGCCATATTTCATGTCATTTTCACATAAACACTTTTTAAATCCCATGATTTGATTAAGGATGATTTTACAATTGAAACATGACCTCTTAAACATTTGTCCTTAGTTTCCTTTGGCATTATGTTTTTTTGGAAAACCTTGTGGTGAAAAGCTTTCATTAATTCTTTAAAAAATTTGACTTCCCTTTGACCTTTTATCATTTGAAGCTTCAAGCAACCCCTATAACTTTTTTCTTTTAATCTTGAAAAAATAATTATTGCATGGCCTAGTTCTTCTCATCTTTTCTCACATTCAAAGGCATTTACATTATTGTGATGATATGTATTCCAAGGATTTGGGCCAATTTTCCTCCATTTTATGTTTCACCCAAGTCAAAATTCCTTTCACTAAAGGGTATAGCTTGTCAAACTAATCCATCCTTATGATCATCTACAACATGCTATGGTGGTCTTGAAATTAAAACATTTTAATATTGGGACCATTCAATAAAAAAATTCAACTCTCTCACCTTGGCATGTAATTGAATTTTTTTCTATTCAATGAACTTGCTTTTCACTATAACTTTAAATTGGATTATCAAGAGTGTCATGTCCCCACCTCATGGTCCTTTTATCTCCACAAAATTTAAACATTTAACCTTTCAAATATGTGGTGTCCTAATTACTTTCATGTATGGATACAATCTTCCATTTTTGAAAACCATGTTCATGCACTACATTGTGGTTGTAAATGCAATCAAAGTATCCAAGTTTTGTTGATTTGAACATATTCCTTTGGCATCCTAACTTTCAATTTAACCCTGACAAATGGATGAATTTAAGGTTCACCTTCATCAAATACAATAATTCATTCATAGTGAATAATACTAATATAATTGGTGTCTTTTTTGGTGTTTTCATTCATGCTAATGATATGACTTTTGCTGGTCATATCAATCATCTCAAGATTTAAAGAACCACAATTTGAAGGTTATCACAACTCTTCTTAAAAGGGTTGAACTTGAACCAAGTTGGGTTCATGCCTTTTCTTCTTATCATGTTCCACCATGGTATTCAAATACGAATAACTTCCAAATTAGAATTTTCCCTTTTGAGCTATGATACAATGTGACACAATTCACCCATTAAAATCCAAATGACAGTAAGTGTAATTTTCCAATGTGAATGAAATGAAAATCATTTGGACTTCAATGTCATGTCCTTTAATTCAACAACTACATCAAAATAATGTTAACTTTGGTGCTAACAAAAATGTCATAATGTTTGAATAGTAAAAAACCTTTACCAACTCATTAATACATGTAAATAAAATAAATATTTATTGTAGTTTCAACCCAAACCAAAGTCAAGTTTTGCCATGGTCTCTACAAAATTAACACACATTAAACCTTTATAGAAGCCTTGATGGGAACTACATCAAAAACAAAAATTTGAAATTCCCAAAAGCTAATTTCAATTTCCAAATTTTAAAACATATAATATACAAAAACTTTGGAGTGCCATGATGATCTAATGGATAGGAAATGGGTAATTACTTTTTTTGCAATGATGATTTTTTAATGCCATGTCAAGATTTTGATTCAATTTTTTTTTACCCACCATTATTGTGTTATAAATGACAAAAAATATTTAGAAAAATTTACATCCAAATCTTCAAACAATCATGTTGGCCATATAGAAAACAATTTTGTTATAGTCTTATAAACACAATATATTATATATTTGTAAAAAGTTATTTTAAATGACATCATTATCATTCAATTTAGATTACATTTTAAATCCCAATTTTCATTTTGAATATTCAACATTTCCCATGGGTGCCAACTTTCATAATCAAAACAAATATTGGGAGAGCTTATGTTGTGACATTTTGCTTTGGGCTTGTAACCAAGGCTAGGGTGTTACAAAAAAAATGTCTAAGAGCAAAATTAAGATGCAAGGTGATGGAAACATCCTCCCACAAGAAGTGAAAAACCAGTAGGAGTTAAAGGGAGATATTCCTAGGACTTTTAAGATGGACTCTTAGTTTGAGGGTTGGGATTCCTTAAATCTATAATGTTTTAAAATGTGATTTGGGGAATCAAATCAACTCCAAATCAAATGACATTTAGATCATTGAAAAGATATTGACAAGCAATGGAAGATTGCGGGGTTAGATGATCAAAACAAACCTATTTTGCAGGAAACATCATGATGTTCCAAATATTCAATACACCATGTATCCCAATTTTAGGTGTCCATTTTAGGAGTCCTAAGAAATATGTCATTCAATGTGACCCCCATGAACAACTCCATAATATACATGGTTTTAATATGAGTAAATTGAAGCAAATTCATGATTCAATGTTGGTTCCATTTGCATTAACTATTTAGATTGTTTGGATTACACATGAATTAATTTTGAAATGCTCATGAATGTCACTTCATTTTAATCTATATTGGAGTTCCACACACCTTTATTGCTTTAGTGTCAAAAACAAGGAGTTATGACCCAAGTTTTTTTTTCTTTTCATTGAGGTCACTTCGAGGAGTTGCCATTGATACCTTGGGACAAACCTAGGGATGCATCATCTTAAAACACACTTGATCATTATCACATCATTACAAATTGAAACTTTGGAGTGGGTTTATTCAAATTTCATCGACATCTCCACTAGAATTGAAATAATTTGAAAACAACATTTGTTTGAACTTCTCGTTTCATTATTAAGTCATCTTCAACATATTAGATCTTCCAAAGCTTGAAACACCCCTTGGTTTTTACTTCCTCATGTGTTTACCTTACTTTTTCAAAATTTCCACAACTTGTTTATTAAAGAAAACACAATTATGCACTTGGTTAAAAAATGAAATTATGTTGCGGCTTTGCCCCTTAGTAGTTCTTATTATTTTTTCCCTATAATACAAAACTCCCTCCCCCTAAAATGACATGTGGTAGAATCTAACATTATTAGTTTTTAATCCTTGTTAGCTTTAACTTTTGAAATTACCTCTCCATAAGTAATAATCTTCAACGTCTTGAACAAGTGCTTTGAATTCTCCCATTAAGATCACACTTTCTTATGAAGACACAACACACAAACTTCCAACATAATTCTATTAGTAAGCATCACGAAACCTTTGCCTTATAACTTGCTTCTACATGAATGACTTGAGCCCTTGAAAATGCCTTAAGTAACCACCTCCAAACTCCCCCATCTTCAGACCTCACTTGTCAACAAAAACCATCCTTCAACCTAAACCCAATAGTATGCTTCCAAAAAATTCACCTTCTTGTGAACAAGACCCTTGAACAACAACCTTGAGTTCACTTTTCAATCCATCTCTTGCTCATGATGATATTGCCTTCCAAGCTCAACTTTAATACAAAAACATTTAAAAAAGGCCATCCCAAACTATCCCAAGTAGCTTAAGACCATGTAATCCATGGACAAGGATAAAAAGGCCTTATTTTGTCAAAATTCAAGGGAATTTCTATTTCCTAGTCAACTTTTGTCATATGGTAAGTAATATAATATAAAGTTAAATTTATCCAAACAAGTTTTACCTTATTTTAATGACCCAAATTAGGATGTGGGCCTACCAAAAACCTCATGTTTCCCCCATAATATTTACCTTATTTTCCCACTTGAAGCCCTTGGAATAGATTTGGTGTTAATCCCACAAAATGTTTCCAAACCTAATTAAAATTAGTTAGGTTAATTAATGCCCAATAAAGTTTATACACTTGTCACAAATATCCATGATTGACAATCATTTCCAATTGAAGTAACATTGCACCTAAACATGTTTTCCTTTTTTAAAAAACACAACAATAGACTTGACTAATGAGCCATTGGCACCCCCAAGTTAAGTTTAGTAGTGGGGATTGATAAGGCTTTCATTTGCACATCAATGAATTTGAACCCAAAACCTATTTTGAGGTCATAAGGTCCTAGAGAAAGGCTATACCAACATATTTTGAATTCCATGTTATGGTTAACAAGTCAAAATATGTTGTTCTTGTTATTTTGATGTTTTGTGATGTAGCATTTTAAATCAATTTACATAAGATACAAGATCTACAAACCTAACATGATGTTATACTTAATTGAAATAAAATCAATTGTTCAATATATTGGGATTCATGGTCACCTTGCAAATGTTTGTGGGATCTGTTCTACACTAATGCATGCTAGATCTTGCATGCAATTACCAATCATTGTTAACCATGATTAGAAAAATGGAAACAAAGGTGTATATTATGGTAATTGTGATAGGGAGCAATTTTTGCTTAACATCACAACTCATATTTGAACATATATGAATTGAGGTGCTTTATAATATAAGAGATGGAAACATCAAAAGATACTAGTTGATGGATGGATCAACATATTTCAATGGCACCCCAACATACACAATACATATTTTAATTATAATCAATATCAACATTTGAACAATTGAAAGAAACAAGTTATACATAAAGTCCATTTGAATGTGTCTATAGGTACCTTGTGATGCTCAACATGACAATGAAATGGTCACCATTCATGGGATAAATCTTTCTCATAATCTCCATATAGGATTGAACATAATAGGAAAGGCAATTGGGACATGATGAAAGTAATTTTAATATTCGAGAAATCCATTTGCACCTTTTCATTTGTACTCCAATTTGGCATCATAGTTTATCTTGCCATTCCATTGTTCTTCTCGCCACCCATTAAAATTTGATGGATTGTTTTTATGTAGATGTGTTTTAAAATCAACGGTTTCTTTTTATTCTTGAACAAATAAGATGAACCTATAAGATGGTGGCTTCCAAAAATCCTAGGACGTACATGTATGTTCCTTCCCCCCAAGTCCATAAGAAGCATCTCTAGTACAAGAGGGATGATTCAATAGCAAGGGGACTAATTTTGGCTATTGAAGAAAAAAGGAGCCACAATAATGGCAAGAAGCATGACCTCTTGGGTTCAAAGGAAAACCCACCCTTGGATTTCATCATGTATGTAGTAGGTAGGGCTAACCCCCCATTGAACCAAGAGTTTCAAATTGAATTGAGGATTGTAGAAATGAAGGTTGTCCCAACATGATCTTGAATCCATATTCCCTATCTAACCATCCAAATTGGAAATCCAATGGCCATGATCAAATCATCATGTCATCTAGAGTTGAGCTTTTGGGGAAGAGGGGGGGGAGGGGGTGGGGTATGTGTTTGGACATGTCCAGTTTCAGGACCACAAAAGTGTGACCCACCCACCAATTCAAGGGGGGAGTATCTTTCCATGACTGTACTTTGAAGTAAGGACAGAATGGTGGGTGGCCTGACAAACCACAGGGTCAGAGGCCACTTATGGGAGCTTTTATCTGTAAAAAATTTCTAGCCACTTTTGTGGTGGTCTGTCATACAAAAGAAATGTGTTAACACTTTTCCAGCCACTTTTGTGGTGGTAATTCATCTGAAGGAATGTGCAAAAATTTCCAGCCACTTTTGTTGTCTTCATTAAATGGAAGCTGTTAAAAAACACATTCAGCCACTTTTGTGGTCTTTCATTAAAAGGATTAATTTTATGAGGTTTTAAAATATATATATATATTAAAAAAGAAAAAAGCTTGCTTGCTGCTGGTTTTATCTTTCCACTCAACACAGACAAAGGAAAATGAAACAACAACAACAACCAAACACAAAGCAACAACAACTCCGGCTGTTCTTCAAGTGCAGAAATGTCAGAGTCCTTAGTACTTCTTGCTCACATCTTTTCTTTGCAACTTGAGCATGATCATCCCGTCCTCAGTACTCTATAGTCTCAAATTCGGTTTTTGCTGTCTAGGATAAGTTTGAGTTGAGTGTGAATTTTTAATATTATTACGACCTAATAATAATAATAATTCAACCCTAATTTGAGACACACCCACCCATCAAAAGAAAAGTTGTGTCTGTTGGGTTTGCATGTGATGAGAGTATTAGGGTTAATAATGGAACCCTAATTTTGGCAATACCCATGATGCATCAAAAGAAAAGTAAAAGGGTTTGTTTGGTTTGCATGTGATGAAAGTATTAGGGTTAATGATTGAACCCTAATTTGCAATACCCACCCATCGGAACAAAAGTTGTGTTTGTTTGGTTTGCATGTGATGAAAGTATTAGGGTTAATGATTGAACCCTAATTTGCAATCCCACCCATCGGAACAAAAGTTGTGTTCTTTTGGTTGGTTGCATGTGAGAGGGGAGCTTGTTTTTATTATATGAGTATGAATCACTTTGTCACTAACTTTCAAGCCAAAGAGTTATGAAGTTCCTCCTTAAAAATTGTAGGAAGTTGAAATGTTGTAACTTTAGCTATTTTTGTTCCCATATACTTTTTGTGCACACCGACGTTGAGAGAACATTTGAAACCTTTGAACAGGTCTCGATTTATAAGTTATGATTATTATTTTTTTGGCATCATCTCTTCAAAAGGTGCAATATGAGTTTTTTTTTTAAAAAAAGCAGCCGCCAACAACAACAGCAACAAACTTAGCTCGTGCTATGCGAAATACAAAAAGAAACTCTTATTATTATTATTATGCTTAAAAAATGGAGGGCCCTTGTACAAATGAAACTTTTTAGTTGTAAGTAGCTTCTCTCACACATGCTACTCCCGCACACCACCACCCCTAATAGCCTTATTTTTCTTTTCTTTTTCTTTTTCTTTTTGGTTTTTGGTGGCGAAGTTTTGCCACTTTAGTTGGTGATGATAAAAAAAGGGGCTGTGTATTCTCAAACAATGGATTTTCCTTGGTGGGAAAAAGGTGGCTCAAAGTCGCCATATTTAACTAGCATGGTCGCCAAAATATGGCCTCTTTTGGATGATTGCCAAACCCACCCACCTACCTCAGAATTTTTTAATTTAAAAAAAAAACCCTGCCATGTAGGTGGCACAACTTAATAGTGGTTAAGTTGTGGTTAGGACCATAAGGCCATTATTCCAAGGTGATTGGGGGTTTAATAGTGGTTAAGTTGTGGTTAGGGCCATAAGGCCATTATTCCATGGTGATTGGGTTGATTCATATCCAATGAAATTTGAAAATCTTACACAATTAATAATGGTACTTGTGCAGCCTAGGGTTCTTGCTAAGCCTTACAAAATCTCTTGGACTAATCAACATCTTTATTATGCTTATTAGTCAACTAATGAAGTGCAATTAACTCTCTAACAAATTGTCATTAGTTAACTCACAAATTGAGTTGACTACTAAGTCATGGTGTGTTTAGTACTATGAGCCAAATGACCAATTCCCAAGGCCAAGTCGAAAGATGGGAACCCTAAGCATATGGCCTTGGGAAATCGAAAAAAAAAAGACCCTAAAGGAGGAGCACATATTACAAACCCCCTCAAGAGCAGCGGTTGAGTAAACTTGAGTCGCCTTTGCTTTCTTAAGGATATCGTGACAAGCATACACCAATTAATTGCCCGGCTTAATTTGTCAAGCATCCCCTCCTTACTTCGCGCCTTTGAGTATGTAGTGATGCCGGAGTTGAGATTCTTCTTTGCAACATAATATAGGAACATCGGTGTAACACCCCTTGCTCGCGTTACCAATATCGAGTGCACGTGCCTCAGCTCCCCCCCATTTCATACGCCATTATTCCGGTAATGCCCACCATGGCCTTGAGTGTTAACCTACACTTTCAGTGCACAAGATTCAACTAAATTCTCCACAACCCCCCCCCCACCACTAGATATACCTACCTACTGCCAAGCGTCATACCTACCTACTACCTAGCCTCATACCTACCTACTACCTAGCCTCACACCTACCTACTACCTAGCCTCATACCTACCTACAAAATAGCCTCATGCCTACCTACTACCTAGACTCTCTCACTGATTGGGAGTTCTTAACGGACAAGTAGCTGGTAAGAAACGAGAGTGAAAAAAAACACAGAGGGGGGTAAAATCCAAAACTGAAAAGAGAGAGAGAAATTTGGAAGTTTGAAGTTGGAACCTGAGTAAAACGTAAAAAGTAAATTTGAAAAACACAAAACAATTACCCCCCTTTATTATTATCTCAGAGAATTTAAGGCGCTCTGTAATTTTGCAGAAGAGAACCATGTTCCCGCCAAAGGAGCAGACCCGCCGAATCTACAGGCCAGGCTGGCAACCGAGCCCGGAGTTTCACTGCCCCGTGAGGCACCGGGCAGGGGAGAGGGGGGGGTGGCATCAGGCGGACTTCTTCTTCTTCGTCGTCGTCTTGTTCTTCCGCGCCGATCTCATTCCCCTTTTTCGCATTCGATTCGGTCGCAGCAGAATCAACTTCCCAAATTCTCCATTTCTTCTTCTTCTTCTTATTCTTTGTCTCTAAGTACTTTGGCATCCCACCCACCCATTTCCTGACTTGAATTTTTTTGGAACTCCCACAAGTGTGTACTAGGATCGAGAATTTGTGTTTGTTTTGGGGGTCTTTTGTGTTTTTTTTTTCTTGCCGACTTCGACGCCATAGCCAGATCTGAGACTCCTGAGCTGCGGAAGAGTGTTTGTTTTTGCTGGCGGTGGGAATTTATTTTTCTTTTGTTATTTGGTGATTTTTTTGTTTTTGTTTTTGTTTTCTTCCAAATCTTCGGGAGAGCAGGAGTTTTCCTCATCGCCTCTGGGGGAGATCTGATTTTGAAGGAAATCCTCCTTGATAGGCGCGAAGAGTTTTTGTGCAATTGACTTGAATTTATTAGTAGACTTCGAGTCTCTGAGAGAGAGAGAGAGAGATGTAGGGTACAGTACCGGGCAGTGCTCATTGCGGGTGGGACTCTTGTGACATTCCCAAGGGGGTTAGAGACTAGAGACTCGAGAGAGGTTGTGTGTGTTCTCGGAATGCAGTCGTCGTTCTGCTGTCGAACTCTTGTTCTGGTTTTGTAGCCGTGTTGGTTTTGGTTTCGGTTTTGTTTTTTCTTTGCTGCTTTGCTGGGTACCTACCTAGTCATGGTGGGGTACGATTTGTCAATGCCTCCGCCGCAGCAAAAACCAGCATGGTTAGAGGCGCTGTTAAGTGAGAAATTCTTCGTACCATGCACGAAGCACGCCACATTGAAGAAAAACGAGAGAAATGTGTTTTGTGTAGACTGTAATGGAGGAGTATGCCAGCATTGTGTGCATTCGCATCAATCCCATTGTCTTCTACAGATCAGGCGATATGTGTATCACGATGTGATCCGCTTGCAGGACATTCAGAGGTTGCTCGATTGTTCGCAAGTGCAGACTTATATCATCAACAGCGCGAGAGTGGTGTTCCTGAACCAAAGACCACAACCACGTCCTGCAAAAGGACTCGGCAACGCTTGTGGTACTTGCGACCGCAGTCTACAAGACTCTTACAGCTTCTGCTCCGTTGCTTGCAAAGTCGATGCCGTAATTCTTCTTCGCTCGCAAGGAAGAGGAAGAGGAGGAGGGGACACCATCATCAAAGACTTGTTGCCGTTCTCCTCCTCCTCCTTCGCTTGCCTACAAGCAGCGGGAAGCAGCCTCCCGAAAGCCGAGAAGCAGCAGCTGGAGCTTGAGGAGGAAGAGCAACTTCTGCAAGAAGAAGAAGCAGAAGAAGACTCGCCATTCGATGACACCCCCACACAAACATCTTCAAATCGAACTGCGAGCGACGGAGTTGGCTGCGGAACAATCATCTCCACTGCCTCCACACATATGATGATGCCGAAGAAGATCCGGAGCGGCCGTCTCTCCACTCTTGCAACGTCGCCCAAGTCTGTTCTTCTTCCAGTTTCCGTGAATCGAAGAAAAGGCATCCCTCACAGATCTCCTTGTTGCTAGCTAGCTAGTCTATCTCACACTTCCCTTCTTTCCTTCCTCCCTCACTTAGCAAATTCCTTCAATCTTTCTTCTTCTTCTTGTTCTCCATCTCTCTCTCTCTCTCCCCCCCCTTCCGTCGTCGAGGAGGATTTGATTCAATCCGCCAAAATGTAATGGTGAAGTTGCTAGAGTTTTTTTTCCAAGTTTTGGTTACACAGACAGGGAGACAGAGAGAGACAGAGACACAGAAGAAGCAGAAGGAGAAGAAGAAGTAGAAGCAGCAGAGCAGCGTAAGAAGAAGAAGAAGTAAGAGCAGCAGAGCAGCAGGAGAACAAGAAGTAGAAGGAGGAGGAGGAGAACAGCAAGTCATTGATTTGAGAGGTTGCAAAAGCCTGACTTGAGTGACTGACTACAAGATGAGGAGGAGGAGGAGCTTGTCATCTCCAATGGGTTTGGAAGATATGCCTCCATTCAATGATCGAGGACTAAATTCCTTCCTTCCATGGAGAGCTTCTTCTTCTTGCAGACGAGAGCAGATGATGATGATGATGCACCTTCACCATTTATTTTTTCTTGAGACAACCAACTGAGAGAGAACTTGACAGTAGTGTTGTTGTTATTGTTGTTGTTGTTTTTTTTTGGGGGGGAGGGGCTCTTTAATATAATATTATTGGTGTGCACAACTTTTGATTTTTCTTCCCAGTTTTTGTGGGTTCTCATTTTGCTTGCCACTTTCTTGTCTTGTTGTGTGCTTCCTTTGCAGTAGTAGTAGTCATAGTAGTGCAGCAGCAATTGTTTTGGAGATCCCTTGCCTCACTGCAGAACATTCTCTTTATCTAAATTTCTGTTCTTTTTTGCTCGCACCTTTCTTGTGTACTTTGCAGTGCTGCGGCATTGGAGATCCTCACATCACTGCACAACAAACACTCTTATCTATGTTCTGATCAATTCTGATTGCATTTTGTGTTACATTTCGTTTCCACTTGCTTCTGCAGTGTGACATTGATTGGAGATCCTTGCTCCACTGTTCAACACTCTTATCTATGTTCTGTTCGATTCTGATTACATTTTCTGTTTCATTTTGCTTGCACTTTCTTGTGTACTTCGCAGTGCGGTGGCAATTGGAGATGCTCAATCACTTCTTGACACTCTTATCTATGTTCTTCACATTTTTTGGTACTCCATCATGTTCTCCTTCCCATTCAATGCTAACAATGTGCAGGAAGAATTTGGTTTTATGTTGAACTCTGTGACAATGATGTTGATTTCTGTCAGAGTGTTTTGGAGTCCTGGAGTTTTGCTATGACAAATGTGAACCTTAACCTTTCAATTGCATATCAACTGGCATTGGTAAGCTGCAGTCCACCAACTCCTTTTTCCTTGCTCTTCTCTGATGTTCTGATTCTTTTGTACTGTAATTGTCTCTGTCCTCATGTTTTGGAACTGGGTGCTTCTCAATTATGGCATATTGTGGCTGTGGCTCATGTCTGTAGAGAGGTGTAGTTTCTGACTGTTACTGCCAATATGCTGCAGATGGTTTCATGTAGTCTTTGTTCTGGTTGTGCTGGTTGTTCTGGCTTAGATGCTTGCTTGCTTTTACAAGGATAATCTTCACTCCATTTGCTGCGCCATCACAAGCTTGTGGCAGATTGAATGAGGATCTTTATTGGCCTTTTTTTTCCCCATTAACTCTTATTGTCTCTGCTAGTAGCTCCAGATCATGATCCAGTCTTTCTATTGCTTGAAATCTGGAGCAGCTTGCTGTTTTCTTATTCTATACACACTGTTTGGAGCTGATGGAAGTCAGTCAGGGAATAATGGCAAGCTAGTCACTGCTTTTTTTGTGATGAAGGGGATGGTCCGATACTTTCTGAGAATTATGCTCACAAAGCTACTACCACACACAATTCTTGTCATGTTTGTGTTGGGTTGTCTGGAACTGATCAGTGGCTTACCTTCAAGGCATTGATATGGTGGAGTTCTCTATGCAATCTTGTAAAGATATACATAACCATTGTGTTCTTGTTATGTTGGAGTTCTGTCTGTAATCTTGTATATATATATATATATATCACCTTGTTGTTCTAGTGCATAGATGTGGCAATATTGCTACTAGATATTGGCTTGAGTTTGCACAAGTTTTGGGTGGGTAACTCTTGCCGCATACCAGCTGGTATTAGGGTCCTATGCAAATATTTGGCTGGTATGTGGTAGGTATATACTATGTACCTGGTATTGGGACATATGTCGTCCTGTTATTAAACTGGTATTACCTCAGGTCCCTGCCAAGCAGGTACTGGTAGGAGTCTTGTATTGCCTCAAGTCATATGAGTCTGGTTGGTTCTTTGATACCAGGACCAGTACCACTCTATATACCAGGTTTCCAGCCTAGTGCCTGCCCAACACTGGTTTGCACGTTGCACTCTGCTAGACTCTTCAGTGATGTTTAGCTGCTGTCAAGCAGATGAGAACCCAATCAAGTTGCTTACTGTCAAAGCAGGTTTGCAGTGTGATACCCTTCCTTTTCCCTTTCCTGCAACACACCGACTACAATAATATGTTTGCACTGTCATATGTAGTCAGCATCTAAGAAAGTATAGTTACAGTAGTAAACATGTGCTTCCAGCTGAATGTTTTGTTTCAACAATTTTGACTTTGATGTAGAAGAAGGTGTGAAAGATCCCACATGGAATGAAGTATGAGGACCAAGATGAGGCAGCTATGGTAAAAGGGTGAAAGTGTCCCCCAAATGCCAGCCAGAAATTGAGGTTGGTTGTCAATCCCAAACTCAAGGGTTGCTTGTCGCACACAGTAAGCATTCACTCATTTGTGCCATCTTGGAAAAACAGAGGCATTTTTTCTTAGGTGAACCTGCCCCTGGAAAACTGATGACTCCAGTGTTATAGCAGTATCTTCTTTAGAGAGGCTGATATGCAGGTCCAGTCCCACGAAATAACAGCATCCTGGGTACAACAAAAAAGGGTGAATTTCATCTCAGCAAAAGCTGATCCTTGTGAAGAAAACAGGTAGGTCTTTTATTCTGGTGTGTAGCTCCAAGAACGTGTCTGCAGTTTCTTGCTTGGAAGTTGCTCATATGGTGTTTATATCATAACATTCATCTAAAAGTGAATCAGCAACACACATACCTCTTAGAGTTTTGAGCAATTGACACATTGGGGTAAATGAACTCTTGAGCACCTGCAGTGTTTGGAAACTCCAAACCCAGCAACAAACTAATTAATTGTTAATTTCTCCCACAACAGAAACCTTCACAAGGAGGTAGTTAGACATGGGTTTTCCAATATGCAATCCAAAGTTGCTGATTGAGGTAAGTAGAGAACTGTGATATATTTATTTTGAGTGGATTATAGATTAATACAAATTCAGTTGATGCCAGAGTTTGGTACCATTTTTCCAATCATGAAACAAAGACAGAGTTACACTTACCAACATGGTCAGATTTGAAATCAAAGCTGCAGAGTGTACAGAGTTTCTTTGCTCTGGTGTCTTGTGCAAACTTTCTGAGTCCATGTGAAGCAAAATGCTATAATCCAAGTCCTTGAAACCAAGCATAGCAAGCGACTAGTGAGGAATTACATGTAGCAGATGACATTGATGTTGCAAACCTTGATATGTATCATCCCAGAACTCTTCATGGATGTCTCTGTATGGGTTCTATAAACCAGGAACAAGACTGCATATCACTGCAGCTGGGAACTGGGCCTGAGAGCCTAGCAATTAGAGTGTTATGTTGGAATGTGAGGCTCTGTTGACAACTACTCTTGGGTGCTTATACTACAGCAATGAGAAGGTTGGCAACAAGTCCTAGGTGCTTATACTTTGTCAAGGACAACAGCAGTTTTCCAATTTACTCTCTGCATGAGGTAATTCCTAGTTCATGTCAGCACATGGGTTTAACAGAATCAAACATGCTTTGACAGTACTCTTATAACCCCTGGATTGACACAAAAGAAGAGCACGCTTCAATGAATGAATCAAATTAATGTGAAGATCCCAATAATAGACCCATGAGAGCATACAAGGTCTCAAGACAAAATGTTCACTGAAAATGCCTGTGGGAATGCATCATCAAAGGTGCTGCAATTTAGGGTTTCATTCAGCATTAAAGATCCTTGACAGTACAGGTTTGTTCATTTTTTTGACCTTGACCAAATTATGGTTTAGATGTACGGTACTGTCATTTCTAAAATTAATTTGAGTAATAAAACTGACCATACCTGAAAAAGAGGGAGAGAACTCTACCATAGCTCTCGAGCTGCCAAGAGATTTCTTTCTCAAATCAGATTGTGAAACAGCTAATTCTGCATCAGGCTCATGTATTTGTTTCCCTCTCACCTTCCTGTCCCTAACACTGTCATCATCTTGCTCATTATCATGATCCCAGTCATCATTGTTATCATCACTATTCTCATCAATTGTCTCAGCCTTCTTCCCTTGAGCAGCCAATTCTGCCATCCGCTCCTTCAACAGAGGCCAAAGGATCCTTCTCTTTGAGTTTGGAGCCCTCATAGGCTTCCTGAAGAAAGCTTGAATCCCATGTCCCCTTCAATGATACATAAAACACTTCTGGGTGCCTGATAAGTAAAGCCTGCACGTGTTATGAGAACTGGTAATTCCATCCAAAGTGTGTGAGATGGTCGACCAAGAGCTTCTTCTCCACACAAAGACTCAGCAGCTCATGGATTACAGACACCACACACTTCTCTGCTTCAGGAGATGCTGGATCCAACTGACTTGCATCAGAGTAGGGTGAAATGTAGTGCAGCTCCTGAAATCTAATAAGCTACTCATTTTCTTTTCTCTTCAGCTGGAAACCCTTTGGCAAGTCTGTCTTCTAAGAAAACCTCGGGACTCTCACAATTGCCTCTGGCTCATCTCCCAGTCTCTTGGAAAGCTCCTCTTCCAGCTCCTTCCTTGCTGCCGCTTTCTCTTGTGTGGACATTTCCAAAGCAGTTATGGCCAGGTGAGGATCCTATGCTGTGAGCTCCAGAGCAGAACCTTTCAGTTTCAACCACTTGCATGTACTGAGGATACTTCTTCACGAGATTCATTCTAAACTCGTCAGGCAGACCCAGGTCACGGCGGATATGTCCAATTTTCTTGGGAGGTATGCGCCTGTCAATGGACATCATGAGAAGTTTCTGCAGCTTTTCTACTAAAAGCTCCTCCATTTCTTCCTTTTGTCTCATCTCTCCCAAATAATCCAACTTAGCTTCTTTAGTAAACTGGAACCACTTGGAATTCACTCTGACATCGCATAATCGAGATATGCCAGGAAACCTATTCAGCACAGCAATGCATCTTCTCTTGCCCGTCAATCCTATGTACTTTTTATGTTTCCCTAAGTCTTTCAGAGACATCACCTGGCCGGGTTGTCTTACCAGAAGCTCCTTGATGCGCATCACCAGCATTACCTTCTTCTCTCTCTGGATCACGTTGTCCAGCGCGTAATCCTTCCTTCTCTTGATAACTGCAGTTATACCCCCCGAGCTTCTTGTATTAAAATAGAAAGGTTTGGTGGTAGGAGGGGATGAAAAAAACAGAAGAGGACAGAAGAAGAACCTCAATCGTTGTATCCTTCCCAAGAATTCTCGTCTGTCGAGGCCGAAAGTCTCTCCTGATGACAGAAACAGAGGTGGAGACGAAGCCACCACAAGATGCCCTGAAGAAGAAGATCATAAATGATGATGATGATGATGATGATGATGTTGTTGTTCTTTTGTGCAGAAGAGGTCCTGATGCAGCAGTGCAGCTGCACATACTTCCCGGCAACGATTGCAAAGCCATTGCAAACGCAATGCGCCTAGGTGCACTCATTCTTCCTGCCTTTCCTTTCCTTTTGTAGGACAACAACAATAATATCCGTAAAAAATTTCCAACGACAAGCAAGCGAGCAAACAAGCATTGTATTTCCGTAAGGAAGATGGAACGATCGTATCAAGAAGAAGCAAGGGGGGTGGAGATTATTAAACGGTCATGAGACCGTGTTCTCGTGGAGGATTTCTTCTTCTTCTTCGGCGTGGTATAAAATGAATTCCTTGTAAGCTAGCAACTTGTTGCTTGAAAGAAGAAGTGGGCAAAGGCTTCAGATCGTTTGTTCAGAAAACAGAGAGATCGTCTGTGTGTGTGTGTACACAAGTAGATTTATATCGCAATGCGTTCCACTACGCCTTCCCCGTCCCTATCATCGTCCTCACGGGAGTTGCCAAGCAGGGAGCATACGGCAGCCTTGCAGACGTTATCTCGATTTTCGACAGGCGAGTTTGCTGAGAAAGCTTTCGCAGGGCTCGTCATTTGCGTCACCGGCCTCTCTAAAGGTAACACATCCATTTGCTGCTGATACACTTGCTGCTGGTGCAGCAGCACCATTTTCTTCGCTCTCGTTTGCTGCTCCTTTTTCATTCCACCTTGTCGCTTGCTCTTACCATCCAATGTAGTAGACCCGACAAGTCTGAAGAGATATGTATGTCCATCTCACTTGGCAACTATAGCTTCCTGAGCCTCTTCGGAACTGTCTTTTCTTTTCCAACATTCTCCAAGAACTTGCTCTAGCACGCTATCGCATTTTACAGTCTGTGTTCTTTTGGTTGAGTCCTATCTCAGGGCAAGGGTAGTAGTAGGTCTGTGAAGCGGCCTTTGAATGACATTGAAGAGGTTTTGTGTCATTGTTTGTGGAGAGGGTTTGTATAGTCTTCAAATCACAGTCTTGACTTGAAGTGAGATGCCAGTAGTCCAAAAATGGAGCTGGTATTGCCTTCATCTGTTACGTAGCTCTGAGCTTGATTTGAGTACATCATCAAATTTCTCCCAGATTTCTGATGGCAGTAGTAGCATTTCAAAGTTTGATAGCAGTGAATTCAACATTTTCCCAGCTTCCAGGAGGTGTATATGATGCATAGCTTGATTTGCATTGAATGACCCTCCTCAATTTTATGTTGCAGAGGCACGGAAACAGGTCCAGATCATGACAGAGAGGATGGGGGAAGCAGTACAACCCAGATCTCCATGTGAGCTGCACTCATCTTGTTGTTTGAATATCCTCCTCCTTTTTCATTTGTGTAGTCTGTAATTTTCATGTCTTTGTGGTGTGGGAATAGAAAGTGGCCTCATTTGTTTGAGAGTTGTACTACCAACTCAGAAACATTACTGAGAGGCCTTGACTTCATGAACAGTTGTAGTGACCGGAAATTTGAGTGCCCTGAGGCATGGATTACGCAGAGGTCTCCTTGTCGTCACCTTGCCATGGTTTCTGAACTCAGCCAAGCACTATGGTATGCTTGATCTCTCCTTGCCTTTCTCCTAAGCCTTTTTGGATTTTGAGACTTCAGCCCAGCTTTTGAGCACAAAGTTAGGGCCAAATTCACAAAGTAAGGCTGCAGAACATGGCACGTTGTGGATGTTGCAGAGCATTTGGATGAAACCTTATACATTGTGCAAAAGTGTCATACAAATAGGTCTGCATCAGCTGAAATCTTCTCAGATACAATTGCAACAAGTAGTTGGCAGAACTCCTACCTTCCAGCCAGCCTGGAAGTGGGAAACTCTCTGTGTCTCCAGCCTAATGTGCACTCTGTTTCAAAGGGCACTGGGTTGCCAAAAAACACATTAAGTACACCCAATCATGTGCCTGCAATGTATAACCTGGCAGGCACCAGACTCTATGTTGATCCTGATCTGCTAAGCGAGGTGCAGGACAAGGTAAAAGTCATGATATATGCTGAAGATCACTGCAAACACTTTTAGTTATGTGAAATGCTGCTCCTGTACATGTGTTTCACTCCTGCACTTTCTTCTTCTATTTCTTGGCAGAGTTAGACAGGTCCTGTGCTTTCAAACTTGAGGTTGCCCTACAGTTGCAAGAAGCTGCTGCGTCATGTGGTGGTTACCTTGATAACATATCCTATAAACCGTCCTATTTCCCCTTCACCCTACCCAGGCAACTATAGTAAACCCCTTTTATAATCACAGCCTTGGTGACCATTTTTTTTTGGTGACACTAATGAATTGTGAGTTAAATGTGTATAGTCACATTCCCTATAAACCCTTTCCAGATTGTGACTATAGGAAAGAAAAAACGTTACAAAATAGCTCTATTATGCTAGAATAAAGGTGCGAATTGTTTAACTTTTTTACATGGGTTATTCCAAGCATTCTACTATGCATTATTAGACTTGAAAAAAGTTGTGATTTCTGCTTATTTTAATGTGAGGATTTACATTGAATTTGAGTTCTTTAACTATTAGCTTGTGCATTTTGTCAACTAGATTTTTTTTATTTAAATTTTCTTTCTTTCTTGACAAGTTCACATATTTTTTCTTGTCTACACTAAAAAGTTATTTTTTCTTTTCTCTTCAACTAGATTTGGTGTTGTTAGTTTGCACAACTTGAACACAAAGCAACACTAACATTGCCAAAGGGAATTACAATTTACAAAACCTTAATGTTTGTCCTAGATTTCCCCTATTATAGTCACATTTACAAAGAAAGCTTTGCAAATATTTTGTGATACTAATGAGTGTGATAGTGATTGCAAAGAATGGTGTTTCTTACTAAAAATGGATGGTTGTTGGAAAATGTGTTACATAAACAAGAATGTGACTAAAATGGGCGTGAATATAAAGGGGATTTACTATACCAATGTTGGGCGAGTATAAAAAAACTACCAATGTTGGGTGAATATCAAAAAAGAGGTCAAAACTGTGCAGTGTGTTGAGTGCAGTTTTTCTTTTGCGAGAAATGTATCCCTCAGTGAAGATGATCTGAAGAATGCTGACACATTTGATGTTTCAATGAGCTCATGTCACTCCATAGTCAAACTTATTCCAGTATGCATTCTCTAGAATATGGTTAGATTTTTGAGCTCATGTACGAAGCTAAGATGGTATTTATAGATTGTGACAATAGTCTTGTCTGCAGATTGGTGGACCAGGGACATTGGCAGAGTTTAGCCAGCTATAAAGGGATGTAGACTTTGCACCAGGGCAAGTGGTATCATCTTTACAGCAGCCCTCAGCTGGTCCAGGTGTGATAGGGAGCAGTATGAGTGACCTATGTTTTTGAACAATCATGATTGTCTACAAAATATTCTCAATGTTAACAAAATTATGTTTTGTTACTTGATCATGGCTGTGTTCCTTGAGACATGGGTATGCCCTTGTTGCCAGAATGTAATTCACAACAACAAAGATTTACAATGTTCTCCTCCTTGATTTTTTTCTTGCAGACAGATAAGATGATTGTGGCAATCACAGGAGCCACAGGGTTTATTGGCTTGAGGCTGGTTGAAAGATTTGATGCAGGTAGTGCTGCAAAGTGAATTGGTCCTCTTGAATTTGTTTTCTTTCTGAGCAGCTAACATAACATTGTTTTGCAATTTCTGGTGCTACCCATCTCAGCTCCTTCACTTGACTCCTGAGGTCAACTCTTTTTGCTGACAATTTTTGGAAACTACATCTGTATTCCATAGAGCAAATTGGGGGAAAGGAAGGGGCCCATGTATTTAGAAGAACCATAAGCAAGAAATGTACTCACTCACAGCAACTAATTCCCAATTATAGAGACCAAGTATAGAAACAATGACACATCTGGCACC
>Ga0116231_10005873_pt1 | contig 23908 bp, 18 predicted proteins | sample S1TSphgellanicum_2_FD_89695 | JGI IMG/M metagenome (GOLD analysis project Ga0116231, IMG submission 89695) | Host-associated microbial communities from peat moss isolated from Minnesota, USA - S1T2_Fd - Sphagnum magellanicum MG | ecosystem: Host-associated > Plants > Peat moss > Unclassified...
CGTTCCTCCTCTAGTTTTCTTCTCAGCTGAGATCCCCCCCCCCCCCCCCCCTCCTCTCTTCTATTTTTTTTTTTATTCTCTTTTTTTTTTTTTTTTTTCTATAAACTTTCTTTTTTTTTTTTATTATAAAAAGGAATGAAATGGGGGAGATTTTTTTGTGGGGAAAATGGGAAAAAAAAGTGTATGCCCTTTGTGGCGCCTCCCCCCTTTTTTTTTTTTCGCTTTGGGCCCCCCCCCCCCCCCCTTACATACATTCATTTATCTGCGTTCATGCATGTATCATGTAGTAGTTCACCAAGTGCTGCTCTTCAATTGCAATAGGAAAAGGGAAGTAGTTGTGGAGATCATTTGAGATTGCTTGCTTGTTTGCTGCTTGTGTGGGGGGTGTATAAAAACAGTGCTAAGAATGGACTTCCGGCTGTCATTCTGCCATTGCTTCACTATGCATTGCTTGGATACTCGCGCCATGTTGCCCGATACATCTTTGTGAACGGCTACGAACTGTACGCCAAAAGCGATCTGGTATGTATGTGACGAACCTTTTCTTCTTCTCCATCGTGATCTTCTTCTACACATGAGGGAACAAACAAATCTCCATACGTTTCAGTGGCGGTCTGGTAACAAGCACTTAGATCCAAAGAGCAAGCCAAATGCTTGTGTGTTTTGTATAGGGGAAGGAACCCCTCTGAGGGTATTCTTTGATTTAATGGGCTGGCAGAGGCTAATAGCCCGAGTCTGGGCCCAAAAAATCCAAGAAGACCCAAGGATTCCTTCTCCAACATTGGTGAACATTTTAACTTTTAGGAATGTTACAAAATGAAAGGTATCTGAAAACATGTTTCTTGAGATTTTCTGTCTTGGTAGGTGCATGGAATTAGACAGGCTAAGAAGGTTATTATCATGATGTTATTTTGTCTTGCTGTTGTTTTTGTGCTCCTTCTAGATGTGATGGAAGTCTTGGCTGTTAACCTCATTAACTAATATCACAACATGTCTAAGTTGTACTGAAAATATCCGAGATTAAGAGTTTCATTTGAAAATCAGCGATTTGTGGAGTGTGTGATGAAGCTCCTCCGAAAAGAATTTGATTACAGATGTCCTTTGACTGTTGCACAGGTTAGCCATTGCTCATTTGCATGTCTTTCTCTTTTCTCAATTCATTGAAGTGTAATCTTGGTGAAGCTACTCTTTGCATATTTTATGAAACACTTTAGGTATTTTTTGGTATGCTATAAAATAATAAAATGTAGTAAAATATTTTTATGAAAATTAAGAATATTTAAATATATTCTCATAATTCAATTCTAAGCATCCTATTTATATTTAAGTAAATTTTATTTTTTCTTTAAGTTGCACCCTATATATATTTGCGCATCATTTGGAAAAAAATGGAACTAACTTCCCTTGAAGTGTTATAATCGTCACTCAAGGTGATAATAAAAACTAAAAACTATTCCTAAAAGTAATGCAATCAGAGCCAAGGATTTACACAGTTGCTGCGGTGGATTCCTTCAGAGCAATCCATGACCATCTGACTGTTAAAGGTTCCAGTTTTGCAATTTGGTTGTTCCATAGACTCAGGCCAAGAAGAAGAATGAGAGTGTTGTTGGTCACAAGCACTGGGGGATAAGACAATGCGGTAACCATGGTTTCGGAACTTTCTGCATACAGATTTTTGCAAGAGGATTTGCTGAAAAGAAGTTCCTCTTCGTCCATGATGTCATTCAGGTTAGTGTTACTACAAACTGTCACAAAAACAAACAATGCTGTGAGAATTTCTCCCCCTCTCAACATGCCATGCCATAGCTAGACATACTATTGATTAACAGCAAGTCTTACAAAAAGGGAGTCACGATTCTTGCCATTGCAGCCCCTCAAACACAGTTTGTAGTTGTTCAATTCCACCATCAACTGTGAACATCAGGAGTATTTTCAAAAAAACATGTTTTGGCATTTGAGGCCTCTTTATGATGCCAAGGGGTAGTAGCAGTGCAATTCTCCTCAAATGAGAGATACTGCAACATTCTTGCATTTGAGTTTTCTGCAAATGAATTTCCTGGCCCAACATGAAAAACAGAGAGAGAGAGTGCCAATAGTAAGTTCACACCACATTAATTTATTGCATGAGTTTGGATGTTCACTTGCTTCATAAATGTGAGCAGATGTGCAAGAGGAAACACAATGAGTTGTTGAGACTAATTCGCCAAACAGACAAGGTCCTGACTCCTACTCTTACACTTTGCATGATGCATCCAAGAAACATAGAACCACAATATTATTTACAAGTCTGTTGGTCAAGCAATTCATCAAGACCCATTGTTGCAATGTTGTTTGCACAGCGGAAAAGAGATCAATTTCAGCGTAAACCATCTGCAAGATGTCTTCAAACAGGGGCAATTTACAGCCACCACTTAGGTTCCAAGTTTGGTCACAGATGTGAGGTAAGCAATTTTATGTTGTTGCTTGAGGTCTTTACCCAAGTGCAATCTTTCTCTAACTTTCACAAGACTGCAATGGTCAAGAATTGCAAAACATGGTTATGAGACTAGCACTTAGATGACTGTCTGCTTATACATAAATGGCATATGTCATGTGCTGTTAGATCAGCACCCAACACTATTGCAACTAACAAAGTCATGTACAAATAAAAGATACACACAAATGAATGGGAGGCGTAGTTGACACCATTTTTGTTTGCTTTCATTGTGTGTGTCAGGGCTTGGATTCCTATGTTGCAAATGAGTTTTGTTTGGAACACGAAAACATCAGATTCCAAAGACACTACTTAGGGATAATCTGCAAACACAAAAAAGCTGAAACCTTACTTGGACTGAACTGGGCTCTAACAACAAAATAAATGGTACCAAAAATAAATCCTCCTCCAGTAAATACCACCTGACACATCAGTTTTGTGAATGTGCGACTACAGCCACATTTGCCCTCTACAACATTGTGCAAGGAGAGCTGTTACACTTGCCAAGCAACATTTGGAGTGCCTGCAAGAGAAAGCAATGGTCTTGCTGGATTATTTGCTGTGGGTTTTTGACTCTAGCTGCATTCTGCATAGTGTAGCCAATTTGCTTGCTCCAATTACAGAGAGCTGATGCTCCACCTTGATGCCAATCAATGAAATTCAACTTCCTAATGTGTCATATTCTACTCATGTCACATATTCCTTTTGGGGTCATCTGGGTCTACTTTGTGGAGCTGATGTCTTCTTTTGGCGTTAATCTCTGTAAAAACAGGACTGCAAATCTCCAACATTGTCTCCAAGGGCATCACTTGAGGGGAGGTCTGGTGATGGCAGCAGAGCAATTACGAATGCCTCTCCTACCAGAACTGACATGAAGCCCACAGAACCATTGAATGTATGTCTATGTTAATCCAGCATTTACAACTTAAGTGAAGATTGGGCAGTACTGATCAATATCTCTTTCATTGTTCAGGGATTGGCAGGAAAAATTAGTAGCCATCCCTTCTTTCAAGCAAGATGTCATTGACAATTACTTATGTTTCTATGCTCTATAGAAGAAAAGTTGCAGATCCAGGTCACCATCACCTGAGAAGGGGTGTTGTAATAACATCGGAGTCTCTGCAGATGGCACTTCTCCAGAGAAAGCAACTCAGGTAGGAAACCATCTTTTTGCTGAGGCATATTTACCAAGTGTATTTTAGCCAATCACTGGCACTTTGTGCAGACCTGCCAGTCAAAGTTGATGTTGACACCATCTCTTGGAGTGAAACACATCCAGGATTTTCTTTTCTTTTGCACAATTGGATGCAGTGTTCTGTATCATGTGTGATACTCAACCAATGAACTGCTTGTGAGACCATGATGCAGGTTTCTTCTGATCACACTTTGTTTACTAAGAGGGAGGCATGTATGGCAGAGAGATCTGGCAGCAGATCTGTGAGCCCAAATACACAGCATTCCCCAACACATCAGGCTTGTGTTGGATTACAAGAGGTTGGTGGTGATTATGTCCTCAAGTTGCACCTAGATGAAAATGAGATCTTCTTGTGGAAATGTCCTTTGCACACCAACAACAATAGTCAGTTTTGGGTAGGTTTTGAAGAACTACAATGAGCATTCAAGCATAGTGTCTCTCTCTTTGCAAATCAATATGAGTTATCAGCTATCCAACTATGCTTCCTATTCTCTGTGTTCTTCAAGTCAGTGGCAGAAAGGTTTCTCCTTACAGTCACCACAAGTGATTATTTCACCATCATTGATTGTTGGATCAGCTGTTTGTATCTCTGACTTGGAGACCTAAGGGTCTCCTGAGAACACTCAGATTTAACACTATGAACCTACAGCTTTGTGCTCAAATTTTCTGGGCAACAAGACAAGATTTAGGTGAATATTTTTTAAGTAAACAGGCTGAAACACGGATGTGGCTGGCAAGTATTCTTATGAACAAAGGTGTACAACATGTTGGTTGGGAAGTAGGTATGTCAGAAGAAACCAGGGTGTGCAAAAAGTGTCATTGCATCTCCTCTGCTTGCTAGGAGTGGGAGAAGGTCCGGCATAATGGACTTGTGCCCAAATTACAAGAATATGAAGCATTGCCCTGAGGAGATGTGGCAGAAGATAGTGAGTTTCAGTCTGCTCTCAGTAAACACACCTATTGGACTCATAAGGCATTAACAGACACTCTTCTTGTGGATCATTTTAGTCAAGTCAGACTGGTTAGTTGTGTACATTGCCAAGATAGTCATTTGTACTGTAGAACCCAGTGGAAATCACTCAACTTGTTTGGTCACAGAGTACAAACTCTCAATTTGTTGGTGCAGATGGACCTTGCAGAAAAAGTGGAAACCTGTTTCAATTCTTTGGACCAGAAAATTGGAGCCTGTTTCAACTCATTGGACAGTAAGATGGAGCTACGATTCAACCATGTGAATGCAGGTGTGACCCAGACAAAAGACACAATACAGGTTGTTGTGCATACCTTGTTCATTCATGAAAGATTTTAAGTTGTCCTGATCTTTTCTCGTTACCAAGGTGAGGTATTATAGTTAGAAGTTTTAAAATCTTTTCTACATTATTTCCAATTGTTTGCAAAGGGACTCCTGACATTTGCATCCTGATTCCAAGCTTTTCACTTTTCAGTGGAGTTTTTGAAGCTAGGAGTCTCACAGGCAAGGAGAAAAGATCAATTGCCTCACAGGATTACTTTTAGTTGTGTGCTTTGTAGACTGCTAACAACTGTGTGAATGCCTCAGAAGTAGGCTACCACCCAGGTGAATGTTTGCAAGCCAGTATGCAGCAATTGTGTTGAAGAGACCAGAATGTTCCACTAGAACCCAAAGAATCTTCTGCACACAGGATTCATTCGAACACTGTCAGTGTGTTGTCATGTATATCAGAAGAGGTGAGCTGCTTGATTTCTGGGTTGCTTCATGACAGGAGAGGCTGATTCTGCTGGAAGCCCGTGTGAAGTGCTTGGAGGCCACTTTAACTTATCAGACCCACTCCCCTCCACTGCTCAACTCACCACATCAGGTGAATCCCAACAAAGTACTTCCAAATCTTGACTCTAACTGCAGGTCAGCAACTCCGAATGGTTCTCCACATGTACTAATAGATTATGATCTCCTACATTTGAAACTTGCCTGCAGGCTCGTATGGAGGTTCCCTACAATGATCAACATGCGATTCGTGACATCACTAACCTCTTCAATTGCAACAATAGTGTTCCTCAATGTGAGCTCAACTATCCTCCTGTGCATGTGAATGTGTCCATTACTTCAGTTTGCTCAATTGAGGAGATAATTGCAGCAAGACAAATAATGTGTTCTGAAGTTGGAGAGTCATTGCAAGACATTTGTGGCTTTTTGAGGCTTCTTGAGATTCAATATACCAGAAAACAGGGTGTGAAGTTGAGTGAGTTGGAAGCTTTTTTGCTGAAGTGCTGGAAATAGTGCTCTTATCCTTGAACCTTTTTGACAGACACAAGGACAAACTTGGCATATGTGCACCAAGGGGAAACAGACCAGGCTTCCAGTATGCAACAGCATCAGGTCTGCAAACAAGAGCTTTCTCCTGTGATCTTCATATGAATACACTAAGCAAAAACAGCTGTTTGCTCACTTTTGAACAAGTCAAAAACTGCAACTAAATTAGCATTACATGCTGGAAGGTAGTTATGGTATGTAACATGGGCTCCTAGACTTCCCAACTTTAGGAACACACATACATGTCAAGGCATCAAGTGGAGCCTATCTGTGCAAACTCAAGGCAGAAGGCCTTTGGGTGTGGTAGGTAATCCAAATTATATTGCTTCACCCCATATTTGCTGCTTCTTACCAGAATGATCTCAAAGGCAAAGATTCCATGTTGGAAAATTAAAATCTTGCCTGTTGGTTTGTATCCAAACAACAGAAAATTACAAAATGTGGTGGATTGCACAAAGCAAATACACAGGAGTTCATTGCTGGTGTGAAGGCCAGGTTCCACCAAACCAAGGAGGTATGCAACACTGAGCATAACAATGTGGGAACAATTTCACTGCCTTATCCAATTGCATTCCCTTATTGCTGGTAGAGATATGGGGCAAAAAGATTTAGCACACTGAACTAATCTGCTCAAGAGGGTTGGAGGAGTTATGCACATTACCCTGCTTACTCCTTAAGCAGAATGTTTATGCTGCTATCATGTGCAGCTGCTGAATGGTAATGACAGTCCGAATCATATTGGAGGTGGATTTCATGCACACAAAGTGTGCACTGGCACAAGGATCAACAGTTACACCTAGCTTCAGAAAAACAACGAGAGCTGAAACATTCAGTGCTGGATAATGCTCAAAGTTTGACCAGAAATGAGAAAGTATCTCCTTGTATGATCCTTGTGCCATGATTCCTGCACTATTTTGAGCCATACCATGGTTTCCAATGACAAGCACTTGCAGGTATGTGCACCCAGCATCCCAATTTATACATTCAAAGTTTGTTGGTCAGATCTCTGAACCTCTTGTGACAACAACAGATCCAGTTTGCTGGAGGCTGTCTGCTACAGATTGAGCCTCATAAGAGGAGAGATTCATAGATGTAGTTGACATCACTGATGTTTAAGCCAAGAGGGGATCACTGTGATATTGAATCATGGTGAACAAGTGAAGGGCACTTCAGGTGCATACATTATTCACTCTTTCTTTGTACATTTCTTTCAGATCTCCTCAGGTTTGTTGGCTCTGCCTGTGAGGGAGAAACCACAACACACCATAGTTTTCATTTGATTCCATGTTTTGAGGAATGCTCACCAAGTGTTACTCTGAACTGTGAGGTAATTTTTACACACAATTCATTTTTTGGGAAGTTCATAGAACATTTCCTATTTTAAATGTTGCTGGTTTGAACTTGCCATAAGGGACAGAGCCAATTAGGGGATGAGGCACTTTGTTTCTTCCATTTTGGTCTTGTCTTGATCATGAAGACAAGCAGAAAGTCACAAAGCATTGATTTGTAATTCTCATCTTGAAATTTTATAGACAAAAGTTATGATAATATGGATGAAAATGAAACTAGGCGAGATAGTTCAAAGAGTTGAACAATGAATGAACCCAAGGTAGTGCAGGACAAGATAAATTCAAAGAAAGAGGCCAATCCAAAGAAAGAAATAGGGCAATGCTAGTCAATGGTAGTCAAGGAAGTTGGGCAATAGTAATCAAGGAAGTTAGGCAATGGGCACTTGAGGGAAGTTTTTTCACAAGGATATTTTTGTTATACAGTTCAATTCATGGCCCTCAATTGAACCCTCTGACGCAAATTCAGGTGCACCATCTGAACTCAGATTTGACTAGTTTGAACACTCAGTTTTCCTTCTTGACATCTGGTTAATTCTTTTGCAGACTTCTACATACATGGATTGTTCAAGTTTCTCACATCACTGACAAATGACCCAACAAACCCAACAGCTAGGAACAACTGACCATAAACTTATTGTCTTTTCATTTTGCTGATTCTAATCAGAACTCAGCTTCTAATCACCTTTTCTGATTTGGATCAGTAAGGTGTGTGTCTTTGCTTGCAACGACTTGGTCTTTGCTTGCAATGACTTGGTCTTTGTTGAACTAGTCCACATGATACCCAAGCTGAGCTTTATGTCAAGATTAGTGGGATTTTCAGTCCAGCTGCATAGACACCCATCTTCTCCTCTTGTCCAAACAAAACAAACCATCCAACTCACCATGCATTGAACAGTGTCAATCATGAGGTGACCACACTGATCTCACCACACACATGTGACCTCCAACCCTAGAACTGCGCTTGCAATCATGCCCACACTTGCACTTCCCCTTCCCTCACTGTATGTTCTGTATGGAAAATAGCTGACTGTACCTTTGTGAGTCCCAGCCACCAGCCACAAACTATCCACTTCCACTGCATAGTGACAATGGATGAGGTAGTCCACCTGCCATTCACACAATCCAACCAATTCACAAATAGTGAGATACAGAATTTACATTGTGATCAGTGTTTTATTTTTCAATTTTATGATTTTGCAATAGTGGCAGTTTTTGGCTGAAATAACACAATTACACTGAAAAAAACACATGTTTTCTCAATTTTTTCTATAAAAATATTCACAAAATAGAGAAAATTCACCACCCAAAAAAAAAAAACAAAAAACAAAAAAAAAAAACTATCACTAAGCTATGGCAAAGAAGGAACTGCCTGTATCAGACTACTAATGTGCACAGCATAAAGCACATGGTTGTACTGATGCCCACTGGAGGCAGACTCCAGTTGCATGATGTCTTGGCAATTGCAAAAGTCAGCTTCTATCATTGCCTCCTGTAAGTTCCAAATGCTGCATAGCCAACTCCAAGGATCAGCATTGGTGTAAATATTCAAAACCCAACTAAAACATTTTGGACAATGAAGATACATACATCAGAACAACCTGCAGAATATACCACAAAACATGCCCAAAAAACAGAGATTGGTGTTAAAATTTCCATTGTGAATTCAGTGAAAACTAGGTCTAGATAATTAGGTGAACCCTCTCAAGAATCACAACAAGCTGAGAAGCCAAACCTTAAACTTTCTATGTGGGTTAGCTACCAAAGTTTCTCCTGATTGCTTCCATAAAACCCAATCCTTGAAACTGAAGTTCCAATGCTCATTACCTGGATCATATAAGAGCCTGTTAACACAACCAATTTTGCCACTACCAGACTTTGGGAAATGGGGAAAATAGCAACTTGCAGAACCCAAACATCATATAGCTTATTTGTGGTGAAGAAACTTTGCTGCACCTTAAGACACAAGCATTTAATAATAGCAAACATTGTGACCATGTACAAAGTGGACCTCGAGAATTGGTAAAACAAGAAGCCTGAACCCAAACTCTTAACAATCATCCTCTTATAATATGATGGTTATTACTCATCTTGTTATCATTGTTTTTTTTTCACTCTTGCATTTGAGTAAAACAAAAGTCTTGTTGTTCTCACTCTTGGGTTTCCCTAATTTACCCTTAACTTGATGTCAATGTTTTTGAAGGCGAGGTTGCGAACGGTGATGGTGGGGGTGGATCTAAATTAAATAGTGAATTAGTTGGAGAAAGAAACATGGATTAGGAATGTTGAAAGTTTAAGTGCAACCATAACACTGGCAACAATTGAACTCAAATTGTAGATAAATCAAAAGTTTTATCTTCCTTTTAATAGGTCAAGGATGTGAAATTTTAAAAACTGAATGATTCTACTATCAACTCTTCTAAATCTCAACAAATGCAATGCATTGTGTTCCATGGTGTCCAATAAGAAGAGTTTGGAAAAAAATGCACTTGCCATCAAAAATGGTCTTGTTATGTATAACAATACCCATAAAACAACTACCATTAATGAGCATGTCACTCCCACACATTTTAGTTGTTCAATGTTTTCAAAACACAAAGAAATGCAACGAATCTAACACTTGATATTCAACAAACTTCCAAGAATAAAACAAAAACCAAAAGCAACCTCCATTGTTGATTTCTTTTGTAATAGAATTGATCACAAAAAATACAACCTTACTCAAGAAGCATTTCTTAAAGATTTAACATTATACATCATAAAAAAATATTGTCCTTGATTCTTCATTAAAAACATATGCTTTAAGACGCTAGTCCTTTAGCAATTTGACTGAATTATGTTTCCAAGTCGATGACATCTCATTGAAAGTCATGAGACTTCAAGAGTTGTCGGGGTTGTACAATTGAAGTATTTGTTTTTTCATGTTGACTTATGTGACAATGTCATCATGTATGTAAACAACACAAGTGCCAACTTGATCACCCTTACAATTATTTTAACGACATGTGTTATGTGTTACACTAATGTTAACATAGCTAGGTTTTGTTAGTTACTATGGGCATGACATGTCAAAACGTCATTAATAGGCCACTACCATGATATCAAATTAATTTGTGATTGAATAAAATAGGTTTCAATCAAGGATGCACAATCTTTTTCCAAAAAACAATTGATTAAACAAAAAGAGTAGAAAGGATGGATGAAAATGGGCTAGAGCTTGCAAAGATGTTTGTCTTTGCCCTTGAAAGTTGAAGATTCTTATGAAGACCTAGTTCACATTTAAAGTTGTTTTCAAAACAAATATAAAGGTCAAGGTCATGCCATCAATTCATGTTGCTCACAACATACCATTGTCATGCAAAACAAAATTCCTAGTTTAAATACATGTGTTGTAACATAAAAAGTTATTGAGATCTCAACTTTAGTGGTCACCTAATGTGTTTTGAAACAATCTTAAAGTTATTGGTTGTTGTCTCATGCAATTTTTGCACAACCATATTTATATTTTATACGATGTATAACACAACATTTCATGCAATGACATCATATATGTTGTGACCCTAACTTGGATATGCAATTGATTCTCAAAATGAGCAACAAAGTGTCATTCCAAAAATCAAAACACTTTGAATGTTTCCGAGTGAAAACAAACCGAACAACGGATCAAAACTTGGAGGTAAAATAAGAAAATGTAAACCAATATTAGGTGATTATTATAAATAGGAACAAAACCTCATTAGTTATTAGGGATGTTCTTAGGATTTGTAATTGGGTTTTTCAAAAAATTCAAAGACTTGGTTTTGCTATATAACCATGGTTTTCAAAAAATATTTTTCAAAAAATAATCAACTAAAAAATCACTGATTCTTTCATGGAAATTGTGGGTTCTTTAGGTTTTTGAAATAATCGAAGCCAATAAATTTTATTCTTATTTTTTCTAAAAAACCATAATCAACTTTTTTTTCCTAAAATATTTTTAAAATTGAAGCCAATGATTTTTGAAATTTCAAATAACTACACAACATTGGTGTAAACACATGAAGCGGAAATGTGTGGGAGTCAAAAGGAAGCATTCTTGGGACTCCCAAATCCAACTCCCACTTTTGGGAGATGGAAATATTGAGATTGGGATTTTTCTAGAATTGGATGTTCATAATGTGTTTCATATGATTCCATCACATTTTCACCAAGGTTCCCAATGGTTATATATCATGTTCCTAATAGGTCCCTCAAATGCCTAATTGGTTCTCAATGTATTCCCAATACCACCACATTTTAATATCTCATATCCTTTGTTCAAAGTTCTTTTTTTTTTACATAAATAACTAACCCAAAGGTGAAGCTTTCAATACCATAACACCTAGCCTAATTTGGCAACAAGGGATGCAAGTACGTAAATAGGAACCAATGAGATTACTTTACAAAAGGACTATGAGTCAATTTTTAGTCCTTTTCATTTTTTTCATATGAATTTTTTGTGAATGAAATCTTTTGCAACTTGTTATTAAAAATACATATAATTGTTCCAATAAGTCACATGTTTTGTGGTGATCATTGTTGAATAAATATAAATTTTTCAAAGTGTTTAAATTTTTTGTTTTGTCTTGAAAATTATTATAATTTTGAATCATACTAAAATATGCTAATTATTTTAGGTTTTTTTTATTACATCATAATTATAACTTTGTTTTATATGTTATGCACATTACACCTTATTTACATGTGATAATGGACTATTGAGATTTTGATACATAGTTTGAATTTGTAAACATTTCAAATTCTATAACTTTTTAATTGTGAGTGAATTTTGAATGTGGGTAACAGGTTATTATCATTTAAATTTCTTTCCCATAAAAATTATTTTATTAAAAAAATCCTTTACCTAGTCCTTGCCAAAATTGACTACATTTTATATAGCTATTGTTCAAGTTCAAAAGTCCTTTACTAAAACCAAAACCCAAAATTAAATTTAATAAATTTTTAATTTGAATTCCTCAACATTCATATTAGTCATTTAACACAACTTGGGGTGATTAACATAACTTTAAAATGTCAAAACAAAAACATATGTAATAAAATTTACAGTTTTCACCACTATTTGACATGGTTTTTGGCTCCTATCTATATACTTGCACCCCAAGGTGTGGATGAAAAACAAAATGGGGACATTTACATTGGGTGATGTAAAAATTAATATTTTACAATTCAACATATCCAAAATAAAAAAGCAAGGTATGCTTGAAAGTTTTTTTCAAATTTTTGGCATGGCAAGAAAATGTTTAAAACCCTAAACCCAACAAACTAATGAATAATAAATTATATTCTAAATCTTAACTTCAGCACTTGGTTTTTTAATTCTGAAATTTTTGGGAGTAATGGTTATAAAAAATAATAAACCCATTCTTGTTGTGTTTATGGGATAGATTAATGTGTTTAAAATGTTTCAGTCCTAAATTCTTGAACTTTAAGGTCTACAATTCAAACCCAACAATCAAAAACTTGCATATTCTTATATTTTATAATAATTGAAAAAAAATTGGAACAAGTAATAAATATCTTTTCAAAAATTTGGTAAAACAAAATAATAATAATTTATGCCAAAACCGTTCATGTACTATGATAGTCTTCAAAACTGTGTGTTCATTTTCTTCCCACAATTGGATTTTTTTTTAATTCTTGTTGTTTCTAAGACTTTATTAAGTTTAAGGTCCTTTGTGTTTGAAATACATACAATTTTGTCTATTGTAGAGTAACAATTAGTAGTGATTAAATAACTTCACAAAGAAAATCCCCATGACAAATTTCTTTTTTAATTATTTTAAATTATAAATGAACATATAATTCAATGATTCAAACCCCACGAACCACCAATACTCATGAAAACATCCTTAAGCAATGGGTTTTTTGGGACAAATTTTGTCACTTTGTGACAAAATATTTGGGAAAGTTTTTGAAATTTTTTTTTTAATAATGTAAATTCAATTAAATTTGTTATTTTGTTGAAAATTTTCGCAATTTTTTTTCATATCATCAAATTGAAAATAAAACCTTCTCTCCAACATTAAACCAGAATTTATGAAAATTCCACATGTCATAACCAATAATGTTTTGTGGCAAATTTTCACCATTTGGCAAAAACAAATTTCAAAAAATAATATTTCAAATATTTCTTTTTAAAATAATAATATTCTATAAATATTCCTTTTCAAAATAATATTTTGTTGAATATTTTTTTAAATCATTAAATTTTGAAAAAAAAAATTAAAATTGCCATGTTCCTACATATTGTTCAAGCAAATAGTTAGGATATAAAAGGATTTTAATAAAATTGTGATTTCATCTCTAGTCTATAGCCAAACATGTTGAAATCTCCTTGTGGTTGATTACCAATGTGACAACATCACAAAATTGAAAAAATATATTAAATGTTCTACAACTAATCTAACTTTCATGTACACTAATGGGCCCTTATACCTTTGGCCCAAGTATGTGAAAGCCTAAAGGTGATGATATGAAAAGGCAAATAAATAAAATGTTGTGTTTTAAAATATATTTTACAAAAAAGGGGGGCCAAATAAGGTGGCCAATAAGAAATTGCCCTTAGATTTCTTCATGTGATGTGAAAGGACAAATAGAAGAACCAATATTACCAAAAAAACCATTATTTTAATTTAAAACTAATTTTCATTAAGAAAAAATCATTTTAAATTCAATAACTTTTGTTCAATTAATTAAAAATTATGGAATGATCACCATGCACACCAACCCCTTGAGAGCTTTATAATAGTACCAAAAGTGCAATGAAGTTAATATTGGTTTGTTATTATTATTTTTCATAATCAATCACCTCAATTATCATTTTTTTAATTAGACATATTGATTATCAATTTCATTATCAAAGTAATGGCATTTGGTTATCATTTTATTTTGGTAATAATCATTAATCATAAATAAGGGTCAACTTTCAATCTTTAGTTTGAAAATTGTTGATTATATAATCCATGAAAGAAACGGGTTGTAAAAGTTTTAATGTTTTTATAAAAAATTGTTTAAGGTTTTATGATTGATAACCTACATGGGCGAAATTCCAATCAATCATGTAGTTTATTAAAATTTGAAAATTCAATACCTAACTAGAAGGTTAGATACCAATTTTAAAAATCAATAACTAGTTGATAAGTTATTGATCCTTGACCTTAAACCTTTGTTGGTTATTCAAGTCGAAATTCAATAACTAGCTAACAAAAATTAAGGCATGATCCAAAACAAAATCAAACAAAACACATATGTTAATGGAGTTATTGTAGTAGTATCTTTACCATTTTGGCATAAATTAAATTATTTTTCATTTTGTCGAAATTTTGAAATTTTATTTATTATTTGTGCTAAAAATGTTTAGGGTTTTATGATTGATAACTTACATGGATGAAATTCCAATCAATCATGTAGGTTATTAAAATTTCAAAATTCAATACCTAACTAGAAGGTTTAGGTTTAGGAACTTTAGACAAGAGTCCAGGAACCAAAAGCCCAAGGTCCAATTTAAAACAAATTGAATCTGAGGGACTACAACAATAGCCCTGAGGAAATTTTATTTCTAGAAAGGATAATTAAACCCTAGCATCCAGTACCCTGAACAAATTAGCATTCGGGTTGGATTAGGATTAGGGTTTAGGGTCAACAAACAACGCTCCTGATGTGCAAGGACGACCTCTGTGTTTTTTTTTTTCCCGTCTTCTGCTTCCTCTTCGCTTCGAAGGCTGCTTGCTCGAGAGATTTTCGTGCACAAATTCGTCCCTTGTTTGCAGTAGCGACCTTGCTTTACCTGCTACTAGAAGAGGTAGAATAGAATTGATGCCGTCCATGGCGTCGCGTCATTCGCAGCGTCCCAGCGGACCAGATGATGATGATAAGAGGCGATCCTTTAAGGATGGGTGGGGCCAAGCTCCTGGAGGAGGAGGTGCTTCTTCCTCAGCTCCTCCTATAGTGGAGAAACGAAAGCGGGAGCAGCTTGAGGACGACAGTGCATCCAAGAAGTAAGCTCCAATTTTTCCTCCATATTTAGTTTATTATTAGTTTATTTTCCCCCCACTGTAGCCTCTTTCTTTTGGGTAGTCTCTTAACATCCATGTGGAATCCATTCCGCTTTTTTTTCTTTTTTCTGTTTTTTGGTGGGGACAGTTTTGGTCTCCTGATTTGTGTACCCTATTTACAATGTGTCACAAAAAATTGGCAGAAGGCGAGCACTTCTGGAACAGAGACGCAGCCTTCCAATTGCTTCCGGTACTAAAGAGTTATTTTCTCTGTTTGATGCTTTACTAGTTTTTTAAATGATTGCTACCAATTGCCATACTCTAGAGGCTCCCAAGTAGGTATCACAAAAAGCTCAAGAAATGTGCATTTCTTGGTTGGGGCTGCATGGAAATTACACCAAAACACAGCCCTAATTTTATGTTGAAAACTCTCAATTCTTTTCAGGTTTGGGTATTCTCAATCAGAAGAATTCTTTAAAAAATTCTCTTTATAAAGATGTTTATATTGCATTTGCACTTCAACAATTACTGACATGAGATATGTATGTCTGTCTGTGTGTGGCATTTTTTATGGTGATATTCAACAGTTGCAGAGAAATTGGTGGAGCATGTGAAGAAAAATGACACATTAGTGGTGATTGGTGAGACTGGCAGTGGCAAGACTACTCGTGAGTCCATCTGAGACCTCCTTCCCATTCATTGGAATCAATGTGTGTGCTAATTTTTCTGCATGAAAAACACAACAGGAGTTCTACAATGATGTCAATTTGTCTCCCAACAATCAACCCAAGACAGTGAGAAGGAGGGGAGGGCAAAGAGTCCAAGGGCACCTCTTTAGATTTGTTTCTGGGTTCTTCAGCATTGGGAATTTTTGATAATCGTCTTAACTGTGCAGAGCTTCCTCAGTTTTTGCATTCCACGGGCTTTTGCAAAGGTGGGATGATGATTGGGATCACACAACCTCGTCGAGTGGCAGCAATTACTGTGGCCGCCCGAGTAGCAGAAGAAATGGGCACTGAGGTGAAAGCTGTTTCCTCTTGGAATGATTTTCTATTTTTCTAAATCCCCTGGAAATGAGAGATTGAGATGATTGGATCAGTGAATATTTCACTGTAACAGATTGTGCAATGAAAATTTCAATGTGCAGACACTTAAATAATGAATAAGTCGATAAAACAAAAAACTGATCTTTTGTATATTTTTTTTTGTTTTTTTAATGTAAGCTTGAGTTACACTCTTTTTCACTATCATACAGGTTGGAAAGGAGGTTGGCTATTCGATTAGGTTTGAAGATGTGACATCGCCTGTTACACAACTTAAATATATGACAGATGGGATGCTGCTTAGGTATGTATCAATCAATCCTTTGTGAAAGCATCCTTTGTTCTCTGCCTCATGATCACCACCACTATTGCTTACACCAGGACTGAAGCTTGGTTAAAAATTCTCTGCATCATGAAGAGTCTTGTGCCACAAGAGCCAGCAGATGTGATAAAAGCCTTGAAGTGGGTCTTGATGACGGTTGCAGCTTCCTGCAACCACAGTTGGCCATGTTAGCATTTGACAGCATGGATGTAGGACATGCATAATTGATGAAAAATAACTGCTCCATATAATTTCCAGAGACTCGAACAATCCATTTCAGCAGAGAGTGAGTCATTGATTTCTGGTTGACCTTGTGTAGAAATGTGATTTTTGGCTGTCAGAACTGAGAATTAAAAAAACCTTGGGTTTCTGAATAGTGCAAAGGAATGCTCACACTGTTGACTCTCAGATTCCCAATTGACAGATCGTGTATTAGGCCAGGATCTTGTCAAATTTGGGCTTCAACATCAGCTGCCCCACTCATGAGCTCATCATCAAGTTTTTGGCTGTCTGTGTTGCCACTCTCTGAAATTCTCTACTTCTGTGTTACATGTTTGCAGGGAAGCGCTGTTGGATCCTCTCCTCTCCAAGTACTCTGTCATAGTTATTGATGAAGCACATGAAAGGACTATTCATACTGATGTTCTTTTTGGGCTATTGAAAGGTGTTCAGGAAAGGCGAAAGTGTGCAGGCTTTTCTCACATTCGTGATAACAAGTTGAATTCCATAGGACAAGATACAGCAGCAGAGAAGCAAGTAGCTGTTGTCAGCAATGGTCACAGCATGTTCCGGAAGAGTACTGGTCCCTTGAAACTTGTGGTCATGTCAGCTACATTGGATACTAAGGGATTTTGTGATTATTTCAATGGAGCAACAGCAGTTTATGTACAGGGACGACAATTTCCAGTACAGATTTTCTACACCTATACTGCTGAAGCTGATTATCTGGAGGCTGCCTTGCTCACCACATTCCAGGTATCTGGCTTTTTGGCTTTATAGCAGTACTATCAATGTCAAATTCAGGATGGAACAGAATCTTTTGGATGCATTGATGAAACTCGAGCACAGTACCATGTACCTTTTTTATTTTGTTGTTTTGACCTTCTGTCCTTTCCCAAGCAGATCCATATGGAAGAGTCATTAGGGGACATATTGGTGTTTTTGACGGGCCAAGAAGAGATTGAGTCAATGGAGCGTCTCTTGCGGGAGCGAGCTACTCACTTGCCAGAGACTGCCTTAAAACTTTTGGTGGTCCCTATTTATGCTGCCTTGCCTAGTGAGCACCAAATGCGTGTTTTCCAGCCTGCTCCGGTTGGAGCCCGCAAGGTTTTCTTCAGAACCTTCCCATCACAACGCATTTGTACGACACAATTTATTGAGAAAGATGGCTATGTGCAAGATACCTTTGGCTTTCTGGGTCAAAGCAGGTGTTCTATTGAGTTGGACTGGTGTAATTTGTGAGTCTTAAATAGTTTCTTTTGAGAACTTTCATGCTGGAGTGCTTGTCTCTCTTCACCTTTTGTTGATATTTTTGTGAAGGAGCATTGACAGGGCACATGAGCAGGGCTATATTCAGAATCTGCATCTGATGTTTGATCTGATCCTGCAGGTCATACTAGCAACCAATATTGCGGAAACTTCACTTACCATACCTGGGATCCGATATGTGATTGACCCTGGTCTGGTGAAGGCACGAGCCTATAATCCCCACACTGGTGTGGAGTCTTTGGCAATTGTGCCAGTTTCAAAAGCTCAGGCTCAACAACGAAGGTAAGAAGCCTCATACTGACTCATGGAAGTTCATCGGATAGCATGAAGGACACTTTCTGCAGGTGTCCAGCCTGATGGGCATCATGTCTCTTTGAGTCCCTCCAAGCACAGGGCTTGTTTCATTGTCTGAGAAGTTTGACAGGCTTTATGGCTGACTCAGGAAAGCAGTGGTCGTGCAGGACGTGAGGCTCCAGGCAAATGCTTTCGCCTTTACACTGAAGACTCTTTTGCAAAATTGGATGACACTACTGTACCTGAAATAAAACGCTGCAACTTGGCAAATGTAGTTCTTCAACTAAAAGCACTTGGTATAGATGATGTTCTTGGATTTGACTTCATGGATAAACCCTCCAGGTTGTTCTTGCCCTTCTTTTTGTTCTTGTGCATGGACTGGATTCTATGTTTCTTATTTGTTCATCTTGTTATGCGGGATAGTGGGTCTCATCAGGAGCAACAGTTTCTGAGGTTGCGGTGGGGATGAGGCATTGCCCTTCACAGCAGGGAGACACAATTGATCATATAATTGTGTATTTGTATGTTTTAAGGGACAAGCATGTTGAACTCTTGATGGAAATTCTTCTACTGGTTGTTCCAGGACAACAATTGTGAAGTCATTGGAACATTTATACACACTGGGAGCATTAAATGACGAGGGCAAACTCTCTGACCCACTTGGATTTCGAATGTCACGGTTTCCATTGGAGCCATTGTATGCGAAGGCAATGCTGGTGTCAAGTGAATTCGGGTGCTCCAAGGAAATGCTTGCTGCAGTTGCTATGTTATCAGTTGAATCCCTCTTCTATACTCCTCGTGATAAAATAAAGGAGGTAATCCTTTCATGTGCTGAAAGAGTTCTGTCATTACATTCATGTAACTACCTTTGTGTCTTACTGATTTTTCTGTGTCCACCACAATAAACCTAAGGTTGTGGTCTTTTTATCAAGTGAGAAGTATATAACTTTCTGATTTTGCTTTCAACTTTGGTGTTTAGAAACCATTAAGGCTTTTTTGCTCAGCTCTTCATAATTTGATTATTGTTTGTGGATGTTTTTGTCAATGGCCTATTGCCAGGCAAACAATGCGAAGAAGCGGTTTGCAAGTCAGGATGGAGACCACATCACCTTCATCAATGTTTTACGCATCTATAGCCTGGAGGTTCAGGAAGGTCAGAGGGGAGGGGATGTTGACAGCAGCACTCTTGACAGGCATGCCAGTAAAAAGACTGAAAAAGTTGTCCGTAACTGGTGCACTGCAAACTACATTAATGGTCGATCACTACGGAGGGCAATTGACATCCGGAAGTAAGTTAATCACTCCTATCGTACATAACATACAATGTTTAATTCAAGCTTTGATGCTTGATTGTACATGAGCAAGCCTATATTGAACAAAGCTTTCCCACACAAGCTTGTTGCAGTTTGTACAAGAATACTCTTGACATCCCTGATCAGCTATGTCTCTTGAATGCTAGTCAACATCATGGATGGGTCTTCCCCTTTCTTCCAGAGATGTGACAGAAACTCAGGACACAGATTTGGTTGTTAATTGCTTGTCTGGAATTATTTAAGGGAATGTAATCACATACCTTTGTGTGGTTGCGGTTGCCAATGTGGCTTCTATTAGACACCTCCTTGCTTGCAAGGAATATCAAACCTGCAGATGGGATTCCAGTCATGGGATGCAGTCAGTAGTTTGGAGTCCAATGTTTTGATGCACTTTGTTTGTCAGCTTCAGGCTTCAGCGTTCAGGTTCAAGGGAGTTTGAACCATACTTTCCGGTGTGGTATGTTTACAGGCAAATACAGGGCCATATGGAAAGCATGGGTTTGCCAATCACTTCATGTGGAGAGGACATGCTTGTTTTCCGTAGGTGTCTGGCTGCATCCTTTTTCCTCAATGCTGCACGGCGCCAGCTGGATGGTACTTACAGGTCAGATCACAAAATCAACTGAGCAGAAGCTCTCAAGCTCTGTACTGGACAGGAATTGTGTATACAGTAATGTATTGTTGTATCTCATCTGGATGCAGATGTGTCCCCTGTATCATGCAACTAACAGAAATGTCCTGCAAGATTTCAGCTAGCTTGTTTAATAGTTGGTTTCTTTTATCAGTGGAAGTATCTAAAGGTATGGGCAGGGTTTCTAGTTTCCAGCTCTATACAGTTATCATTAAATTGAGTCTGGAGCAATATTGATGATGTCAAGCACCTACTAGGCATGAGGTCAACACTGTGCACAAATTTATGTTTTGGAGAAATGGTGTGTTGCAGGGCACTATCAAGTGGCCAGACAGTCTCCATTCACCCGTCATCAGTGCTACATGGCAAGAAGCCAGAGTGTGTTGTATTCAATGAACTGGTGCGAACCAACCGTTCATATATTCGCAGCATTACACAGATCGATTCACTGTGGTTGCCAGAGCTTGCCCCTCAGTATTATGCTGCTCTAGACCTTGCTAATCCTACTCAAAGGTCCCTGCAAACTTAAAAAGCCAGCTCATTCATGCTTGTCAGGGAAATGCCAAAAGAGAAAAATCATGAGCACTTGGAACTGACTTCCATTCCAATTTTTTGGTTGAGTCTGATGATATTAGGTCTTGCTTGATTGTGTACCCTGACACCCAATGGTGCCTCTAGAGAGTAGGTGGACCTCCGCCCAATCATGATTTTGGTGGTTCCCATCATCCATCTGTACTCATCCAATATGATGTATGGTAATGTGAACTGGTACCCAGAATTATTGTTGCCAAGATTCATGTTCCATTGAAATTAGAGAGTTGTGTGTGCAGATATTTGGATGTGTGCATATAGCACTATTGCTTGTATTTTTTTGGAAAATGACAATGAGCAAACAAACCTTGGCAAATTTGGATCAACCAAACTGAAGTGCAAGAGCTTGCAACATATGGTTTGTGGGAAAACACTAGGGCAGACACAGTAAGTGGAGTGTTTTTGTTTCCACTGACCTTGACAACTGCTGTGGACTGTACAGTAGTTGCTTGTTATTCCAATAATGATTTTTTTTTCCTGAAGAATTTGGAAACATGAAACGCAGCTCAAACAATCCTTAACTGATTGCACGTATGTCATAATTGTTGTTGTAGAGATTTGTAGGCAATGTTTTCAAGGACAGATCATCAATCCTGAAGTGATTGATGACAGGGTTTTGATCAATCCTGTAGAGTCATTTGACCAAAGCTTGTACTAATTTCTCTATCCATACAAATAGTCCTAGTTGATTGTGAATGCAGGACAAGCTAGGCAGCCAGAGATATTACCGTGCCTATGTAATACAGGATTACATAGTTGGTGGAAAAACCACATCCAGTGTGTTTCCATTCATGGCGGATGACTATTAGTCTCATTGCGGATTGTCTAGCTGATTAGAGAGGGAGAGAGAGAGAGTAAAAGAAAACCCAGAAGGTAAACCAACAATGAACAATGGTAAACAACTCCTCAACAACAGGAGTAATGTGGACAAGGGCTTCTGGTGGAAGTAAATCAGAAGCTGAAGAGGAGGAAGCAGATTCAAGCAAGCAAGCATCAAAATCTTGGACAAACCTTGGACCAACCCTCTGTTGCAGCAAGGACTCTTAAGTCTCTGGTTGTTGTTGCCATATGTCTGGTTTAGCATGGAATCTGCCTTGTGAACCACCTCATGATTGAGACAGGCGCTTTAATGAGACTTAATGCCAGTTCTGCGAGCATGGTGCAACAGACTAAGCAAGGACAACAACATGCCAGAGGTGCTCTGCAATCCCATCAACACCCCCCCCACCCAAAATGTTTTCACGCTGTCAAAACCAAATCCTGCATTGAACCAAGCGTGTGGAGAATGCACTCCATGAAGAATCCTTGCAAAGTTGTGAGGTTCTTCATCTGAGTGTGTGTTAGAAGCTTTGTGATTTCAGTTGGTTCTCATGATGCAACAGCTGTGAAACACACATCAAACAAAAGGTGGGAGAAAATACAGAAACAAAAAGGTGCTTGCTCAGTCAATGATCCTTCCTTGCAAAGCATTTTTTAAGCCATATCTCTGAAGTTTGAAATGGGTGCGAAATGGTGAAATAGGAGGGAGGGCGTACTGTGAATGAAGAAGGAAAGAAGGAAGGAATGAGAAAGAGAGAGGGCGCAGAAACTAACGTGATGATCCAGAGCACAATGCCAATGAGAGTTAAGGCAAAGGCCACTAGCATGAATGGCAAGCCCAGAAGGAAGCCAAGAGGTCTGCAGTCTTCACACATCTTCGCTGATTCTCTTCTCTTGTGTTCTCCCTGTGACAGGGATCATAAAACGGCTTCTAGTTCCGCAGCCTGCTTTCTCAAGTCTTCCAATAGCACCACCAGCAGATCCTTCCAGGATTCCAAAAGCTTGGCCACAAGTTCTGGAACCTGGTTCGCTCCCTTGGTCGCTGTCCTCCTTCCCTCCAGTGTAAGCCAATGGGCGAAAACTAAGCTTCTCTGGATCAGTGAAACTCTCTCTGTCTCTGTCTCTGTCTCTGTCTCACACACACACACACACACACACTCAAACAAGCTCTCAGGCGACAACCTTTCGAAAACCGAAACCTGCAGAGCTTTGAGGTTCCTCTACCAACAGAAAGGAAAGTTTACTCAGATTTCGTAAACCACGGCGATCATGGAAATCTTTCAGAGGTTCTCCGGAGAGCTTCCTCCCTCCAAAACAAAACAAGACAAACGGAGTTTTCTCACGCACATTTTGCTAAAGCGCAGCACGATCAGCGACCGTCGTCGTCGTCGACCAAAGAGACGACGACGCTCCTCTGGACAGCCGAACTTTGTTTTGTTCAAAGAAAAAAAAAAAGAAAAACATCATCAAATCTGGCGATTCCATTTTTTTCCACTACCTCTAGCCTCTAAGTGCTTTTTTTTTGTCCTTTTTTTTGTTGTAGCCAAAGTGGCGATGATTCAGCAGAATGTTTAGCCAAATTTTGGCTACAAGCGAAATATGAGAGTAATTCTTTTTTAAATATCCTTCTACATTTGTGGCTACCTACTTAAACTGTATGTAGAAATCTGGCGAATATTTTAGTCAAATTCTGGCTATTTAGAATCTCAAAAAAGCACATGATTTTGGAATTTTTAAAAAAATTTAATATAGCTGTTTGGCTATCTGTAGCCAGCCAAAAAAAAGGCTGGACCTCTCTGATTAGAAAAACCCGTTGAAAATAAATAAATTAAATAAAATAAAATAAGGAGAAAAACTCGATCTCCAAACCAACCAAAAACAAAAAAAACCCATATCTTTAGCCCAAATTAAAATAATTATTTTTTAATAAAAATTTGAAAAAACTTGTAGCATTCCAGTCCAGAATGCTCTCTACTGAGTGCTTTCCGCAAAAGAGACTCTTATGCAGACTGTGTTGGGAGGGAAGAAGGGGAAAAACATCCAAAAAAAAAAAAAATCAAAAAAAAAAAA
>Ga0116231_10005874_pt1 | contig 23907 bp, 21 predicted proteins | sample S1TSphgellanicum_2_FD_89695 | JGI IMG/M metagenome (GOLD analysis project Ga0116231, IMG submission 89695) | Host-associated microbial communities from peat moss isolated from Minnesota, USA - S1T2_Fd - Sphagnum magellanicum MG | ecosystem: Host-associated > Plants > Peat moss > Unclassified...
CGGGCAACACGGACACACAAGACTCACCACGGCCCGGACTTGGGGGAAGCCACCACCTTCCCCCTTATAGTATACTCTGCAGCTCTCCACGGAGGCTACATCCAAATGGCTATTTTTCCCGAGTGGGAGTCCCGAAATCGCGCCAAATGGGACTCCCACGACTTTGGAGCCCCATAACTTTGCGAGCAGACCTCGGATCGCAATGCGATCTCAAGCAAAGTTGTAGCTCTCGTTGAGAGCTTTCCAACGATATGTGGCACGCCCCCTGCAGCTAAGTAAATCGGGTCGATTACTGACTTTTTGTGGTCGGGAGTCAAATTGGCAATTCGACTCCCGGCCCTTCTTTTGACCATAACTTGTGTTTCAGATGTCTGAATGAGCAATGCAAGCCCATTTTAGACATTTACGCTTCAAGAGCTTTCCAATGTTATAAAGAACGCCATAAGACATTGAGGTTTGACCCCTGTAATCGCTCTCTGAAGTTTTGAGAGTCCACCGGGACTCCATCTCCCAAGTGGGAGTTGCCTTGGGAGTGTGAGGGTTCATTCCCTCATACTCCCTCACACTTTTTAACACTCCCGGGAGTATGTGATGTGACTCCCGGGCTTCCTCTTTCCTTAACTCCCGGGCTTCCTCTTGGCCTGCAACCTTACAACCCCCTTAGCCTTGGTCGCGAGCCCAAAGCTAGGGTTGCGACACTTTAACTCCCAAAATGGGAACCCATTTGGGAGTGTGTGAGTTCAATCCCTCACACTCTCCTACATTCCTAGGAGCATTAAATGTGACTCCTAAGCTTTTCTCTTGGCTCACACCTTTGTAGGCCCTTACCTTGGTCGCAAGCCCAAAACTAGGGTTGCGACACCTTATGCCACTTTGGAAGATGTTTTAACCTAATTGGGAAAATCTCAATGGTTTTTTGCCCTAGATCTTCAATTTGGGTTTTAACAAATAAGCATGGCCTTAGAAGATATAAGGAAGACTTGCTTGTTTATAAAATATGGGTTTTTAAATTGGCCTATCATGTCTTTCAACATGAAGAATGTTACAAACACATTTTTCAAAACCATGTGAGAGGTGTTCAAAGAATATATGGACAAGTTCCTAGTGTTTGTCGATGATTTTAATATTCACAATTTAACATGGGTTAATCATTTAGAGCATCTTTGATATGTATTTACGAGGTTAAAAAAAATTAACCTTAAAGTCAACCTTAAAAAATGTGAATTTGCCATTTGGATTTTATCAATTTTTTGGTTCATGTATAGTTAGTAGGGAAGGAACACATCCAAATCCTATAAATATTTAAAGGTATTATTGACTTTTCTATTTTTACATTTATCACAAATGTCAAGACATTTAATTTTGGGATTGTAGAAACCATGTAAAAAATTATTCACATATTGTTGTCCCTTATTTTTAACAAACCAAATCAATTATGTGTTTTTGTGAGTCATGAATATAAAAAAGCATTTGAATTGCTAAAAGAAGTTCTAACAAAGGTATCCATGTACTAATTGTGCCTAATTGCATTAAACTATTTATATTAGTTATGATTGGGATAACATGGATGCCATGAACAAAAAACATGGATATATGGACATGGTGAGATTTATTTTATAGTGTTGAATGTAAGACAATTCTATAGATTGTAATGAGCAAAATTTGGTTAGTGTGAAAAAAAAATTCTAAACTATTATTCACATGGTGATCATTTATTCTTGAAAGAACTTATGGTTCCAAAACCTAATGAAAGGAAACATATTGTTCAAGATATGCACCTTGAAATTGGTAATTTTCAATGAGTAGTACACCCTTGCAAAGATTTGCAAACAATACTTTTGGCACAATAGGATTGAAGAAATCAAGATGGTGGTAAGGGTATGCACCCAATGTTGGTGAAAAGAACTAGGAGCCAAATTTGATTCTTAGGAGTTCAAATAACTATTTGGGTTTTTTGACCCAAAATTTGAAGATGAAAAGGATCAACAATTGTTGACAAAAAAATGATTAACAAAATGAAGTTGATTGTGAGATTGCATGGAAAAGTTTTGGAAAATGTTGGCCAAACATTAAAAGACAAAAACTGATGTATGGAAAGGGAAACAAATGTTTATTGGATTTGAATAAAGGGATTTTTTTTGAGTTTATTTTTTGGTGTGTAAGGTTGGTGATGGCTATTATTTTTGCATTGGAAATTATGGGAGCTTATCATGATGGATTGTGTGGTAATGTTGCATGGTGTTGGTGTGCAAGTCTAAATAAATATAAAATACGTTTCATTGGTTGCAACAAGAATTTCATTACTAAGGAACATCTATACCTCTATGTTTATATTATGTTTTGAGTAGAATGCAATGCTAAACATAAGTGAACATTTCAAGTGTTATATTAAGCTACAAGAATAACTTTGTTATTTCGCTATGTAGTCATATTAAGTATGTAAGCTTAACATGAATAATAGAGAAAGGAGCCCAAAAAAATGATGACAATATTTTAAACTTTCCTTGATTTTGTGAGGACATGTGGGGTTTCATGTAAGAAATTTGGGAAGAATGAATTGTGAATGTGGTTATGTTGATGTTGGCAACGGGGTTCCAAAGAGACTTGTGCACACCACAATGTTCAAAACTTGGGTTTTACAATTTGGGTCTAGCTCAACTTAAGGTATTTGTGACCTAGCTAAGCAACTAGCCAAGTACCTCAAGTTGCTAAACCCAAGTTTTGTTATAGTGCACATGGTGTAATTGTTTCATAAGGATTTGTATCTACGTCTATTCCTAGTATGGAAAAAAGAAAGATATGATGTATAAGGTTGTTACAAGTTGTGTAGTAATCTAAGAATATATATGGAGTCATATGTAAAGGAGATTTAATTATGTGAAGAACATAAAAAATTATGTGAAATTATTTAATTTGAATTTTTAATGTCAGTGAAACTGTGAAAAGGTGTGTTGGGAATCTTGTTATTTTAGTGATATGTTGATGGTATGAAAGTTTAAACATCATTGTTGGGTTGTTATGTTAAAGTTGAAAAGTCTTTTGTATTATTGTAGTTCAACATGGACATTGTCAATGGGGTTAGGATGAGAAAGAGACCCATAACCAATAATGGGATGTAAGCTAAGGTTTGATCTAAAGAGCTTCTCAAAATTCACTAGAATCTAAATCGATAGAAAGTTAGTATCTTTGAAATTTCATTGGCAAGATAATAATTATTGTTGTGTAAATTGTTATGCATCAATGCAACATGAGGTGTTTGTATTGTGTTTTTGAATTGGTGGGAATATGTATCATGTATAAATATATTCCTTTTAGGGTACAATTCAACATTGAGTGTTAGTTGTTTGTGAAGGAATTATTTTTTTGAATATTGAATCATTATTTAATTCTTTTATTTTTTTGGCTACTTATTCAAAACCAAATATAAAGATCTAGTGGTTTTTACTATTTCTTTTATTACTTTTGGTGATTGAGACCCCCAAAACTCACTTTGTGTTTTTTTTTAAAATTATTTTTGGAAAAAAAATTAGTAAAAAAAAAGATGCGAATCCAATTATATTAAGGAATCTTTTGGAGGGCTCTACCATGAATCAAATTTGAAGGAACATTAATCATGAATCAAATTTGCATGCAATGGGTTTAGTAAAAAATCAATTACAAAACTAATGTGACGTGATTAGACTAGTTTTAGGCCAAAAGTTTCTTAAATGCATAGTGGAAAAAACAAAACAATTGTGCAAGTCAATAGCTAGCTTCCATCTTTCAATCATTCTTAACACACCATGAAATGAATTTTGAAAGCCCCAAGCATGCCAATTCTACCTTTGAAGGCAAAAACTCATTAATTTCATTGATGCCACCTTCCTTAGAAAATACAAAAGGAAATGAGGATGTGGGTAAAGAAATGAAAAAAATGGATGTAAAAAATGATCATGTAAATGAACTTATTAGCCTCCACCCAAACTATGGGTCCTGGATGATGTTGATGCAATTGGAAGTTGGCAACAACTCGGGTCATGTAATAGGTGATGTTTAATTCTTGATTGAGGAAATTGTGCAATTGGCTAATGGTTTTCAAAAGAAACTTAACCAACCACAAACAATGGATGCATATAATAGGACCTATGGGACGTTGGTAAATACATTTGTCAATTGGTTTTTTCTTTAAACCTTTTAGATTACCCGACTCAACTGGAACAAATGTTTTAGACTTACCTTGCCCTTACTCTTCCCAACCAACTAATATATGTTTGAGATGAGAGAGAACCCACTTGTACAAGAACCCTCCCTTAGAACATAATACAGCATTCCTTGTTGTTGACCACCTTGTAAGTAAGGTTAGGTTTAGGGTTTAGGGTTTAGGGTCTTCTTCTTCCTGCCCAAAGAAGGCATGGTCCCATATGATGAAGAGAAAGGAATCCGGCCACGCTTTACAACTCAGTTGTAGGCTAGTGAGTGTTGAAGAAGGCATTTCACATGGGCGCTAGGCTCTAGCTACTTTAGCTTAAAGCTTAGTCTGCTCAGCTCCAGCAGTAAGCTGAACTCAGCAGTGTTTGTAGTTCGTATCATCAGAGACTCTGTAGTAGCGTACGGGGGAGTGACCGCCGTGGAGGTGAAGCAAGAATGCTCCTGATCAGTTTTTGTGGCTTGTGACATGACCACGCGTCGGAAACTGAAGTCGCATTGCAGCATTTAGCTGGATTGTTATTGGTTGTCATCTCCAGCAACACGTGGGAGTCGAAGCTCGGACAATCGTTGCTGAGTATTCTTATCCTGCCGCGGATCTAGACAAGGCGCCCTCAGCCACGGGAATAAAGTGTCAGAAATCAATCAAGTGGCCACTGCCGTAAAGTCAGAGCCCAAGTTGAGAGTCGCTTTCCAGCGGATCTAGACAAGATGCCCTCAGCCACGGGAATAAAGTGTCAGAAAACAAGTGACCACTGCCGTAAAAGTCTGAGCCCAAGTTGAGAGTCGCTTTCCAGGATTCGCAGCTTCGCAACCTCTGTTCGTGCTTTTAACTCTTACGGACCATCGTGGCAGCGTCTAAATGTCCGCTCCTCTTCTTTTGTCTGCTTTTTATACTCTCCTCCACCCTTTTCTAGATTTTAAAAAAAATGCTCCCAAGGCGCAAGTGAAATGATTCTGTGTGTATCTTAATGTCTCTACCCACATAAGCTGGCTGGTAAGGTGCAAAATTATCCCTCATCCTCCCACAATTCCTGGCCAAAAGACGAAGGTTCAGATTTTACATGCTTCTTTGGCAGGCAAACAATGAGAATGTTGAGGACATACACTTGTTGGATGCTAAAGGTTTGTGTTGGTCACTACTCTGAATATTGTATTCTGGAGTGTGCCTGGTATCATATACAACATTTGTGCCTGGCGAGGTGCCTGTGAGGAATTTGGGGTTTAGGGTGAGATTGAATTTCTGATTGGGCAGCTTAAACAGACACAATGGCCTGTACCCAACACACTCCTTTACCTCCTGGTTTTACTTCATGGTTTTCAGGTGGATTTGCTGCCTGGTCACGTGGTCATGTAGATTTTGCAGACAGGTTTTGTAGATAATAGGTCTTGGCACCTGCCCCAGCCCAAGTTAGGTCTGGTAGACCCCCCACAGGACCCCTCCATTCTGCTATGTAAGAGAATTCAAAAGAAGCAAAAAAGGCCATAGGCAAAACATCATTTCAGGGCTGCCCTGCCTGAGGAGCAGGGAGTTCGTGAAATAAGCACCCCCAAGGCAAGCCCTCATTCCAGGGAACGCCCCACTCCAGTCGCATTCCCTGATGTAAAGCACTGTGGCTGCCAAAACAAAATCCACTCTTTTCCCATGATACACAGCCGCTATCTGATGGGTATCACAGGAAAATAAAACAGACCACCCACTCCTTTTCCAAAAGACCCACAAATTTTTGCACTCTGTAGCATGACCTGCAAATATACCAAAAATTTCTGCCCAGTGCTTTTGGTGAGTAAAAATCCTCGCATTGGTAATCCTCAGAAAGCCACTATGTGAGTAAAAATCCTCATCTTCATAAATACTAAATACTATAATCCTGGCTCCCTGGCCATCCCCATTAAAGCACACCTGTCCAACCCACAAAAAGGACATTTCTATCCAGAATTCAACCTCAGGAATGAGCAGAGTGTACATAACCCATGGAAACTTGCACTATTTGCAGCACAAAAAAGTTGAAAACCAGTCAGCCCCAGAGGCTGTTGCTTAAGATTCAAAACTAATCACATCATATAACATATGAAATAGCACTCAAAAAAAAAAAAAAAACAGAGAATCAAAAAGCTCTGCATTTTATGGCAAGGTCAAACACAATCATGAGAAATGATGAAACCATGTCACATGATGGTTAAAGAGGTAAGTTGACTGACAAGGTACAAAAAAGCAGCCTAGAATGAACAGCTGGGTGTCCAGCTGCGACCCACATATTGGTTATGGTTCCGAGTTCAAACCAAAAAAACTATCCTAAAATCCTACACTGGTGGGAAGTTTACTCCCTCTCTGGACTGGGAGGAGCCTCTGAGAAGAGCCAAAAAACTGGCCCCAAAAAATGTATACTCCTTCCTTCCACCTTGCTGGGCACTCATTAGTCTGTTGGTGTGTAGGTTGGCCTGGCCTGATAGTTTCCCTGTTGAGTATTTTGATAGGAAGGCTTGTAAGCCTGCAGCAGATAAGTACCTGACATTACTGTTGGTACAACACCCAATCAAGGATCTCTTGGGTGAACCAAGATCAACACTGGTACCTTCGCCGGTACCCTCACCTTCTCGAGTGAGGGTATCTTTCCATTTAGGAGCTCCACCTTCAACTTTGGAAGTTTGAATTCAGATTTGTTCTAGATTTGCAAGACTTGCAAGCTGCACTCCTAGCTGCACCTTCAGCATGGGCATTGGAGGCTAATTGAAAGGAAAGCAAGTTGCACCCCTAGCTGCATCTTCAGCTTAGGAAGGTCATGCTAATGGAAAGCAATTGGGCCTTCCAAAGCTGAGGGTGCGACTACTCAATGGAAAGGCGTCCATGTTATATTTGCTTGGGCCCAGCTGCTGTTTCTTCCTGTAGTTCTCAAGGAACTCGTCTGCTTGGGAGATGCACTTGCCATACTGACTCTTCACTATGTATCATTATGAATCAAATCCTCCCAACACACTACACCCTCCTTCCTGTGCTGCTCCTGCAAATCACCAATTTTGCCCCAGGAAAAAGACAACTTTTCCAGTTTTTTGCAAACCACATGTACTCGGTCATCAACCAGAGAAATAGTTCACCATAGACCTTTCCCAAGCCATGCTTATCGACGAAAAGTGTCAATGTCCGAAGCAGCAGAGAGCAGATTTCCAGAATAGAGGCCTTCTGGTTAGGTTCTCCTTCTGGTGGCCGTAGTTTGTGAGAACATGGCAGTCGATACTGCCGTCCGCGCCTCCTCTCCCTGCGTAGCTTCCTTCATGCTGCAGGCGAACGCTCAACTTCGCCAGTTGTCCTGCCTTCTTTACGAAATCCGTGGGCTATTGTTCTTGATGTCTGGCGTGTCTCAAGTTCCGTAATCACGTCAACTAGCACACTACGCCTTCTAGTGTAGAGAATCCATCACGAAAATATCTAACAATTGCGGATTTCCTCCTCTCTACCGCGTCCATTCTCAATTGAAAAATGTGCACGATCGTTGGAGAAAACCGTGAATTCTCGACATCTGCATGTGAAGGATTTGACTTGCTTAACAATGATCTGTAGTGTCTGGTCTGGACCTTCAATGGAGGTGCGAAGGGCAAACCTCTGCACTGAGAGAGGCCTGCATAGTATGGCAAGGCGAGAGAGAGAGAGAGAGAGAGAGGGATGGTAACCCTAACCCTAACCCTAAATCGGACTCGTAGTCGCCCCCGGAAGTACTGAGGTCGCCGCCTTCGGCGTTAGCAGTCTTCCCTTCATATACTCGCAATCTGTAGGGTGGCGAAATGAGTTTAAGGAGGGCGCAGGAGATGGCACATCGTTATGAGTTTTGTCGATATGTGTGCTTTGCGTATAGGTTGCTTTGAGTTTTTTGTGCGTTGCTACTCCTGTCTGTTTACAGCAAGTAGTGTATGTTGTGGGATGTCTTTCCTTCACGGATTTGAATTGGCAGTTGAGTGAAACTTCATCATCGTTCTAGACAGCTGCATACTAGAATGGTGCCTTGGCTCGTCTCTTTGGTCTTTCTTTCCTTCCATCTCATTGGCAGATACTCACACGGACGCGCGTCCGTCCTTGACGCTCTAGAGTTAGTATATGATGTAGACGCACTCTGGTGCTGTACGAATCTCTCAGGATGGCTCATGATGATTAGACATTGTCCGTACCATTTGAGGCGAAAGCATTGCTGATACAGTCTTTCACTCTCTGAAGCCATGCCTGGAAGAATGAACCCTTGTTGTCGAGGTTTCGTGACTCGATGGTTGAACCTTTAGAAATTGCAGATGCAGAGTTTTCGAGATTTCTTTGAACTAGTCAGTAAGGCTCAAAGAAATGATACATACTGTCCATTCTTTTTTGAGGCGAGAGCACTGCTGAAAAAGTCCGTCTTGCAGTGTCTCTTTCAAGCCATGTCTTTGAAGACAAGTTCTCTTTTTAGTGTTTTCGAAATGGCACATCTGCTTTGCTAGAAAGATCTTTTGTTTGTTGGATTTTAGAGCAAATATTGCCTACCCTGGATGTTGTGTGAACAGCTTGTGATGAATGAACTTGGACATAGGCACAAGCCATGCTGAGTATTGTTTTCCACCTTCTGAAGCTGAGTTTCGTGTCTTGGGTTTGCACCTCGACCCATCACGGACCTTCCTCCCCTCTGCTCATCAGTATTTAAAGGGCTGCAGGCAGTGACACTGTCCTCTAGGTTTGTATACGCTAAGAACCCAGAATGGGTATGTTTTGGGAGTGGGGCTAACTGGGGCAGAACTAGAATTCAATATGAAAATTCCCCAGAAGAGCAATGGCTTGTCAGTGCTACAGCTTGCTGAGTACAACAGGTAAAGCTAATTATTCGATAGTCAATTCAGATAAAGAGAGAAACATATTTTTCAAATCTGCTTTCATGTCGCGGCTAACCCCAGAATTTCTGGGGAAAAATTATGTATATGGAACTGGGGAAATGGACGTACCCGATAGAGGTGTAACTGCAATGGACATTTCTACTCCACTAAATCACAACCTAAGAGTGAATACTACAAGAATATAGGTCTGATACTTTATACAACTATCTCCACCCTTCATTCAAGCTTCCATAGTTACCTGAGAACAAAGGATCTGTAAAATTATCAGTCTCCTATACATAACAACCCAACAAAATTGGCTACATACTATGCAGATTTTCTGAGATCATGTTTCTACTATCAAACTGTCTCTGCCTTCCCTACAATTCCAGACCTTTCAATTCATGAACCATGAAGGATTCGATACTGTAGCACCCTAAGCCCCCCACACAAAATAACTTGGTAGAAGATAAATATGTGCCTGCCAATTGTCATTACCAAAGAAGTTTTTAACCTTGACATGCTTCTGCAACCTCTACAATGCAATCTTATACAAAATAGAAGGGAATTTGTAAAAATTGGGCTTTCAATCTGTGACAAAAGTTCAACATAGCCAGCTTATGCATAGATTTAACAATGCCATGAATGGAGTCCGCAATCTAGAAAACTATATATCCAACCATTCCAGGTCAGAACCATACTACTCAACATCCTTAATCAAAATATCTGGAAATGAGAATTTCCCCAACATTTTGTAAATGTTCCTTCATTGTAACCAAGCCATTAGTAATTATCTCCTACGAAAATGAACACAGTTACAATGACCCACAGCAACTCTACAGGGATTGGCAATAGATTTCCATAGGAACTTGCAGATGCCTGCTCAATATATATGTTGATTCATATCTTGTAAGTTGCCACATGGTGTGCAACATTGCCAGATAAGGAGCACACAAGTACCTGGATTTCCACAGAAGCCACAAGTTGAAATGTTCTGTGGCTGCACCCATCAAGGTCTCTCTGCAAATTGACAGTGGCATGCTCTAGTGGCCCATGCTCAGCTTACTTAGCACATCTGACATGTCTGCAATGTCCAGCTTGGCCAGAGATTCTTTCTTGGCAGCTTCCAACTCTGCTTCCTCAAGCTCAGCTGTCAGGTCCTGTATCTTCTTCTCAATATTTGCTCCTCTGTCTGGTAGCCGTGCAAGTGTAGCCTGCAAAAAAATGCATATTATTGACACAGTGGAGACCTGAAACTATTTAGTAGAATGTCTCCAATGGAGAGAAATACCGAAATGCTGAGGACAGAACTTGGGAGCTATGCACAAAAGCATAACATTTACAGTCTGATAATCAGAACAGGCAACAACTCCTGCACCATCCTTGAAATGCTCTCTTTCTTGAAGTTCCACATTTGATATAGCCCAGATAGTCAATCAATTAGCAAAGCTCGATGGCAGAAAGATTTGGATTGGAAGGTGGAACCTCACCTTGTCATTGAAAGTCTTCCAGAGACGGTTAAGTTTGCCTCGTAGAAATAATACTTTAACCATACTGTCATGTTCACTTTGAGCTTGCAACTGTGCCTTGGCAGTTGTGAAAACACCTTTCCTGTCCATCCCCATGTTATTTAGCCCACCTTATCCACTATACAATGGGAGTTCCTCAAGCATTGAATCTGAACTTGACCTGATTCAATACATAGCACCCTAAGGTTGGAGAGAAATCAGAAAGAAGCACACTAAGGTGGTAGTGAGCACAATAAAATGATGAATAGTTTCCTTGAGTGTGACAGATGAGAAGAGAGGATGCATGACATACCCTAAGGTTTCTGTGTCTTCCCATATGTGGGTTACACTGTCATGCTTTGAAGCTGGCTTGCTTCTGTGTCCAGCATATGCAGGATTCCTAAAAAACAACCACATGTCAGATAAGATTACACTTAATCTTGCATGCTCAATCATGACCATCTCCTGCAAAAGGACTCTCCTTTAATATTAGCAGTGCCAAAAATTGATACAAAATTAACCATTTGTAACAGATAACAGGATGCAAGCAAATGATTAGCCAGTCACAGGCCCACCAGAATCCTTTTGGCACCAATCTGCGGAATACTGACTAGTAATAGTACTTGACAAGCTCTAACTTGGGGGTTAAGAACATCCCAAAACATACATTTCCTGCCCAAAACTTTACAATGGTGCAGAATTCTGTGCAGCAGACAATGAGGAGTGGGTCATCTCAACAAAACATAGTGTTCAGTTGCATTAGTACCTTGGTTCCCATGTAACATTAAGATCTTTGTCATCAGGACCAGCAGGTGGTACTGGCTCTGCTGCCTTCGAGAATAGAAGATCATGGTGACTCACACCAGCAATGCCCAGCCCTTGTAGAAACACAATGTGCTTTTGTAGACCTTCATCTCTGCAAAAAAACAAAATGCCTCTTAGGTATGTAAGAATTTGGTCCTTCAGGGCCACCAAATTCAAACCTGACTTCAGTGCGAGAGGATACTAAGAACACAGCTAGTTTGAGCTACAGCTTACATCCGGTGCTGGCTAGCATGCTCCTTGTGCAATTGCTGTTGTGTAACAGAGACATCAAAGCCTGTCTTTGGCACCTGGAACAGCTCCCTCAGTTCCTGTACAGAAGTCATGTGAGATGCATTTCCCCTCATTGCTTGCTAGCTGTTGAGAATGTTGTGTGAACAGCTGAGTTAACACCACATTACCAAGACAAAAAGATGATGAAACCCAAGCTGTTCTCTTCTTTCCACTTGCATCAACAGCCAAAAGAAAAATTGCAGACCTGGTGTGAGAAATATCGCATTTGATCTTTTGTTTCTGTGGCCACTTTCATGAGTCCTCCCTTGTAAACCTGCCCAGAGACAAACACAAGCAACTTTCTCAAAAAGTCCCATTGGCAGGGTGAGAATCCCATTGGCAAGGTGATCAATCTATCTTTTAATTCCACAGTAAAGGAAGTCATTTCTGACCTGTTTGCGATAGATCTTTTCCTCAACAGTGCCACATGTCATCAAGCGGTAGACTATGACATCCTTCATTTGCCCAATGCGGTATGCCCGATCAACACTCTGATTGTCAGTGCTGTTTCCCCTCCAGCACATAGTCATTATCAGTTCACTAACACAGTAAAACAATTAGGAAAAAACATTCAAGATGGCAAAAACCCCTTGATATAATCAAGTAGATTCCCTAGGGTGATTGGCAAACTTTCATTATCACACTGGGACTTCACATCAAAAATAAACTTACTTCATGGATCATTTAGACATCTACAGAGGGCAAGAGGAAATGCCTTGGGTTCCAAGCAGGGTCAACTATCACAACTCTGTCTGCTCCAGTCAATGTGAGCCCCAGACCTCCAACTTGTGATGTCAAGAGAAAGAGAGGAATTTGATCATCAGCTTGGAAATCCTGTAACAGAACATTTGCACCTATGTTCAAAACAGGGATTACAGAACTCTGAGCAGAAACTTATCAAACTATCTGTAGATTGTGAAGTCATATAGTCCCAGAGTTCCAACTGCGAACATAATGAGAACTTCAAATGCTGCAGCATCTCTCTTCCATGCTGAACTAGCTATATTCTGGCATAACATGACTTTCAAACCAAGAAAAGAGTAGGTTCCTGCCACACACTTGCACATGCAGTTCACGTTCAGCTGCTTTCAATGTGCCATCAATTCGTCGAAAACACCACCCTCTGCCAACTATTTCACTCTGCACCGGACATTATGAACTGAATTAATGAAAATGCAGGAACAAGTCTGGAGAATAGTGGGACTGCAAAATAGACAATCCTCTAGCAAAAGCAAATATGGTTGGTAAGATTGGTTCCTCATCTCCTCAGTCCTTTTGAAATGGCTATGGAGTTTGCACCAGAATGCAGAACCAAGAGGTCTTAACTGGAAATAAGTTCTAACAATTGAATAAAACAGACGTCTCACAATGCCACTTTAACTCACATGGCTTCAACAACTAAGGGAAAGGTCAATCCATTAGTCTCATCCCTCATCCACACAAGATATAGTTCACAAGGGATGTCCACTCTGCAAAAGCACTCAGAAACCAGTAGATAACTTATGTTGACAAAGAGGATTTAGCAGAAAGACCTGAATGATGTCTAACATTTTACGGGTCTGTGCAAATATGAGAGTGCGATGGCCCTCATCAATCAAATTCTCCTGCATTTAAGCACCATGTAAGTGATTGTCTTGTGTAGCTTGATCTCCCTGAAATGGTTTGCATTGTTAAGCAGGGATTAACAGAATGTGATAGGTATCAGTGGCAAATGAGTGAAGACAGAAAGTAATGGATCCCAATGGGCTAGCTACAAAAGGAAAGTTGCAGCTCAAAAGTTGTGGAATTACAAGCGTGGGAACAGTTACCAGCAAGGCCATGAGAAAGACAATCTTGCAAGAAGGAGCACCCATGGAATCATCATCCTGAATCATCCCTGCTAAAGACTTTGTCAAATCCTCAGCAGTAGCAACATCAGCAGAGTCCAGGATACCTTCCATCCCTTCTGCTATGTCATTAGCTGCTCTCACTGTGAGCAGACTTGGATGGTCACATATTTTCTTCATCACCTGGTAGTCACAGCACAAGCAAGTTTCAGCTACCTTGTTCACTGACTTTACATCTGACCATCTATTGCTAAGTTTGTGTCAGATGAATCTCTTGCTTACCGCCAGTGCTGCCAAGGCCGATCTACCACCAGCCCATGACTCCTCAGCTGTCTCACTATTGAGGAATGCTGTGTACAATTTTCGCTGCAACATTGGAACACAGTAGCCCAGTGAGTACCACATCCTTGCAAGTAACTTTGAGGGTGCCAACTCCCAGAATCACTCTCATTAGAATGCAAACATAAGACAGATTGATTCACTGTAACAAGCATGAGCCCAGAGGTTCAAATCACATCTTTCACCTGCCCTTGTAGCAAACTATCCTCCACCAGAAGTTCAATTGCTGAAAAAACATACCTCCATACACACTCTTATGGTTGTAATGTCAACCCTAACATTTATAAACCTGGAACTGACAACACCTGTTGAGACCGCAGGAAGCCAACAGACCATAGAGGACAGTACCTAAAACTCAAAAAGCTAGAAGCTACTGTTGACTAAATAGACACTTATTAGCCACATACCTTGTAAAGGTACATAGTTAGGTGCTTCTGCAAGCAAAAGAACTAGAGGACTTTGTACCTGATGCTCAGAGGGGCGGAGCCACACAATCAAGTCATTCTTCCGAGAGAGCTTTTGGTCAGATCTGTCTTCTGATTCTGGGAAGACTTCACTCTTCAAGCGACGCAGAAAAAAGGGCGCAAATCGTTGCCTTAGCTCCTGCAATCAGAAGAACATCAATATTACCCAAAAAACCCGAACACTGGTCTGACTCAGAAACAATGATATGTACCCAGATGGTCCTTTAAGAAATCACTTGAGCTACAAATGCCTACAACCTACAGAACATGTAACACAATTGAATAATGTTGCTGGTCATTGTGGAATCAGCCATTGCTGTGCAGAATGAGCTCAAATTTTTCCCTTCTTGTGTGCCACAATTGATTCATTTCATGAGACCAAAATTTCCCAATTCCACAGTGCTCAGCTACAGAGGGTGAACTCCACAGAAGGAAACTTTCACCTCTGCAACTGCAAATCCAATTCGCTTCTGCCTGTCTGATGCATGTTTGTCTGTCCCTTCCACAATCTGTCGCTCATACTTTTCCTTGAACCTGTTGGAAACCCAAACATCGGGCAGTCAGATTGTGGCATATTTCAATTCCTGTGATCTTGGGGAAGCAAGATAGTAGGTAAACAATTCAAGCCACCATAAGACACTACCCCAAGAAGCTTGCTTGCTTAAGAACTCTGAAATGGTATATGGTAGTAGAACACTCACTCCTTGCGGTCTCCAAGAAGATCTGGGCAGCAGAAATCAAATAGTGCCCACATTTCCTGCAATCAAAGCAGAAGAAAATGTCCATCATTGACCTGCAGGTAGAGTCTTGGAGGTTGCAATGATTGAAGACAATAGCAATCAACATATGTAGCAACTTAGCAACATATGCTCATTCAAACTCTTATTCATCTCACCCAAAAGAAAGGGGGAGGAATACCTGAAGTCTGTTTTGAATGGGGGTGCCACTGAGAACAATCCGGTGTGCAGCTGGTATCTCCCGCAAGCTTTTGGCCCGTTGAGTATTTGGATTCTTAACCAAATGTCCCTGTTACAGAACCTCACTAATCATAGGGAGAATTGCCCCATCAAAGCTGCATCTTCTCATTCAACTTTGAAGGTGCAGAATCAAGCAGCAATACATTCAAAACCAAAGATCAGTGCAGGCACAAACCTCATCAAGGATAATGTAATCCCAGGTGACAATGTCATCACTAGTATCACCATAGCCATCTCTCCCTATAAAGTCTCCTCTCAGTGCCTTGGAATTGCAACGCACCATATCATATGTTGTAAGCAGAACCCCTCCAACTTGCAGAACACATTCTAGAGCATATTCACGTGCCTTTACAGATGTGCCTGAATAACTGCACACCACCAACGGATTACCTGTGGGGCTATGTCTCTTCATTGCCATCTCTCACAGATGTTGCATGCATGTATATTGGCAGACACTGTTATTTCAGCATACTAAAGCAAAGCTGTCAACAGTATTCAGCACAACTGGATACAAAGCAAGCAATCTTACTCTTGAATGAAATCCTGAGTTTCTTGGAATGGGATGGCTAATGCTATCCCAATAGAGATGAATGTGTTCACTTAATACAATTATTCCCAGAATTCCTTTGCTTCTGAAGGGAATGCTATTACAATCCAATACTAGCAGAGATCAACTTGGAATTCAACCTTACTGCTACAAAATTGCATGCCATCTGGAGTAACTCAACAATATAACCCTAATTTACTTATAATAGCTAGTTTGTGGACATACTCATGCGTCTTGCGTGCAAGACCAACACTGGCCAGTTCTTTTGCCCAATGGGCGATTAGAGTCTTTGGAGCAACAATAACCGCACACTTGATGAGTCGGGAATAAAACAAACCTGCAAGAAAGGATGCAATCTGCATCAAACATGACCAAAAATTGAATGTCAGATCCACACATGATAGGTATTAAGCAGACAGTACTCATCTGTAGTCAGCAAGACATGTATGTGTGCAGACAAAATATGAGCCTGCAAAACTGCAGAACTAAATAGCTCTTGAATTCCAAGCAAGCAACTTATGAATATTAAGGAACCTAGGAAGTCACTTGAATTGCAAATTTACAGGCACTCCACCATTTTCTGGTGCAGGTGGCTCAATTACATCTCAGGACAGACATGGTACCACATCTTGTATATTAGTGCAGAAACTTTAAATTATATGTTTGAAAGCCCTGTAAGAAAAATGTCAAATTTTGTGCAAAGAATACCTCTCATGAGAATCAAGAAATCTCCATTCCCACAACTAAGAAAAGTCAGAACAAATTTTCTGGAAAGAAACCACAGAGTAGACTAACCTGCATGGTCTTACCAAGACCCATGTCATCTCCTAGGATACCTCCCATCTTTTTGACATGTAGGCCCCATAACCACCTGATGCCTTCAGACTGATGTGGATACAGAATCTTTGCAATTTTTGATTGGAGGATGTAGCGATGTGCACCATCCACCAAAACCATATCCTCTTCTACTGCTCCTCTATCTGTTCGTTCATTGGTCACACTGCCAGCAGATGGTTGAGAGTGTTGTTGAGAAGTTCCCACCCTTGCAACCTGACCTGTGAAAAATCAGGACCCCAAAGGTAAGATGGAAATACACTAGAGACAACAAAATACCCTTCAGCATATTCCAGGAACTGGCTTAGCCATGTAATCCACAGTTACAGCCCACTACTTCACACCTTCTCTTGATCAATAGCAAATAATCCAAGCTCCCAGCATGGGATGTCCTTGAAAGAAGGTTTGGTAAGCGCCCATCTGAGTGGAAAGGAAAAGGCACAGGGCCATGATGAAAGGCACAGGTTGGACTACAATTTGACTTGCTCTTGACAACCTGAAAGTGTATTTGGCTTTCACATTCCTGAGGAAACTGACTGCATCTTAAGTTGAAAGGAGGAAGAAGCCTCTGGAGGCAGAACAGATTGCTTACTTTTTTGTTTGGTGTTCAACACCACATACGAGTCCACATCATCATCAACTGCAGAAGAATACTCTGTGGATGCTTGGGAGACTGAAGTAGAAAGACTGTTGAGCCTAGCACCCTCAGAGTCACTATCCAGTTGAACTACAGTTGTTCTCTGGACCATGCCTTTTCTCCCATTAGGAGGACATTCTTTTGATTGCAACTGATTGTATCCTTCAGTTGACCTTGGTTTTTCACCATTCTTGCCCTTGTTTAGCTTGTTCAGACTCGCACTTAATCTTTCTGACATACTAGCTTGCACAGACAGATGGGAATCAGAGGCTGTGCCCCCACAATCCAGACCCTTGGAGCCTGAAATCTGTTCATTTTGTGCTTGTACCTTACACAATCTCCTCCTTCCATTGACCTTGGCTTCTAGTTGACTCTCAGCTGCATACAAAGCATAACAGTTGCTAACTATGAACCGGTAAACAAATATCCCTTGGCCTGCTTGATACAAATCCTCACAATACAATGACTGTCAGTACAAGCAAAGGGTCCTTCAGACTGATTATGTTAGAGGTCATGCCAGGATCATCTGATTTCATTTACAACCAATTTGAGCAGTCATCAGACACTTCACACTTACAGAGGCCTGAAGTTGAATTGTGATGGCTGGAAATGGCAGTCTCTTCATCACTGCTCACTCCACTCTCTTCTGAAGAGTCCGGCAAGAATTCAATAGCTGCCAACCTTGCCTCTTCATCAAACTTCCCAGCTCCACTGACCACAGTAACCGCATCTGCCAGCCAATTTCCTTCTCATAAAGGCATTCTTTCAGTCATCAGCTATTCTAAGATTTGACTTCTGCATTTCACAATTTTCAAGGGCTTCTAGAAATGTCTGCTACATGAGAACAAACACATACCTGCTGGTATGGGGACATCCTTGTTAGTACGGAGCTGTTGGGCCTGTCGGCGGGCAGCAATGGATTGAAGAAGATTAGCTCGTTGCTGATGAGCAGTGGAGTTATTGACTACCCTTCGTTCTCGGGCCCAATTGTCCATTATTGACTACAAACCCCAGCTGCACACAACTTGTGACGTAAATCCTGATATCAGATCACGAGTTAGGGCAAGACGAAGGTCCACATTTCAATTGGCAACATAACGGGTTACAAATTCGTACACACTTCCGGCATCACTACCACTATCGAGCCTTGCGCCCTCAAGCTTCAATATTTCATTGAGAAATATGAAATTGCCACTCAGATAGATACACGAAAATGAGGAGCTCTCTGCAATCTTCAACTCCGATTTGCAACCAACACCTTACGTCGCTACAAGGGGAAAGATGTGAAATTCAATTGTACAAGCAAGCTGCCTAAAGTTTTCGAGCTTACAAACAACACAAAGATCAAATATTCTCGACATAAGAGAAGATTGTTAAATAGGAGAGACAGAAAGAAGAAAAAGGAAGAGCACAAACAGGAGCAGCCAAAACTAGACGAAGACTCAGGGTTCCAGAATACAACAGAAAACCGGACTCCAATTTGCAACAGAAATTAAATTCTTAATCATTTTTTCAAAAATTAAAAACCGGACGACTTAAGCGACATGTGTGAGGGGAAGTACAACACCTGTATTGTGGAGTAGTCGTGAAGCCGCGGCGATGGCGGGAGACGAGAAACACACTCACACACAAACAAAGTGCGCATCGCGCAACGCATGAAGTGGTCGAACTTCGAAGCTGTGAAGGGAGAGGGAACCAGATGGACGGCCCCTGGTTTTGGCCCCTCACAAGGCAAATTCGAGAGCCCGAGAGCTTGAACACAAATACAGACCTAAGTAAGTCCCCTTTGTATCTTAAACCTACTTTTCAAATATCGAGATGTCAGGATCTCGTTCAAAAGTAAACCCAGATGCGGTAAGTAGTGTACAACAACACCTCGATTGCCGCCCTTGGGACGGTTTTCGAACCAGGTTATTATACCTAATTAGGGATATCTGAGTTCAAAATGGATGGCATCTGGATTAGGACCTGGATATTGATCTCCCACGACGTGCGAAGTTGTTCGGAATCTTTCTACGGAATACAAAAGGAGCCAGACCTAGTATTATAGGTCCTAAAGTCGTTCCTTTGTCTCATGGTGGAACCCCAAGACCTATAGAATATTAAGCTTTTTAAAAAGGCGAGGACCTTAGGCCTAGGGATATTGGTTACGATACCCAAGGGCTTGACGTCCTAAGACATGAGCCTTTACAAGTGTAGGACTTTCCAGTCTCAGGACATAGGACATGAATTTTTTTAAGGTCTAGGACGTTATGCTTGTACCAGCCCTAGACATTAAGGCTGAGGCATATGGTCTAGGACATGAAGGCTTAATGGCCTAGAACATTGGGATTTAGATTTTCTCTATCCCTATGGCCCAGAACATGAGGCCCGGAGACATGAAGATCTTGACTATCTTTGCTCCAAGGGCTTAAGACATGAAGCCTAAACACAAAAACACCTTAAGTTTTTTTTGTCTCAAAGGCCTAGGACATGAGAGCCTAGGGACATGAAAACAATTGATCCTAAGGGAAATGAGGGCATCATAAGGGGTGATCCCTGACCTTGATTCCTTGGTACCAAGGGCCTAAAAACATAACAACATCTGGCCTAGGGACTTGCAAACAAAGGACATAAAGACCTTTGGCCTAAGGACATGGAGAAGTCTATTTTTTCTAATGTTATTCATCACCCATTATTGCAATTGCCAAAAATACATCAACAAACATTGGGGCATGCATTTTCAGAATTGCTCCATCACATGTCACTACAACATGTCCAAAACCAACTATTATAAATGTTAAACCGAATGTCTTAGGCCCCAAGCCAAATGGCCTAGCCATAAACCCTAAGTTGTTTGTCTTACACATCAAAGCAAAGTGTTTTAAACCTTAAGCCCTATGTTTTAGGGCCTAAGCCAAATGTCATGAGCACTAAAACCAAATCTTTAAGGCCTTAGCCAAATGTCTTAAACCCTAAAGTCAAAGGCTCTAAGCCTTAAGCCAATTGTCCTTTGCCACATGTGAAAATTTCATATAAACACCTTAAACCAACTAACTATCGTAGGCCAATGTGAAAGATCTCACAAAAGAACCTAAACCAAATGTCCTATGCCATTAATGAAGTCTCACAAATTCTTTAAGCCAAATCCCTTATAAATAAATTAAGCTAAAAAAATTATGATCGCCTTAAGCCAAAAGTTTATGAACTCCCCCTTCAACCAGAAGTCCTAGGCCACAAACCAAAAGTCCCATGGACATCTTAAGCCAAATATTTTGAATACGTCCTAAGCCAAATGTACTTAGAATAAATATAAAGTAACTGTAGGTTGTAAAAACAAAAACATATGTTAAAAGCCAATGCGATTTGACTTAATGTTAAACCCTAAGCCAATAAATATAACCCCAAGCCAAAATCCAATTCGGCTTGCACATTTTCATTTGGCCTTAGAATGTTTTTGAGTATATTGGTTTAGAGTTGAAATAATTGTTAGCATCTTGGTTTAGGGTTAGAATAGTTTTTGGCATCTTGGCTTTGGTTTAGAATAAATTTTGGCATCTCAGCTTCATGTAGTGCCATGTCCCGTATGGTTGTTTTTGTATTCCATATTTGTCTTTTCCAACGCAAAGTGCAATGAATCCTCTAAGCTAGAAGCCAAAGGGTTAAACCTTAAACCCTACCCTATGGGAGATTTATCTTTACAACTCTACATACTAAAATTCAAAAAACAAACAAGGCATGGACAAAACACTGATAAACATTGACAATAGAAGGGGAGCAAATTTTTTAAAACATTCAGAACACACATTAACAATTCAATGGGAGCAAAATTCAAACAGAAATTCAAAATAGACATTAATAACCCAATGTAATTCACAAAGGAAAAAAAATTCAACAACATAAAAGACATTAACAACTCAATGTAATTCATAAAAGACAAATCAACAACATAAAGACATTGACAACTCAATGATAGAATCTTAAATCTAAAACTAAACTTTTGCTAAAATCAAAAGGAAATCTAACTACAAAGTTTGAAATTTCTATGAAGACTAGTCAAATGACTCCAAGGTGCTAAAATGAAATCCAATGTGATAATGTTTACGAATGCCAAAATATGAAATTCCTATATGAAAACTAATAATGAATCAATATTCAAAGTTATTACAGCAAAATCTAACTTTTAAAAACATGTGGCATTGTAATACCACAATAGTTCAACAAAAATCAATGTGTCCAATTATAATAGTTTATGGCATTAAAGTGCAACCCCAATTCAAAAAGAAAAAAAAATCAAATGTTATGAAATGTCCATGTATTAAAACACAAGAGAAGTAACCAAATGTAAAAACAAAACACTTCCAATGAAACATCAAACAAGATCTTGCATCCAACTTCAATGAAACAAGTCCTTACAACCATCTCCAATATAACAATAAACATTTTACATTTATCTCTAGTGAAACAACATCCATTTCTTTGCAGCCATCGCTCATGAAAAAACAAGCAACATCTTGCATCCATTTCTTAAAATACAACAACTTGCACCATTATTTGTCACGGTACATTTTCAGATGCCTTTGATGTCGAAGCAAAAAGAAAAAATGTTAAAATATAAACTCACTTGACATTTACCGAATTAGGAACATGCTTGGGGTCAACCACATAATTGATCATAATTGGACAATTCTACAAATTATCGTTAAAAACATGTCCAAAGGTTGTATTCACATTAACAACATTTAAATGCATATGATCAAAAATGGAATCTACACATTCGCTATTCATTTTCAAACACGTCGTGATAGGTATTATCATTTAATGGATCAACGAAGCATTTCTTGGAAGTAATTGTCAAACATGAACCATCATTTTTTCTATAGCAAAATTAGCAACATCAACATTAGGATCAACATCAAATGTAGGAACCACAACATCAAGAAATGGAACGTTAGCACATTCAATGGTAGGAATACCATTAACAAGCACATGAACTCCGCTTTCAAACTCTTGCCAAAAAAATAAGAACCACAAAAAACCATCACATCAATAGCTACAAAATATTTAAAATTGAAAATAGCTAAAAAAAAATTACTTAAACAAAAAAATGATGACACATATTTTTGTCTTTTCAACTGCATTTATTTCATTCATCATAATTCAACAAACGACCAGTTTTCAACTCTCCATTTATAATCCATTGTAAAACATGACCTGAATTTTTTTATTAATATGATTATACCTACAATAATCATAAACCAAAAGAAATGAAAAGCAAAAAGTTAGTATGATGAACAAACAAACAACCATCATAAAACAAAAACATGCAATGGTTAGGGATACAAAACAACAAACAACATTGTTTTGTTTTACAAATGTTGTCAATGCATTGTACCTATAGCATATAGCAAACACATGCCATAAACAATTCCAACCAAAAAGTTAAGAAGACACATGAATAAAAAAACCAATAAATATAACTTAGTAACAAACCAAAACAATTTCACCAAAAGGAAAGCAAAATTGAAAACAAATATTTCCTATAAGAGATCAAATATCTATGGCTAATCATTTCCATGCCATATTCCTTTGGAGCAAACGCCTCTTCCATGCGCATTATTCCAATACCTTTGTTAATCTTGTTAAATGAAATTTTTTCTTTAAATCATCAAATGTCATCATCAATTTGTCAACAATCAAACACAATTGGTTTCAACCCATTCATGTAGTTGTAAACAAAATGTCAGCAGATTGTCACCACTTTGGTTTGGGATGCAAGAACATAAAGTATGGACATGCCTTACTAGGGGGCCATTCAAGAGGGTGATGACAAATCAATTGCTTGAAAATATCAATCACATCAAGAATCATAAACTTATGTCATTTGCAAAACCATTTACAAACAAATGCATGATCAATTACAACAAAGTAAAAAAGTAGTAAAAATATATAGAAATTTTTAAAATAAAATTTTAAATTAAAAAACAACATATGCAACTTCAACCACGTTAAAAAAAGAAGAAAAAAACAACAAAAAAAAAAAATTTGCAAGATATTGAATACAAAGATGTATAATTTATTGACAACTACAATTTACCATCATTTTTCACCACTTGAAGAACAAACATGGACAACATGTCCATTAATTCCATGACATTGTGTTCATTTTTCAACAAATCAACAATTGATTTTATTGTATCAAAACCCCAAAACTCCCTCCATTCATAAAATGCATTTTTGGCCCACATTTTAGCATGTTTGTTTGCTTATTGACCACCATTATTGATGTTATTTCATTCCGTTTCATTAATATTTAAAAATCAAGCCTTTGGGCATGTGTCATCAACATTAACAAAAATAATATCATCAAGATAAAAAACATCACCAATAGTATTTTAAAAAATTAAAATAGAAGAGAAATTATTCAAATTGAACAAGGTATCAATCAACAAAACCATCACTAGCCGCATTTAAATCCTCTACAAGTATGGAACAAAAGGATTGTGAAAACTTGTGAAAAAAATTTGATCAATTTCAACCATTCATTTATATTTAGGAGATTGATCATCATGATCATGTGACTACACATACCCCCCCCCCCCCCCCCCCCCCACCCCCCCCCCACACCACACCCACCACACCACAAAACCAAAAAAAAAACAAAAAACAATCCTACAATCACAATC
>Ga0116231_10005875_pt1 | contig 23904 bp, 11 predicted proteins | sample S1TSphgellanicum_2_FD_89695 | JGI IMG/M metagenome (GOLD analysis project Ga0116231, IMG submission 89695) | Host-associated microbial communities from peat moss isolated from Minnesota, USA - S1T2_Fd - Sphagnum magellanicum MG | ecosystem: Host-associated > Plants > Peat moss > Unclassified...
GGTTAAAAAACCCATGCAATTTTTTCAAAAATCTAAATAGATTGTACACAATTTTCATCCATAATGAAGAGACCATTCCTTGTATTTCAAAATCCAAAACTTAGGAAAGGAGACAATGAGTCCTTTCCTTTGTTGGGAAAAGGTGATTATGATTGACCTACGAAGGTTCATTATTATCCATTAGTTCTTTTTCAAGGAGATTTTTCCTTGGGGAAAAGTTGTCCATTCTGGCACTACTTTGGGCCTCATCTTTTGAGCCATTGGTTCTTTTTCAAGGAGATTTTTCCTTGGGGAAAAGTTGTCCATTTTGACATTACTTTGGGCCCCATCTTTTGAGTCATTGGTTATTTTTCAAGGAGATTTTTCCTTGGGGAAAAGTTGTCCATTCCGGCACTACTTTGGGCCTCATCTTTTGAGCCATTGCTTATTTTTCAAGGAGATTTTTCCTTGGGGAAAAGTTGTTCATTCCGGCACTACTTTGGGCCTCATCTTTTGAGGTATTGGTTCTTTTTCAAGGAGATTTTTCCTTGGGGAAAAGTTATCCATTTTGGCACTACTTTGGGCCTCATCTTTTGAGCCATTGGTTTTTTTTCAAGGAGATTTTTCCTTGGGGAAAAGTTGTCCACTCCGACACTACTTTCGGCCACATCTTTTGAGCCATTGGTTCTTTTTCAAGGAGATTTTTCCTTGGGGAAAAGTTGTCTATTCCGGCACTGCTTTGGGCTTCATCTTTTGAGCCATTGGTTTTTTTTTCAAGGAGATTTTTCCTTGGGGAAAAGTTGTCCATTTCGACACTACTTTGGGCCCCCTCTTTTGAACCGCATTGATTTATAAAGTACAAAACTAAATGTGTGCAAACATTTGCATGATCTCATTGAAACCCATCCCATGGAGTCATTTTAAGAGCTATGTTTTGTCACTATGTGTGAATTGCATCCTAAATCACTTAAAGTTGGGTTGGTGAAGGTAGGTCGGTGTAAAATTGTATGTTGTTTTCAAGGTAGGTTGGTGATGTGTATGTTATTCCAAAGATGTTTGCTTGAGGGGGGTCACTTTTGGTTTTATTAAAAAAAACATGAATAAAAAATGAGGTCCCACATATAGGTTGTCATGAGGAAATAATAATTCAACTACTTATATAATAGGGTTATGTTTATTCTCAAATTCAAATATAATTTAAGATAGGGTATGCATTGACAAAATTAGAAAAAATATAAAATATGTATAAAGACTTATAATAGGTATTAGGTGTTATTAGGTTCAATTACATGTTTAAAAATGTGTAAATTATGCTAAAGGTTCAAAGGAAAGGAAACAACACTAATGTAGTGATCTTTACTAGTTTTGGGTGGTTATTATAATTTTATATAAGTACCCATCAATTATCAACTTGGATATATACCCACTTACTTATTAGGGGTGGGAAAAGAAATTGGTTTCATGGTATAGAACCTTGCTTCTCAAATTTTTTGAAAAATTCAAAAAATAACTCTATAATCATTTTTTTGTTGGTTATTTTATGAAAATTATTCATCACCAATGCGATTTGGTATTGAAATGGTTGTTGATGCATTTTAAAAATCAAATTTGAACATTTAATGCATGATGTTTCAAGTTAGTCATGCATAATCATCTTACTTCTTCCATTGTTCCTTTCCATGCCTTCAATTAAAAGTAAAGAAATCAAACTTGGGCTCTACACTACTATGCATTATCAATGACAATTAACTAATCAATTGATAAAATAAATTAATTGATTTTTTGAAAATTAAATTTCATCTAAATGAAAATATTGGACGACATGGCAAACACCTTGAATTGAATTTAAATTTAATTCAATTGGATTTAGGGTTCAAGCAAGATAAAGTGGATACAAAAAGTGAGTGTCTTAGTTTTACCTTCCATCATGCATATAAAACAAAAAAAGTGGGTTCTAACAAATGGATTTTAAACTTGTTATTACAACCAACCTTCAAGAATATGTATGATTTTTATATTTCCAAAACTACTAGAGTAAAACAACTACAAATAGTGTTAATAACATAATACAATGCAGTGCACTTGATTTTAAACATTCTTTGCATTGTACTTATTTTTAACATTATTTGCATGTTATCAAGTTACATGGAAAAAAAACTACAAGGAAAAATATGGTGAAAAATTCATTGCAAGGATTCAACATTTACCTATAGTTGTGAACCAAATAGATTGTACATACTTTTTACCTTGGTAAAGTTATCAAAACAAAAATCTAAAACTTTTGACCTTCCTTTAGGATATCAAAACAATTGGAACCTCTAGCTTTCTTCATTGGCATCTCTAGCCTCCCTTTGGCATCTCCAAAACAATTGTCATATGATTTTGACTCGAGAAAATACCCCAAAAATATCCCCAAAATTACATCATTTGTTAGAGGATCGAGGATGATTTTAGCTATTAAAAAAAACTCCATTGACAAAAGAAAATGGTGATAGAAAGTTCACAAATCCATATTGGGGTGCATGAAAAAAAAACTTGCACAAGAAGTTCAAATACTTGAAATCTATTTCTTAAATTACCACAAATATGAAGGTCCAATTCAAGTATTTGCAAGTACTTTGTAAAAAATAATCATGTCAATTTAGATTTGGAAATAAATGTCAACAATAGTTAGGAAAGAATGCACCTAAAAATGTATATTATATTTTCCATAAAATCATCTACTTGTTATTCCTTTTATTTGAAGAATGCCATATTTGGTTGCAATGTCTAATTTACGTGTATATATTTATAATGTTTTCACCCCTATATGTTATTATGATGTGTTATATGTATGCAAAACATGTTATGAATCTAAATTCAAAAACTAAACATAGGTTAAACCCAAAAGCTAAATGTAGACTAAATTTAAGTTAAACTTAGGCTAAACTTAACCAAGCATGATTAAAGCTAGCTAAACATGATTAAATTTAACTAACCTGGGATAAACCTAAAGGTCAAACCTACAAGTTAAATCTAAATTAAACCTAAGTTAAACCTATAAGTTAAATCTAAATTAAACTTAAAGGCTAAACTTAGGCAAAACATAAAGGTTAATCTTAGGAGAAACCTAACTTGACTAAACCTAAACTAAACATAAAGGTTAAACCTATAGTTTAAACTTATAATTCAACCTAAAGGTTAAACTCAGGTTTAATGTAGTTAATCATGATTAAACCTAATTAATTGATGTTAAACTTAGCCTAAACTTCAAGGCTAAACATAAGTTAAACTAAGTTAACCAAGGCAAAACCTAATTTGAATGTACTTTAATATTGATTCCAATAAAAAAAGGCTCAATGGCATGATGTTGAATTAAGTTTATTTTTGTGATTCATGTCAAAATCATATTATTTAAAATCATTCTCAATTGGTTGATGATCATAAGTTATTTCAAATAATTAATTACATTTTTAAGGAATACTTGCATAAAAATATTTAAATTATATATTATTACTATTTTCCTAATGATAATTATGAATATATGGCTTTTGAGTGCATGCACCTAACTAATAAGTTTTTTTTTCATATAATATTTTTTCAACTCCTTGACGTGTCTAAAAAGTTTTGCTACTTGGTCAAATATATGGTTTTGAAATCAAATGATGTGCTTTAGACATGTAATTGTGAGCTTCATGACATGACCTAGTCGTGTAATTATAAGCATGGTTAAGTCATGTTACATCGATAAGGACATGATTGCATGATTAAAACTTAATAATTGTTACAAACATGTTGAAGTCATGGATGTTGTCTTTTAGCAAGTTGATTGTGAGGGCTTGTATTTTAATCCAAAGTTGAGAACATTAGCTCCTTGGGGATGCCCTCCATTTCATCATATCCACATGTTGGGATTTTCACGAAGAGCTTTATCACCAAAGGGTTGGTTTAATAACTTACCTAGGCGTGAAGCTTTTTCCACCATAGTTGTTGAATATGATGAGCAATTATTTTTGCATTTACTATTGGAGTTTCACAAGGTGTAGATGCCCCATAGGGTTGAAGACCATGTCAAATTTTCCTCACTTGTGGACTTTGAATATTTGTTTCAACATACCAACATAAATGCAAACACATACAAAGACATTGTGACAAGGGAGCTTGGTGGATTTCATCACTATATTGTTGATATGAAACTTGTAAATGCACTTTAACATGGTGTTAAACAAAAGAACAAAATTTTGCCACAATGGCATGTACCACATGGCTGATTAATAGAGGAATTGGATGTTGAATTTATGGATGAAGTGGATTGTGAAGAATTTTTAGATGTCTCATGATTCATTTCATGGGGATGGCGTAACAATTGTGAATTTTGTTTCTTTTTATTGGTTGGAATGTGGAGGTGTGTAAAGTTTATAGCTTTCAATTGCATAGTATTCAACCATGTGACCTTCCTTATACATAAATGAGGTTGAGGATGCTGAAATGACTTTTGAGTTAGGGATATTGTGTAAAAAACTCTTCCATGTTTCAAGATTGTGAGACCTTCATTTTGCTTCAATTTGAAGATGTGTTTATCTTCAAGTATTTGGGGATTTGATGTATATTGGGTGCTTTTAATGGTGGAATTGAAAGTTTTTTTAGGATTATATGTGTCTTGGAACTTTGAAAGGAGTTGGGCAATTTGGGATTAAAGGTATGTCTATGTAAGATGGTTTGTTTAGCTTTGAAGGTTTGGGGTTTGGGTGATTTAAGGGTGTGTCCATTTGAAGGTCTAATTGGGGGTTAATTTGGGGGCTTGTTTGAAGGAGTTTGGATAGTTTGGAACCTTTCATTTTGATACCATGGTAAATAATCTATAACCATCAAAAAAAAAAAACTTCAAATAAAACCTTCCATTTTGATACCTAGGTAAATAATCTATAAACATACATGTTTGAGTTGCTATCAAAGAATTGTGATTTAAAAAAAAACCTTGTTGGATGTCAATTAAGGTTTTTTGTTAAAAAACTAAGAATGTATACCCACCTTTAAACACATCCAACCCCTAACATACATGCCCAACATTATGATCCCTAATACTTGGACTTGATTTGGTCCTTTGAAATTTATAGACCCATAAACCCAAACCTAGTCAGTTTTTAAAGAAAAAAATTATAATGTTTGAACTTGATTGTTATTAAAAAATTTCATGCCCACCCAACATTAGTTGCCTTCTAACCTGCCTACCTACCTATTTCATACCAACCAAATTAAAATGTAATTACATTATGTAGTTACTTATTATTTGGTACTAGCAAATTGAAATTTGGTTACATTACATAGTTGGCACCTACTTACATATGTACCTACTAGGTATTTACCAAATCAATATTTTATTACATTATGTCTAGGTAACTATGCAAGTAAGTAGGTACTATTACAACCTTAACTTTAGGCTCACGACCAAGGCAAAGGTTTGCAGGGTTGTGGGCCAAGAAGGAAGCATGAAAGTCACATCTCATGCTCCCGGAAATGTAGGAGATTGTGAGGGAATGAAACCTCACACTCCCAAATGAACTCCCACTTTGGGAATTGGAGTTTCGATGGACTCCCAAATCTTTAACGAGCGATTGCAGGGGTCAAAACTCATTGGATTGGGCCATCCCTTATATAATTGGAAAGCTCTTGGAACGTAGATGTCTGAAATGGGCTTGCATGACCCATTTGGACACCTAAAACACAAGTTATGGTAAAAAAAAAAGGTTGGAAGTCAAATTGGTAATTTGATTCCCGAGCACTAAAAGTCGAGAATTGCCCTAATTCCCTTGCGTGTAGGTGGCATGCAACATATTGGAAAGCTCTCAACGAGGGCTACAACTTTGCCTTAAACCTCATATCAATCGGAGGTCTGCAGACAAAATTATGGGCCCCCAAAGTCGCGATAATCCCAACTTTGGGAATTTTGGGACTCCCACTTGGGAGTCCTAGGACAAAATGCCATTTGGATGGTGGTCCCTTGTGACCAGTCACAAAGTATACTATAAGGGGGAAGGTGGTGGCTTCCCCCAAGTCCGGGTCGCGGTGAGTCTTGTGAGTCTGTGTTTGCTCGTGGCTCATTCATGCACCAAAAATGTTTCAATTACGCACTAACCAACCTATTGTTTGGTTGTGCAGGTCCGTGTGAGTAAGTGACTTGCTTGTCAATCTTCCTAGTCCTATCCCAAAGCTCCAACACACCCCTTTACCCCTGAAGTGTTGTGAACCAAGGAGCGCACCCCAACTCCTTTTCTTTCCGTTGTATTTTTCTTTGGATTCGCAACTGAGTTCAGCAAGGAGCTTGGGAGTGCATCAAGTACCAAGTAAGTATTTACTTACCTACATATTAAGTACCTAATAAATCAATTTTTAATTCCATAAGCATTATCATATTAATATGTATTTTAAGATAAAATTTTAATTTTTTTTCAATGAGATTATTTCACTACACAAATGTTTTTTTATTGGTTTTTCAAATATTAAGCTATAATAAAAAAAATACACCCAAAAAATATGAATATATAATATAAAAAGACTAGTTGTTGCAAATAACACTTACTAGTACTTTAGTCATATGGAACCAATTTTATTTTTTCTAGTGAAAAATTGCTAGATTTTTTAAAAAGTAGGTTGTCCACTTGTAAGCTTGGATATTTAATATTTCTTTTGATTTTTTTGCCTAAAAATTAGTTGCCATGTTGTTGCTTAATTACATATATGGATGGAAAAAATATTGCCTTCATAGTGATGGATGTATCTCTACTATAAAATCATGTTAATTTGCATGGTAATCCAAACTAACATTGTGTTAGACTTCTTAATCTATGAATTGCAAACTAGCAATCTTGAATTCTCAATCTAGATGAATTGATGATCAATGAAGAAGGGAAGAGGAGGATGACATAAGGTATTTGACATGCAAATTTGATCATGTTGTACCTATCTATGTAGAAATATTATCTTTGCATTGACTCTGCCTCCTAATCACCTGTTAACCTTACAACGGTGCACAACACATGTTTTTCACTAAAATAGTTGTGTCATGTTGCATGTGGAGAAGGAAGGAAGCAAATTGCTTTACTTTGATGAATGTTGATTGTTGTTTGCTAGAATGTGTTGTCAACCCCCACCATGTATGTACATTACAGGTGTGCCTCAATTGATGAATTTTGTGTGATTTCAATCCTTTTGAGTGTAAAAATGTTTTGAGGAGAAGATATGTTGTACCCACAACCTCAATGAAAGTTATTATAACAATGTTGTGCACATCACTTTGAAAAGCTCGGTTGGATGAGAATTTGACTAATAGTGTTGGTTGCAAGGTGCAAATGTATACAATACTAGATGGCTACTAAGTATATATGTTGTTTTGTGTAATTCCTATTCCCCTACCATTGGTACTTTTCATTGCACTACTATGGTATCCTTGTAAAAATTGTTTGAATATTGGTTTCCTTCTATTCCATTTTCTATTTGTGTTGGCAAATTCTTGTGTATAAACTATATGTCAAGTTATATTATTATCCTTGTTTTCATCTATTATTTGTCTACTTGTGTGTCATTACTATGTGATTTTGGATGTTAGTTGGTGTATATATAGCCTAAGGTGCTCCAAATTATACTAAAAGAGTGCAACCAAACAATTGGGGGGTGGTGTTTGGGCCATTTCCACGTAGACCAAAGGAGAAGATGTGCGCTTATTATATGACCACACAAAATTATAACTTTCGCACTTCTTGTCACTTTGATCACCCAACTCGGGTGCTTGTTAGGGGCATTGTAAACTTGGAGGAGGTCTGTTAGTAATTTGAACACTTTGGCTACAAGATCATGCCAGAATGTTGATTGCATTGCCTTTTAGAAGTTGGTAGGATTTGTGTTTCATGTACAGGCTACAAAACTTCCCAAGTTATAAAATTTTGCAATTCGGAAATGATCACATCTTTAAGCAATGTTAGTGGATGTGGACACACAAATGACTACTTTTGTGACTCCTACAGACCTAGCTAATTTGCCTCAATGGCTAGGGGAAACTATGTGTGCAGTGAGTATTTGAAGTTTCAACACCTTTTCCAATTGCTCTTTGTCCAATATATCACACTAGGTTAATTTCATTGGAGGAATAACTAATATATGTAGGTGGCCATGTATTGGAGCCCACCTTCTCAAGGACACAACCACCAAGATCAGCTAAGGTAAGTTGAGCTTGAGACTTGTTTTCATTGAACAAACTCAAAAATCTTTCAAATAATGCTCATCAATTCCCAATCTTCAAACATCATGACAACTTGCAATATGAAAATTCTTCTTGCAAATTTGAAACTAAAAAAATTTGGCTATTGTGAAAGCCTCCCCAATTGTGCTTATGTGACCCTAAAAAAAATTTCACATCCAAGTTTAATAAAATTTTCCAACCCCGGCCACAAAACTAAAATTGGGATTAGGTGGTAAACCAGGGATGTTAGTCCACGAGCCTATGAGCATGAACGCATGAGTAGGATTGAATCTTTTTTGGAATATTTTATCCGTGTCAACAAAATATTAAAAGAATATTCTTTGACATGTAGGACATAATTTTTGCTAATGTGGAGGATTATTTTATCACATGTACATGGATGAATGATCTTTATGGATGAAACTACTAATAAAAAAATGTTTAGACCAATTAGAAGTAGGGAACAAGAGGTAGATCATTTTAATTACACTCTTTTACTCTACCTTTTACTAGCCTTAGCAAACTATGCAAAAATGTTGGGCCATTTTGCAAAACCGAACAAACATGCTTTGATTTTTCTTCATCCAATTTTAATGGGTAGGGTCACATGTCGAGCACAACTGGGGATGCTTTTAGAAAGTAATCATTATAGTGAATATAACAACTCCAAGCCAAGACACACATGACATTGAAGAAAGTGAAAACATAAGGTAAAAACTAGTATCCACTTCTAACACCAAAAGTGTACCTAGTTGTCATCTTGTGCACAAGTCCATCAAAAAGTATGCTCAAACACAACTTTATGTTAGTGATTTTGTTATCAATATTTAGCATGAAGAAGGATGCACCTAAGTTGGAGAGTCATTACAGGTTTAAAATCATAACCTTTAATATAGTTTAAATGAAAACCAAGTGATTGAGGATTGGATGATAGACAAATACAATGTCAAGTATTGTTGGAAAACAACACATTGTCATTGCTATGAGTTCATAGATTGCTTATGGTTAAGTTTGCCATTTCCCCACAACATACTTCAAGTTCATCATGTTATGTTGGGACTCGACAAATTGTAATAGGAATCATATGTTTAGACACAATCAAGAAAACCCATTCATGGATTCAAATGATAAGGTCTCCAACATGCATTGCCATTTTAATACACCAGTTAGATGAATGAGAAAAGAAATAGTTCCACAACTCTAAACTATGTTAACTTTTACCACTCACATAATATCTTTACATGTAATCCATTCACTAGGAGAAAAACCCAAAATTTCAACTATGTGTTCAATTACTTTTCAACTGTCATTTATAGTTGAAAACATAAAACTTTCAATTGAAAAATGTTTTTTACAACTCAAAAATGACATTGTCGACTAATTTCCAAAATAGTCAACAATGTTGAGTCAACCCTCCAACATAGTTGAAAACAATGTACACGTGTCAATTTGTGGGTTAATGTTGAAGTGATAACATTTTAGTTGGAAACGACAAAAATTTAGTTGACGCAACATTTCAACTATAAAATGCTGATTGGACCCAATTGATTCCATGTGGGCAAGTCAATGGATGAACTTCATCCACCTATGTGTCATGTCATTTGGGGGTGTGGAATTGGAATTATGACTATTTTTTCAACTATATTACAACCAATGTAGCATTGGCATGTATCATGCCATTGAAGAAGGGCATGGAATTTTAGAATTTTGATTATTATTCAATTATATTATAACTAATGGAACATTGACACATGTCACATGGGCATTCATGGTCCACCATCAAACTAAAATATTTGATGTGTGCCATGTGTATGGTCTCAAAATCTTGAAATTATTGATTTATTGAAAATGTTAGCATATGATATTGTGCTATGTGGACACTTATGTTACATAGTTGCATGACACATGGCATCTTGTTATTTGTGGGTCATCCAACATATGTGAAGTCAAACCAAAGTAAAGAGATCAACTACAAGGTAGTTGAAAACAAGTTGAAAATATGTTTAAAATAAGTCAAAATTTATGTAAATTAGTTGAAATATAGTTGAGATTACAAGTCTACACAAGTTATAGTCACAATTGTAAGACTACTAAAGCTAGACTATGAGGATAATACACCTAATTAAAATTAACTAAAGAAAGTCAAACAATAATAAAATCATAATGTACCTATACATTATCAACTAAAAATGAAAAACCTATTACAATTTGAAAATTATGCAAGGAAACATTGTTCCCATGTAGGAAATGGTCCCATCTACACCTATTAAAAATAAATAAAAAAATCATCATTTACTACTCAAGAATAAGGAATTTTGACAAAGAAAAAAACATTTTGAAATCTAGAAAAATTAGAACTAAATAACGAATAGAAAGGCACACATCATGAGCTTACCTTATACATAGTCGATAAACATAGTTGAAACTTAATTGAAATCTAGTTGAACCCAATCAAAACATAGGAAAAATTATATAGTTGAAACTTAGTTGAAAGTAGCTCACTAAAATAAACATAATCAAAACCTTACTTGCATTGATGGTTGAAAAGGTTCATAAGTTTAGCTTTCATTGCCTAAATGTCTATTTTGAAACTGGAGAAGAAAAAAAACCAATGAAAGTTGAAGAAAAAAAACTTTCATACTTACAAAACACATTTTTTTTTCCTTTTATTTGGAGCCCTCCTACTTTCAAAACTCATAACTTTCTCATTTCTTCTTCATTTTAAATGATTTAAAGTGATGTAGGAGCATCAACTTAAGTTCTACAAATAATCTTAGAACTATTATAACAACATAGCAACATAATAGGAATGTTTTGGGTGTTCAATAACTGATTGTGGTTTGTTGTTTTGAGTTCTTGACCCCCCTACTTTGGGCTGCCATAACTTTTTCATTTCTACTTCGTTCTTGACGAGTTTTAGTGCCTTAAATGCGTAAAGAAGAGGGGTTCAACATCTGCTTGGATACCAAAAACAAAAGAGCCTTCCCCTTGGATCTGAACTACCTTAAGCACATTAGTGTACTAAAACTAGCTTAATTACCTTGATGAAAGTTCCAAAAAAAACCTAGTTGAAATTTTTTTTAACAAGAGTTCAAAACAAAACTAGTAATTTTTTTTAAAAACTAAAGGTAACATGGTGGAGAAGTAAAAGAAGAAATATCTTGGTAAATGGAAAATACACAAAAAAATGATTTTTTTTTAAAACACCTGCAATTGTAAGAGGCATGTGTGGTGGTGGTTTCCAAACTCCATAAGCTTGTCTCCTCATGTTATTCATGTTCATTTGCCTTGACACCATATGACCTTAATGTGCATAATAATTTTCTCTTAAAAGTGCAATGAAAAAAAGAAAAAAGAGCTTGAACATGCTTTTAAAAAAAACAATTTAATAATAACCCCAAAATGAAATACTTGAAATTCCTCACATGTAAAAAGCACGATGCACTCACTTGAAAAAATCCATGAATTGATATAAAATTACATGATAAGTGAATGACAATGTTATATAAGGGTAGTCCTTTCATTCATGGATGGATGAAATATGTGGTTATAGTTGGGATGTCAATTGGCTTTCAACTACATGCCAGTTGACATCATTTCAAGTAATTTTCAACTATAATTCAAAATTTGAATTTCTTGCCAACACATTGCCACCACTGTTATATGTCATACCATCGATTCAACCATATTATGTGGCACATTAAATCATTCATTCATACTATATGCTACATTAAATCCATCCATTCATAATTAATTATGGCATTACATATATTACATGACATTTAATGGCATAAATGGAATCATTTATAAATGAATGACATTTTATGATATAATTTTTTAAATTATAAATTGTATAATTTTTAAATTTTTGGAATTTTATGGCATTTTAATGAATATATAAAATGCCATAAAATTATATACCAATTACTTTATACCACAAAATTGAACCTTTGCTAAGCTAAAGTAGTTTGCCTAACCTAGTTAGTTATCCTAGCCCAGGTCTAATTAGCTTCCTTATTTAATTTAAAATCTATGTAGACCTAGGTAGGTAGTAATAGGTTAAGTATAGGTAGGTTATGAATCATGACACCATGATTAAACAAAAATCAAGTAGGTACCTACCTAAAAGCCTTGCCTAGTTACCTAGATATTTAATACCTATATACATATACCTAATTAGTTTAAGTAACCTATTTACTTACATTTGACCTAACATATCTACCTATTACTTACCTAAGGACCTCCTACTACATCTAGGTAGACAATAAGTAGGTAGGTAGTCATAACTTACCTTGCTTTACCACCCTGTTTAAATCTAGCTTCACTGGCTATCCAACTTAGCTACTTAGGTAGCCTACATGCTTACATGCCACATTAGCTACCTAGATAGGTTGTAGGTTAAACAAGTATACCTATTGCAAATTACTTCTAGGTATTTGTAAGTAGGTAGGTACTTATTACATATATTACCAAGTAGGTAGGTGATAAATTGTAGGTTAAACATATTTAGATTATAGCATAGGTGATTTAAAGTAAGGTGTAAGTTAAGTTATGTAGGTCAATAATTTGTAGGTACCTAGGTAAGTAGGTATGTAATATGTAGGTATAAGTTACAATAATAAGTAGGTAACATGTATGTAAGGTGTGAGTAATGATAAGTAGGTAGGTGGGTAGGTAATATGTGGGTAGGGTATAGGTAATGATAATTAAAGTTGAAGTACAGTTGAAAATGCATGCAATATTTCATCCATCAATATCGTTTTTTCATCCATTCAAAAACAAGGTCCACCAACATAGTCAAGCAATTGACTTGATGTGGCATAATGTCATAGCAAAGTGGAAATCTCAACTATTCCTCAACTTAGTTATATTTTATTTTTAAAAATATTTTGACAATCAACACCAGTTAGTGGTCAATGCCGTACACTTACCAAACTAGTCAACATGTCAACTTGTTTGAAATGCCATCCCACCGCATGGAATTTTTTTAATAAATATTATTTTGTAGTCGAAACAAAGTTGAAGATGGCATCTAGTCAAAAACCGATTGGTTAGAAAATGCCCTTTTTTTCTCCTGGTGATTCTTGGCTTAGACTATTGTTTAAGATTTGGAATATATAAACTAAAAATGGCTACAAAAATCAATTGAAAGAATTGAAGAACAAAATTGTGCCTTTCAAGCCCCTAAGGAAAGTATCAATTTCATCCATAATATTGTAAAAATAGGCACTAGCTCAAATACTCACATTGATTCCTAGGTGCCAATGGAGTGGTTGCATGTAATGATGTCCAAACCGTATTACAACCCCATGCTACATAAGCACAACCAAACAAAACAAACATTTGCATTGTAATGGTTTTCATCCAAATACGATGATTAATATTTATATGCATTGGGTATGTTGACAAACCCTAAAAATTGGCCGGTGGCTTACATACCTGCTAATTGAGAAAGGTTGAAAGGTTTGTGGCATGAATATTGTCAATGTTAAAAGCACACAATGAAGGTCATGCATCACCCTTAGGGCTAGGTAGTGGTCCATAGATTTTCACACTATGTACCTTTCATAGATTTTTGTACAATATACTTGGACAACCCTACCTACCACAACAAAAAATTCCGTTAGCAAAAGTCAACCTCAAAAGTTCACAAACATCATCCTTGTGTGGTCATCCCCTTTCCCTTGCTCTACATGTATGAAAACAACATGTTAGTTGTGGCTAGTAGTAAATATTTGACTATTGGACCTATTGGAACCACTTTCCATTAATTGCAACAAGAAAAATACCAAAAAACTAAATGATTATAACCTACAATGTATTCCACCAAAAGTGGCTTGCCTAATTTATTGTACCCATTGCTAGGATTTCAAGGTTCTTGTAGTGAATTATTGATTTCTATAATAACTATCAAATATGGGGAATGGAACACACTACTATATTCAACAAACAATGATTTTGAGAAATAAATCATGATTGAAAAGCACCAAGCACAAACATATCCATTAGAAATATAGGTAGTCACTTCATATGCATGGATTTGGTTCATGCCAATGTTGGACAAATAATCAATTGTTGCACCAAGTCCAATAGCCTTTCCAATTTCATGTGTGCCTACTTCAAACTTACAACAACTTCAAAGTGTCAGATATTGTAAGATAGAACACAACACAGACGCCAAGACGATATTACTAAAAGATTAAAAATAATAAAAAGGCTATGGACACTCTAACAACATATCGGCAACATGTCAACTACTTCAACTTTGTTTCCTATGGTGTCCAATTATGTATTTTTCTTGACCACTTCTAATTTCATGCCTAAGGAGAGGCACTAGGCACAAGAACAAGATTACGGTGATGGTGGAGGAGCATAGATAAAATGATCTAAGAAGACATCTACAATCATCTCCCCTCCACCTACAACACAAAACCTTTTGAAGTTTTGGTAAAGATTTGTGGTAAACCGATAGAAATTCATTCAATTAGACTTTGTACTTAATATTTAGTACTACAATGGGTTCAAAAACCACTTGGGTTAAAAGATGAATCAAGAGACTTACCTAAAAATGGTGGCATATCATTAAGCAATGTATTCTTGCAATACAAGATTCCAATGCATGTGGGTCCACACATCTGTAGCCTTCATGAAGAAAGTTCAGTAGCACAAAAAACCCATGTTGATGGCAATTAACAAAACATGTATAAGTTATCATGTCCAACCTTAATAAATTTACCGCAATCTTTAATTTTATACAAAGAATAAATCTTAGATTCATTGTAGTATCACGCAAAATAAGGCAATAGTGAAAATTTTGTGTATGGCACTTGATCAACCATGTAAAGGAGGTAAATCTTCACCTTATGGGATGATGCCACAAAAAAATTAACTCCAATACTTGCAAGTCAATTGGCATGTGGGCCACACTCTAGCATGCATCCACTATAACCTTTGCTCTTTATGTGGCCTTTCCACTATTTCTGCAATTGGGTTCAACACTAATAAACCTTGATTCAATAGGGTTATCCTAGAAATCCTTTTCTACATGCTAAAAAGAGAAATATGCATTTGACCCAAACTTCACAATTTCTTCCAATTCTTGAGTACCTAGGGGTCATTCAAATTATTATAATGTCAAGAAAGATTTCCAAGATTCTTGCATGCTTAAAAAATCTAGTCTAGAAACAATGTGTGTGCACATTGATATGAAGCATCCACTTAGTTGATGTGGTCTGTGTCACACATTTTCCAAGTCAAAAAAATAAAATGATAAGTGTTAAAACAACAACCTTTTGTGTTTGAAACATGGAAGGTTGACACGAGCTTGTGTGATCATTTAGAGTTTCCTTTAGTTGCTTCATGTCCACGTGTTTATCAAATGTCAAACCTACATATCTCAAAACAACCCTAGTCTTTTACACTAAAATTTGCCATGGCACTATGTTGTGATGCTTAGCCACATTCAATATTATCTGCAACCAAAATCCATTCACCTTTCATGACAAGCTCATTTATATATGTTATCTCCTTTAGTATATAATTGGATTTAAACACAAGCAAAGTGCTACATGTGGCAGTTGGTCAAGGGATAACCTCATCACCTTCTCCAAAACTCACAATACCCTAAGTGTAAGAAAGAAGGTTATGGACTTTGTGGCATTATGAATGAAAATGATATTTCAATCACTAAATGCATTAATAAAATTTGCTACCTTTTTCCTTGGAAACTCATACTCATACGTTGTTCTTGCATTAGGTCAAACATTAATGCGAACATTAGTGCAAGCAATAATTGAAGATACATTGTTTCATAACAAAGAAACATAATTTCACAAATAATTTTACAAATTGCCCATGTTTGTGCATCTGACACCAAACCTTGTAACTTTTGAGTTTTTTGCCTCCCATAGTAAAGATTGATGGCGTCTTGACATTCCAAGGTTTATTTCTTCCAAAAGATTCACCAATGGCCAAAAAAAAACATATTCTTTACCAAGCTTTTAAATTTGTGATGGTGGAGATTTGCATCAAGGCATGCCTTCTTCCATTCATGACATGTCCTTTGTTGGACTTCTTAGTCTAGATAATTGTTTTATGCATAGTAGGGTGGGTGGCATTCAAATTAACCCCCTACAAACCAAGGTAGACATTTGTATGTTGTAGGCAAATTAATATGTTTTATTAAAAGCATGGTCAAAGCAAGACCCTTGCCAAGGAGAGACAAGTCCCAAAGGCACACATTTGAACATAAAATTGAAAGCTCATGTAAGGGTGGATAGATTGCCAACCTTATCCTTCACGTAGGCAGTCAATTTGTCCAACAAATTGTACCATTAGAAGAAAAAGATCAAATTGTAATCATTTGATTTGTGACTACATGTGACTAATTGTCACATATAATTAACCATGGTAAGTTTTGCAACTATTTCTTAAATTATAGAATTTATGGTTACCTTTGCAACTACTTTAGAATTAATGGTTTAATCATCTACCAAACAAATGATTTCTAACATTATTTTCATCCTAGAAGGCCCATGTGTGACCCATTAATTGTAGAATTAAACAAAAATTGGTTCGCCCTATATATATATTATGATACATCATATGTACATTAGTGGAATATCTAGGTTATAATACATTAAGATGTTCCTAAATCCACTATGGGTGTATGAAGGTTTTTAAAGTCTATTACAAAAATTTAAGGGGGTATTGGGGGTTTATTAAGATTTACAAATGTATAATGCAGGTATGTATATTGGGGGTGTTAAAATCTTATGTAACTTGTATTTAAAACATATTAAAACATATTAGTCATACATATGTGTGTGTGTGAGTGTATGTACACATTGAGTGCATTCAAGTTATATTTCAAATATATATTAAAAGGCATATTCAACTGTATTTAAGGTTTATTATATTCACTTATATTATTATTATTATTATTATAAAAATCTAGCAATTGATTTAAATTTTGAATCCATTAATATTTATTATATGATATAATTTCAATAATAATAATAATGTTTTCCGTTATTATTAGTAATAACCTGTAATAATTATTATAATTAAATAATAATAATTATATATAATAAAAGTTATAACAAGTGAGATAATAATATTAAAAATTAGCCTAACATAGTAGCCAATATTAATCATAATAATAATTACAGTAATTAAAATTATTGGTTACAAATAATTATAATGCAATTAAATATACTTAATAGTGCAATAATTTGTTATTACATTTAACTATTATTACCTATAATAGTTAGTATAATTAATAGGTAAATTAAAAATAATATAAAATAAATATTAGGAAATAGTTGCAAATTAATTGCAACTAAGTTGGTCACATTTGCAAATAAAATGTTTAACTCATATATATATATTTTCATTCCCATAATGTGAAGTATATAACTAGGTGCACTAATTATATTCAAAGTGTAAGTGCCATTCAAAATATGGGTGAATAAAACTACTTCAACCTTAAATGTTAAACCCAAAATAAAATAGGGTTATTTTAAACCTACCAAACTAACTTAGGCCTACCTACTTACCTCCCTTGGCCCACCCTCCTTACCTTTTACATAAAAGCCATGTGTCAACATCTTATTGACTTTAAATTGAATGATCAAATTTTAATTAACTAATCAAGCTTAAATGTGCAATGTGTCATCAAATAATTGGCTTTAAAAAAAAAGACACAATTAATATGCCATGTGAAATTTTTTTATCATGCCATAAAATTGTATGTAAACCATCCAAGATGGAAAATGTGGATTTTTGAAAATTAAATAAAAATAACTTGAAACATTAAAAAATATTACCACATGTTAACACAATATCATTTGTTGTTAATGTTGACCATATTAGTTACATATTAGTTGCAAAAAAAATACATGTATACACACACACACACACACACACACACATTAAGTCAAAGGATAAAAATGTATTTTGTTGATTTTTATTTTCCATCTAAAGACCATGTAATTTGTGACTATAGTCACATATAATTTATCAAATGCAATTAGTGGGATTTTAATCACATATGTTGTTTATGATTAAAAATTAGTCACAAGGACTAATAACAAAATCCCATTTTTCTTCTAATGTAAAATGATGGTAGATATTTTATTTATGTTGCCATTGCAACTCTAGTCATATTGGTCGCTTCAAAGATTTTCATTGTCATAAGTAAAGGTACCCACTATGAATTGATGAAATTTATCACAAGAGTAAATGTTTCATGTCTAGATTTAAATATCCATACTTAAAAAAAAAAATTACTATCATAAAAAAATCCAAAGCTAACATCACATGTTTCATGGTTTTGGCCATTAATGAAAGGATGCCATGTTGAGCCATTTGTTTATGGTTTAGAAACACAATTTAGGGATTTTGACACATTACCAAGTGCTTTAGCCACTAATTCTTCACAATAAAAATAGGCATATAACTTTTGGCAACAAAAAACAAGTCCTCCATGAACTTCTTTTGCTAGATTACATCCTTTTTGTAAGGATTAGTACTCCCAAAATGATCTATGATGTCCCCATACCCAACACCAATTCTTTGCTTGGATATTTTCAATGTTGTTATTTTACAACAAAAATCTAGATATGCAAACAAGATATGTTTATTCATAGAAGTAGTCCCATGTTACTAGACATATGCGATCACACCTTTATGCTTCTTAGTGATATTGCTAGAATTATATATTTGGGAAATAGAATGGCAAATCGGCACAATGCACGCATGGTTTGAATAGTGACAAAATTTGGCTTATTGCTATCATTGACTGCAAAAAAAATGTCAAGGTAAAGAGAAGATATGGTGAAGTATCCATGACCTTTGATTCAAGGTCAATGGAGTTTTCAATAATTCTCATGAAACTTCTATTTCTAAGTTTAAAGTGTTTGGGGTTTAAATGTTTTCAAAAGCAATGGTGCATTAGGTGTTGAAATTGAATTAGCCATTGACCTTGAATCCTTAATTAACCCCATTTCCAAATCACCAACACCATCCTAATCACGATCTTGCAAAAGGTCATCATTTAAATTAACTGCATCAATTTTTGCCATTTGCACTTTGAAAAAAAACAAATTTACAAAAGTTAAATGAACTCAAATTCAAAACTACAAACTGAAACTTATAGTTGGATTATTGTTTTTGGGAGGTTGTTATGGATTGCAAGCATAAACAAAACCTTGATTTGGATATTGGAATAATTTGACACAATCAAGGATTTTGCAACAAGAGGAATGCAAAAAAATACAACTCAAGGTCATTCACTTGACACAAGAATTGAAACACTCTAAGGAAAGGACACACATGCATTCCAAACATAGCTTGTTATGTTTGCAGCATTTGATGATTCTATTAAATTGTAACATTCTAGGTAGAGAACAATCACCTCAAGACTTACACAACAAACAACATTAACTTTCAAGCATTCATATGCACCTAAAGACTCAAGACAAAAGCAACAAGCAGCTAGATTTGCATATACATTTATAGCAAAACAAAGGACCCCACTTTCCTACAAAACTTGATTGAGTTGTTGTGAATAGAAGGTTGTGAAGCAATGAAGGTGACCAAATCTCTATGTAGCTCTTTTTCACTCCAACTTCAAATTTTCCATTTCTCCTTTCATTCTTTCAATCAACACTTGAAATGTCATTCAAAGAATGAAGATGGTAGCCATTGAAGAGCCAACACCCTTGACAAGATTTGTTTCAATTAACAAGATGACAATACCATTGTTGAAAGTTGAAAAGGAGCAGTCACCAAAAGTCGAGACAAAGGATTCAAGAGCACTTGCATGAAATCAATTGTGGGTTTTAGGTTTTAGGTGTTGGGATACCTACATGGATGAAACAATTTAGATGAAAAAAATGGATGAAAGGTAAATGAATTATTGGCCTAGCTATAATCTAGTTTTATTGCATAGGATAGGTAGGGTATAACTTTTTGTGGAAGTAAGGTATATTTGGGTATCCAAAATTCTAATACTAGGCCAAGTAGGTTTTTGCCCAAGTGTTAACAATACCTGGATTTGACAAGTAGGTTATCCCATACTTGGAACCAGACTTGGGTTGATATCTGGGTTGATTCTCAATAATCAGCCAGCACTAGTAGGTACTTACACTTTTATAAGATTCCTAAATTTGCTATAGGTTGAGGAAGGAACCCCATTGAAGCTCTTCTTGGATTCTCGGACCCTCAAATCGACAAATTCCTGTTCGGGATTTTGGCCATCAATTGCCAGTCTAAGTGACTTTTTTGTTGAAGAATTTTTGCTATGTTGCAAATTTTCAAAATGTGTTTTTGGACATTGGTCTGCCACTTTTGCAAAATAAAAAGAAATTGGAAAAAATACACCGATCATCTGCAATAGTGCAAATAGTCCTAAATTTACAAGTAACATATTGTCAACCAGCCACACCACATAGAAAAGTGTAACTCAGGTGGAGATAATTCAATAGTGTTTTGATAGATGGTCTGATTGGTAAAAAAACATACCCCATAATAATTATGTGAATCACATTGTGGTTTTTCACAGTCTGCCAGGTCTCTTACTCTTGTACATTTTAAAGCTTTTTTGCTCAGTGGAACAGGTGATTGGTCTACCAATTCCATGCTCGTAAAATCGGTTTTCTCAAACACTTGTTAGCATACTAATGAATGGTCAAGTCCCTGCTCATTATGTTGGGTAAGGAGCCAGGCGAGCCCCTTACTCAGAGGGTGAAAATCAATGGATAGTTCCATGGTGTAGAACATATTCATTGATTTTCACCCTCCTCACTTCCATCCTGAAAACTGACATGGCCAATTCCAATCCCGGGCCTCAAAGACTTTTAAGCAATCAATAAACCAAACAACGAGTCATACATTACATTGTGAACCCATGTCCCCTGCTCTGGCCAACACCTTACAGATATCACATATATTGTAGAATCATTTGCCAAACAATAATACATTGTGTTCCAATACACTTATCTTCCTGTTTCTGAGGAACTGCACAGTGAAACCATGCACAATCTTAGAGTCTTGGGTGGCACTAAAGTAATGTAACACAGGTCACCAGGAGTTTATCAGCTATCAATTGTGCCTACAACAATCACCACCATCATCCCATCAAGATTGAGCACAAGTACCTTAATCTACCTTTTGCCCAAGTTTAAAAAAAACCCCGAAGCAGTCTTGGCAGGAACACATTCATTGACCACTGTGATAGACCTCACATGTCTTGGTCCAATGCTTCAGGCTTATCCTGACATATCTCCAAATTCTGCGTCAAACCCCATTAGCTTCCTTGGCTTATCAGGCTGAACGTCAATCCGATGAGTCACAACAACTTAAATTCTCATTGTCCCTGCTTATTTGGTCAGAATCCCCATCCATTATTTAAAGTTCTGTTTGTCAGCAGCACAGCAGAAATTTTGCTTTCTAGACATGTAGCATAAGTTGTTGAATAAATATGTCACTTAGATGTAACATAAATTTTCAAGCAATGCAGATACATAAAAAGGTGCAATACATCAGACAGTTTACAAGCTGCTGAATACTGAGACAACGCAGGTACTCATAGACTGCCATAGTCACCATGACCATTAGTCTACTGAAATTGCACAGTTTCTCCACCAGAGTCTTGATAGTTGGCTTTTCAGTTAGCATCCAGAGATCAGACTCAATTCCCACCAATGATCTCATGGTAAGAATTGCTTCTACATGCAAGATTATTGCAAGTGGTTTCCTTACTGCTTCAAGGTTTGATTCTTCTCCTTTGGCTGGTTACTGCAGAATGTTCTCCTTGTTGGCAGCAATGCTTGTTGTCTTCGCCACTTTTGATTGTACGGAACTAGTGCAGCAAAGGAACAAACATCTGCCCAAAAATTTGTACAACTCTGCGAGCTCTTTCATACAGTCCAAGCTTGATTTCACAAAAATGTCACTCTGCACACTGCTCTGCAAGTTCTCCAATGAGGGAGAGTGTTAACAGTGAGCAACAAATGTCTTGAGCAAATCAACTTACTATGGAACTGTAAGGCTTGCACATGATGTCAAAGAAACAAAACAAATTCTCATGTAGAAGCACCCAGCCACACCAAATTGCTTCCATGGTGATCTGGTCTTCAACCTCATAACTTGATTGACAGCATAGGAATGCAACCCATGTTTGCACAAGAACAAAAAGCCCCCGAGGAAACTTGACATTCAATTCCACCAAATCTCATGCCAATCAAGCTTGGATTCAAAAATGCCAACACTTCTATGAGAGTGGTAGAGAAAAACTCCCACAAAAACAACACTTTGAAAGTAATGAGAAGTATTGAGTGTGGTGATCTTTGCCTCATTATGACTGTCAATCACAAAAAGTGTCAGATCATCCATCACCTCCATCACCTTCTTCACATTCACACAGTAGAACACAACAGATAGCACAATTGAGAGTTCAACAGCTACAAAGTTCACAAATTTCTCCACTCTCTTATTCTCTGTTTTGTAAGCTCCAGAAAGGCTTAACTCCTATTCAAAGTCTCATACACAACTAGGTTTTAAAGGTGTGGATGTTGTACTGAGAAGAAAGTGCACAAGTACATCTGTATGGCATTGTACAGGAAATCTCAACAATAGATTTGAAAAAAGGGGACATGACAATGAGCGCAGCAGTCATAAGCTTACGCTAGACAGTCACTGCTCACAAACTGTCAGACCATCATCACCTTCTTCATCACAAAGAAAAGCAAGCAGTGAAGAGCTGCTGCCATGATTACTATCCACTGGACATCAATCAGCACTCACCAGCAGTAGGTTGTAAGCTGCCATTGTTCTTCACTGCAATGTAAAGGAAATGCAAGATAAAACCCTATATCTCTTGCATTCAACATGGCAGCAATTTTTCCACCTGGAAATTTTGTGTGGAAGCATCATACAGATTTGGAAATGGCTGTTAAACCAGACCTTCATAACTACTGAGAAGCTCTTGATACTTACATTTTGAGTCAACCTGAATAGAATTATCAGATGACCTAATAATAGGAAGGGTGTAGAGATTTCAGATCCAACAACATACTAGCAAGCAGGAAAAAGAGGGATCCGAACCTTTAAAAAAAGGAAACAAAGTCTTAGGAGCAGTTTGCACAACAGTGACCGCGACAGGCATGTTTGCTGGCTTGGAAATGGCTGCCTAACCATGACAGGCCTATTTTCATAGCTAGATAAAAAGATCCATGGGTCTGTGTGACACAATTCGCAAAAACCTACGTCGACGAGAGAGAAAGACAAGGCTGGCTCTTCACACTCTTCATAGAAGTTGCGAGGAAAGCTGGTAAGTCACCTTTGTCTCCAAGTGCTCAACCCACCTGGGCAAGCTGAAATGCTACTTTGAACCTGCCAAGATCTCAATACAAATCAAGCAAATGCCAACAAATCAACCACCACAAGACATGTTGACAAGCATAACAGCCTTGCATGGGCATGCAATGTGCTTGCAGAAATGAACTGCAATGATGTACTGCAAGAACTTGTAGATCTCGCTCCCCTTTTTCATTCACTGCTGATGGAAGCTGGTTAGATTGTGTAGAGCTGCAACCTACAAGAAGAGCTTTTAAATACATTGAAATCCAATGACTCTCATTGAAGACAAGAGGTTATAGTATAATGTACCCTCAGAATATGTGAAACGGGTGTGATCAGTTTCTGAC
>Ga0116231_10005876_pt1 | contig 23898 bp, 19 predicted proteins | sample S1TSphgellanicum_2_FD_89695 | JGI IMG/M metagenome (GOLD analysis project Ga0116231, IMG submission 89695) | Host-associated microbial communities from peat moss isolated from Minnesota, USA - S1T2_Fd - Sphagnum magellanicum MG | ecosystem: Host-associated > Plants > Peat moss > Unclassified...
AGAAAGATTTAGCCAAACCTGGCTACAAATCCAAACATGAAAGCACAAAGCGTTGGGGGTGGCTGGAGTGGCGTAGTCACGGGTTACCCACTAGTTATTTCATAATCTGAACCTTATTTTTTTGGGAAAATAATGCGTACTTTACCGGGATGCATACTTAAACAGGTGCGTACTTAGGCGGGAGGCTACTGTACTACTGGTGGAAAACATTTGTCGAACTTTGCTACAGAACCACCCAGGCACCCTGCAGGGGCTGCTTTGACCCCTGTGAAGTTCAAGGGGGGTGGGGGTTAACCATTTGGGTAGATGCCATACCATCCTCTTAGATTACAAATCTCTATCAGAAGTACCAACTTGCTGGGACAACCCAAAAACAGTTAAACACGGAGAACCCATCATCGAGCTAAGCCATCCAGAGGTGCCGTGTGTAAGAATGAACACCAGGAGCTATGAAAGTTGTAAGATCAAGATTCTAACTTGACCTACGAATGTTGAAATGAATCTGCAAAGGCACTCATTGTACAGTCTACATACATAATATGTTTATGACTTCATCCGCAAAGCCAGTGATGTGCAGTGTGCACTTCCCCTCCTTTTGGATCAGACCGAAACTCGGATCTGCTACTCATTATTGTGACACTTTGCAGCTAAACTCCAGCTTCTTGGCCATTGGTGGCATGACCCTCAAGCCAGGGAAGGGGGATGTAGGACAGTGTTTTTAAACCTTTTCTGTATACAGACAGGGCTATAATATTAGTGTATTAATGTATAGACGGTGTCAAGTAGGCTTATGTGTAGGTGTGGAGAATAAATGTTATGATCAATGAAATTGCTGGATTTTGTGATCTGACTTTTTTTTCCTTAGTTATCTTGAGTGAACTAGCAGGTAGATGCGTAATGGGGTTTTGGTAGGTTTGGGAGCATTTTAGAGGACTGATGGAAATGGTAGAAAGGGACCATTATTTTCAATTTTTAGTATAATAAGGTAGTGTGTAAGCATGAAGATTTTTTTTCAGGCCAACCGGATTGCTGGATTTGGTGATCTGAATTGTTTTCTGAGTTATGTGCAAGAACCATGACTGTAAGTTTGCCACATTTCTTATGCATTCAAGAATGAATAAGAGAACCCAATTTATAAGGAGACAACATATTGCTCATGAGAGAGAATAGAAGACCAAAGCCTAGAAACACCATGAACAACTCTTGCTAGATTAGGCTTCATACAAGCTGAGCTTCTTGTTGTTTCATAAATGGGTTTGAAGGATGAATCAATCCCTTTTACTGTTGCAAAAACCAGAGAGTTGGATAACATGTTTAGGTTTTGAAAACACTAGTGATTTTTGTATACCCACAATTTATGATGGATTTGTTAGATCTCTCAAACCAAAATAAAAAATGACATCCAATTATGTTTATGAAATCTTATTGTGCCCTCAAGTCTCAGTATGTAAGGCTCTCATGATATTTTAAAACTCAACACAACTTGAATGCACCATCCAAAACATTTGGAATGTTGATGGCACACATTTTTTTCCAAACTGAAAAATCATTTGGGTGACAATATGGTCATGATTTGTCCATGGTGCTAAACAAGAAATTAAGGTATGGGTTGGCAAATTATTATATCATTTTCTTAACCATGCTAAGTGACATAATCTTCCAATGATTGGTGATCAATGACAAACACTAATCATGAGCAACGAATTAATTGCAGCACTAGTTTCAACATATTAATAAAGGCAATGCCCAACAAAACTTTTTTTTTTTCAATTTTTTATATTATACCTGAACTATTATTAGCATTTCAAATATTTTTCTTACACAATATTTCCAAGGAAAAATAAGTGATCTAGTGGTTAGAATCTCCCCCTTCAACCAAAGAATATAAAGTTCCATCTTTTTTTCAAATTCTCTTTTTTTCCCATGGACATAATGAATGAAAAAAATTTAGTCTCTAGGTAACTTCTGCAATTTAGATGCCCATGGAAAAAAGGACTTTCCTCAATGAGAAGGAGACAAAACGATAGCCCCAACCATGCTCCCCCATGGATCAACTTTCCCGAAGAGAAAGGGAACAAATTCCTAAGGAGAAGGGGATTAAGTTGCCATGAGGAGCAACTTCTCCCAAGGAGACACTTTTTTGGGGGAAAGAGGATTAAATTGCCGTGGGGAGTAATTTCCCTTGGGGAGCAAGTTCTCAAATGTTTGAAAAGAAATTACAAGGGATAAACTTTGTCCAAATCAAATGATCATTAGTAAGCTCTAAAATTTTAGATATAAAAAATGATCATGCCTTTTTCATTTGAGGTTATGAATTAAAAGTTATGACAAAAAGAAAAAACTAGGGTCAAATTTCCAAGTCCATTTCTCTCTTGCGGAGAAGGGGATTAAATTGCCTTAGGGAGCAACTTTTCAAATGTTTGAAAAAAAATGCAAAGGGTAAACTTTGTCCAAATCAAATGTTGTTTATACCAATTGGAAAGCTTTCAAAACATAAATATCAAAAATCATCTTGCATTTTTTATTTGAGGCTACAAGCTAAATTTTATGAAAAAAAAAAAAAACCAAGGATTAAATTTCCAAGTCCTATTGCTCCATGTGGTAACTTATCTTTTTAAGGACTTGAAAATTTGATCCCATCTCTTTGTTTTGTCACAACTTATATTTCATACCCTCAAATTGAAAATGTAGATCATTTTTTATATCTATGTTTTGAAAGCTTTCCAATGGTATAAAGAACATTTGATTTGGACAAAGTTTACCTCCTATATTTTTTTCTCAAACATTTAGGAATTTGATCCCCGAAGGAAATTATTCCCCTTCTCCTTGAGAAAGTTGCTCCATGGGGGAACATGGTTGGGGCTACCACTTTGTTTCCTCCTAATATTTTTCTCCATGGGGCATCTAGCTTGAAAAAGTTGCTCAAAGGTTATTTCTTTTTCATCCATTTCGTCCATTGAAGAAAAATAGAATTTGAAAAAAATTGAACCTTACACCTTTTGGTTGAAGGGGGAAAGATTTTAACCACTATATCACTTATTTTTCCTTGCAAATATTGTGTAAGAAAGATAATTAAAATGTTAATCATAGTTCGGGTACAATAAAAATAATTAAATTTTTTTCTTGTTAACCATCATCTTGCAACTACATTGAAACCGATGTTGCATTTAATTTGTTGTTCCTATTTAGTGTTTGCCATAATGATACCTTGAGCACTTGTACTAGTGACCATTAGTACCAAAATGTGCCTTTGAACATGCCACCCAAACCCTAATATCATGGAATGGCCTTACCCTTACCTATTATGTTGGGTGGATCACAAGTAGAATGCCATAGCAAGCTCACCTACAACTTTACCCAACATAATGGGCAAGGGCTTGACTATATTTTAAAGTTTACAAGTATATTTGTTTTAGCACTTGAGAACTTGGAAGCAACGAAGCAAATACATTTTAAAATGATCGTGGCAAAATGGCATTAAAACTTTTAGAACCTTCATATGGTTTTTTGTTGATTCATGCATCATTTGGGTTGCTTCTAATGACTACTATTAATATTCCTTTTATAGATGTAAAGCACTTGGACAAAATTATTGTGTTTTTTACATCCATGAACACCTTAGTGGACTTAGAATAAGATATAAAACCTTATATACATTAATATATTTCCTAGAAAAGGGGAGGGATATTATTTATACTTATTTATAGGTGTAAGATCCCTCTCATTCCTAAGGAGTAAGACTTAATTGTAAGGACCCTCCTCTTCCCACATCTCATGATCTATGTATGTCTAGGTTCATGATAACATTCATTTAGATATTGTTTTTTGTGATGGGTGAAGATCCTAGATGGGGACATTCCCAAAATGAATAGCTAGACTTGTCAATTACCTTGTCCTAGACCTTTTTATTTTGAGAATCTCCCCACCTTGGTGCCTTACTTATACATTCTTCATGTAGCCACATGGCAAGGAAGGTTTGATACAATGTAAAGAGCAAATTTATGTGACAAATGAACATTACAAAAATATTGTGTGCAATGAACATGGAGGTGGTGTTTCCGGTAGAATTGTAAATATAGTTATATAAATAGTGAAAAAGTGCACAAGGGAGAGCATTAGAAGTAGAAGAGGGGAAAATTTCGTTGTAAAAAAAAAGGCCTTTAAGTATTTTATTTTTGAAGAAGAAATAGAAAAAGAGGAAGTGGCATAACATATGCATTCAATAGAGGAAGTTAATAGGTGTTGATGGACCTAAAATCTTTGGTGTTTGCAGTTGTGTGGAACATTCATGTGCTTGAGCATGACGTACAAACTTCAATGATATAAGCTATGGGTGGTGTGTAATTTTGAAGTTCCAAATGTGGTTGCTCATGTGGCTTGGATTGTGGCGGATTTGTTTGATTCTCTTGAAATTATTATCGAGGAAATGTGTGGGTGGTCAAAAGCAAGAGTTTGGGACCAAAAGTAAAGCAAGGCATGAGGTTTGTTGTGAAAGATGTTGAAGAGTTTGAGAATTTCAAGCTCACTAGAAATTTGTCTATTTATGGGAAGAAGTAGTTATAGGCCATTAAATTGGCTTTAAAACAATAACACATTATTTAATAGCAAAAAAGTTAGAAGTGACTTGTAGCTAATTTCTATGTGTTAAGTCCAAAGAATTGGTGAATTAGCCAACAAAAGTTATATTTAGGTTGGTGACAATCATTTTTTTAAATTTCCTACCTAGGGATAGGACACAATTGGATTAGGTGTGTGATATTTAATATTAAAACAATTTCAAACCAAAGGGCCATTGGGTATGAGTTTTGTGAACAAGGCTTCAATGCATCAATGGTGTGATTTGGTATTTGAGACCATGGATGGGCCAACCAACCAACAAGAAAGTCACATAGTTAGTCACCAAGCTTCTAGTACCATATCAATGGGTTTGGGGAAAATATTAGTGAATTCGAACAACAATGTAACCTTGAGCATTGAAAATTTAACGAGGGTGATTTGAGGTGTTGTTGATGGTGACAAAAGGCATCATAGGTTTAGGTCACAATCCTTGAGGGATTCATCATCCAATAGTAGGGGTGGTGGCACATAATGAAATCTAGGAGGTGTAACATAAACAAAGAGCTCTAGAAGATGACACATCTTCTTGAGTTCCATGGTTGCCCCAATGTTTGACATCCAAGGTCTTGTTGTTCTTCAAAACCCTAAAGGACTTTTTTAACAAAGATTATGTGGATGTTGATAAGATTCGGGCCACATATCTTTAAATGCAAAGGAAGGGTAAGGAATGGTGGATTTGAATGAAAGAAAGGCATGAAGGTGTAACTATGTGGATGAAATTTCAACGTGTTTTTAGGGGACAATATTCACCCCAGGACTATGTTCATAAAATGAAATTCAAGTTTATGGACCTAACCTAGGGGCATATGATTGTAGCAAAGTACAAGGTGAAGTTTGATGAACATGTGTCATACATCCTTACACTAAAAGATTCAAACTGAATTGATTTTTTTATGAATGGCTTGGATAAATCCATCAAGTTTGTGGTTCAAAATCATGAATTGACAATGGAAATGGAAGCCTACCACAAGGGCATCACCTTGGAAAACCAACATAAGGCTTAGAGAACAAGGTATGGCCCTTAGAGAAAGGCTTGGGTTTTGGCCAAGGAAGTCACCCCAACCATTTGGCTTTGCAAAAGGAAAAAAGGAAAAGGAGTGGAAGGGGCCAAGTGGGTCTAAAGGATTTTCAAGGACCCAATCCAAATATATAAATACATCAACCCAATGGAGGCATCTTTCAAATAAGGAGCAAAAGGAGCATCAATCATTTGATTGCCTTAAGAAATTCACATCTTTTCAATCAATAACAAGTGTGGTAAACAAGAAGTGAAGGATGCATGTAGGCCAAAAATGTGAGCTACTTAACATTACTAGAGAGCATGTGTGACAATCAAATTTTTTTGCTATGGTGGATAATGGGGAGGTACAATACAACCCCAATGTGGTTAGATTGATTAAGCATATCAATGATGAACCATCTATCATTCTAATCAATGTAGGAAGTTCCCACAACTTTCTATCACAAGAGATGGTAGAAAAGGCTAATCTTTAACAAATGGGAGCTAGACTTAACACCATCATACTCCTTAATGATGGGATTGGGGTCACTAGTTGTAAGGTGTTACAAGTCCTAATGAGGATGCAAGGGGTGCGACCTAAAGTAGACTTTGAGGTTTGAGATGGAATGCAATATGACAACATTATTCCAAGATGGAATGATTGATGTGGTTTGATGTTAGAGTTGCTTGTCAAGAGTGTTTGGTGATAAAGTTGCTTCTTAATGGATAACCATTCCATTTAAATTAGTGAATTCATTTAAAATCTAATGAAATCACTTAGCATACATGGACATCTTTTTTTATAATGAATTGTGAAATCCTTGATGAGTTTTTCAATGTGTTTCGTGAAGAACTACTAGGGTTGCCTCAAGCTTGAGATGTGGATCATACTATTGAATTAGTACTCAGGACAATCCTTGTCTCTCAAGTGTTCTATCGACACTCCCTACTAGAAAATTAAGAGTTGGAAACTCAAACTTGGGATCTTTTGGACAAAGGTTATGTCAAACTTAGTAAATTTCCTTGGGGGGCACTATTATTATTTTAAAAGAAAAAAAATGACACATTAAAGTTGCGTCCAGACTACAAATGGTTGAACAAATCCACAATTAAGAATAAATTTCATTTGTTGCATATTGATGATTTGTTTGACAACTTGGGTGGTGTTGAAGTTTTTTCGAAAATAAACCTCAAGAGCAGTTATCACCAAATCTAAGTCAAGGATTTGGATTCCTATAAAACGACTGTCCAAACCCAATATCAGCATTATGAGTTCCTTGTTATGCCTTTTGTGTTAATTAATGCCCCAATTACATTTATGTGTTTGATGAACATTTTCTTTTGGTGACACATACAAGACTTTGTGTTGATTTTCATGGATGATATCTTGGTATATTCCAAGACATTTGAGGAACTTGAAAGGCATTTGCAAATTTTTTTACAAATCTTAAGGGAAAATAAATTGCATGTTAAAATGAACAATTGTGAATTTTTGTACCCCAAGTAAAATACATGGGCCATATTATTTCTAAGGAAGGTATTTCAATTGATCCTAATTAAGAAAGTCCAAGTAATTATGGATTGGCTTACCCCTAATGATTGGATAGATATATGAAGCTTTTTGGGCCTTGATGGATTTTATAGAAAACTTATGAATTTTTTTTATAAAATGGTATCCCCATTAATTGAATTATTAAAAGGAAATGATGAAATTGAGTGGGCTTTCAAATGCCGATGGGTTGAATGTGCTTAAGGGGGCCTTCACTATTTACCCCTTATATTAAAACTAATGGAATATGGGGTGGTTGATATGGTTCTTTATATAGATGTTAATAATATGGTCATAATAATTGTTTTGATGTAAAAAGGTTATGTTGTGGCTTATGAATATAAGAAATTAAGTCTAGGAGAACATAACTATTTTATTTATGAAAAGGAATTAAGCCATTGTACATGCCTTGAAAATATGGTAGCATTATTTGCTAGATATGAATTTCAAAATTGAAATAGATCATGAAAGCTTAAAATTCTTGGCTTCGAGTAAGAAGTAGTGTAGGTGGGTAGAATTTATGCAATAGATTTCCTTCGAAATATGTTATGTAAAGGGGGAAAAAACGTTTTTGCTAATGCCTTGTCTTGAAGAAGATGGATAAACAATATGTCCTTAATTAGGGAAGTCTAATTGAAGAAATAAAGGGCTAGTATGGGGAAGATCTAGACTTTGTTGCTCCTTTTGAGGCTTTATGCCATGAGGTCCAAAGGTCAGAAAAATTAGGCAAATATTTCACCTATATTTTGAAAGGTGGATTATTGTATTACAATGGTTGATATGTATTCTTTAGGGCATAGGTTATCAATTAAAAATTATGCATGAGTGCCATAATCTCACAATTGTAAAGGACTTAGGATTTTAGAAAACCTATGTTACAATTAGGAAAACTTTCTTTTAGCCTAACATAAAGAGGGATACTTTTGATTATGTAAAGAAATGTTATTAATGCCAAGTATTAAAGGTGGAGCAAGTAAAAACCCCTAGCGTACGTCCACAATAAAATGAGCCAAACCCAACTCCTTTGTTCCTTTCAAAAGAGAAAGGACTTGCAATTGGAAATTGAAATGGCATGCAACCATTGCACAAAATTTATGGTTTAATCACATATTTGACTTGTAAAATATATTTTTATAATAAAATTTAGTTTCTTTGATTTACAACTTATTTTCATATTTTTCCAAAAGTTATTGGAAAGAAAATTGCAGATTTTGAATTTTACAACTTATTTATATATCAATTCTAGTGATGATCCAAAACCATGTAAAGTTTAATAATTATTCAATCTACATGAATATGAATTTTTTCTAAAAAAATATAGATTAATTTTGATAATTCTTATGTGACTTACTAAGGACCTCATAATTGATTACAAGTGTTTAATTAGTCCTTTTTCACCTTCAAATGTTGATATAATTGACTCATATTTTATATGTCATTCTTGAATGTATATTACATCACACTATGTAGATTACATGAAAAATATTTAATCTTAAATGAAGTTAAAAATTGACAAGTGTGTTATTCAAGACTATTTACATTTATAGTGGTTCATTATATTGCAAACTTACCCCCTAGCCTATTTTAGCATTTGCAAATACTAATAAGAAAATTGTAGTCCATTAATATTGACTTTATTGTTAACTTACCTAGAACTAAGAAAGGCCATAATGCCATAATGGTTGTGGTGGACCACTTGTAAAAGCAAACACGCTTTATCCCCACAAAAACAATTGTTTTTCCTTCTAAGACAACCTTGTTGTTTATAAAAGAAATATATAGGATCCATGCATTGCCTAAATAAATTATCTTTGATAAGGACTCAAATTTTGTTAGTACCTTTTGGATAGTGTTATTTCACACCTTAGGCAGAAAATATATTTACTATTACTCATCATTTGGAGTCTGATTCCTAGGTTGAAAGGGGGGATGCTATTTCATGAACCTTCGAGCATGAACATGAGTAGGTGAGCATGAGCAAAGGAGTAGGACCGAATCTTTTTATAATATTCTTCCCACATGGATAAGATATTTAAAGAATATTTTATCAAACCTACGACATAATATTTGGTGACACAGAAAAATATTCTTCCACATGTCATGGATGAATGATATTTATGGATTAAAATGTGGATTAAAATGAAGATGGATGAATTTTTTCATGAACATTCGCAATAAATTTTGTTTCGCAAAAAATTGAACAAAAGAAACAGGATACAAAAAATTTATGTTGGTTTATTGTGAACAATTCGTCACATGAAATGTTCAAATTATACTTGAACAAATATTTCATATTCTAGCTTTGTAGCATCCAAACCATATAAAATTTGAAATTACATCGAATTCAATGGCACATAGACTTATTGACCCACCAAGAGGTATGTGCCAATTCAAACACTGTTTGTCCACCACAAAAAGTTATGCGACCATTAGGAATTGAGACAATATCAAGTACCCCAAGATATCTTACCATTTAATTTTTTTTAAAAAATTCATTTGTTCTTTCAACCCCTTGGTAACTTGAACAATGAAATTGCATTCTTTTTCTTTCTACTAATAGTTTGCATGTAGAATACCTCAATTTGCATTATTTGCACGGGTACTTTTTAATTACATCCTCTCTTCCTCAACCACGTGCTTACAATTGTAAACCTTTTTACTACAATGGCAAAAAGAAAACTATCACCAATTGTCAAACCAAACACCTTGAAATCTATGATTGAATACACACTAATCACAAGCATACTAGAAAGAATTTGTGAGATGACCAAAAAACCGCTGGAATATCCAAGAGATAATACTAGACTAAACCCCTTCGTGCATTTGTTCAAAATCAAAACATAGGGAACAAAATGGAAGAGGGTAATTGACAAAACAAAGGAACATGCAACATGGTAATGGGCAAATGTGAAGATGGACAAAAAGAGTCTTTCTATAATGAGACAAACTACAAACATTTCCAATAATGATATGGAGGACTACAATCTGGCAATGTTTACACATGCAATGGACTTCTTCAAAGAACATGCGAGTTTAAAGAAGCCAATTCTAGAGCATTTTTTCACAAGTTTATTGAACGATCTATCAATAAAAGACTTGGTAACACTTAGGAATTTGCTATCCATAAAATTCATGTATCCTTGACAACAACTTTATGCAACTCCGAGTAGGTGAGCTTGGGTTTCACAGTAATTGAAAAACAAAGTTTTAAAACAACTGATTAATCATTGGATGATAGGGCTGGACATGAAACCACAAAACATATATGATAACAAAAAAACCAATGAACTAGAAATTGAAAGAAAAACCAAAATCCTATTCTTTACATTGAATTGTAGTTCAATAAACGTCTAAAGATGAATATTTGTTCAAAATATGAAATCACGAAAGGAAATATTTATTTATGAAAATTAAAATAAATTATGGTTAATCTTGAACAAATTCGTAATGATTGTTGAGACAAATAATTAATAAAAACTTCATATCAAAGTGGTAAATGATAATCAAAATCATATACATGATGTTGTGGTTATTGAGACAAATGTAATTGTTTTGCCATTTGGAGCCATTTTGGCATATGCAATTGTTTTGAACTCACCAGCAAGAATGAGATGGTCCAATGACAACCAATGTTTGTGATGTTTGATTTAAATGCAAAATTTGACTAGACAACTAAAAAATCTCAGGAAGCAAACATGGTCCCAAATGTCTATTATGTTGTGCATTCAATTTAGATTTATTTTGGTCAGGTTCATGTAGGCTCATGGACTATATTTAATGACCTCTTGTACCTCCAAATATCAATTGAAGTCCAACAATTGTTTTGAGTGTTTCACACTTGATATGAAGGTCTATGTATGAATGCAATGAAAGATGGGAATAGTAGTCACTAGAAGGCATAAACTAGACACATGGCATGGAAACAATAATGTAAACAAAAAAAGTATGAAGTTACATAAAACTAAAGGGCCAATGAAGTGATCATAATCACATGTTACACACACCACACATGGTACAAGTAGGAAACATAGTTGTTCTGCTAATTATAATGTTTTAATGTAGTCAATCCCATCCAAATGCTCCAAAAAAGGATAGATAATTTTCAAGAGGCCATTAAATGTAGTAATCTCAAAGCAACCTTATAAAATTGTGGACTTTGGGAGATGTTTACAATTTTGTAACATTGTATGAATAGAGTTTAGAATCTTTCGGTGAACTTCCAAGTAATAATAAAAGAAATAGAGTTTTGAGTAAAATTGTTCATTACCACAATGTCACGATATCCATATCCCAAGCACTTTTGTCGAACACTGAGGGATTCGGATGATTACCTTTCAGTAGATAGAAGAGAGATGAAAAGTATAGATGTAGAGTTCCAAGCAGAAGTTGGGTACTGGGCATCTTATAACCACTTGCAAGAGTACAAGATATATGGGACAATGATAAAAATGTTTTGCTCAAAGCTTTTGAACATTTGTAACAACCTCTTGGAGACAATCCATGGCCAACACACCCGACTAATCAAAACTATAGAACGTGGTTTCATAAGCAGTGTGACTAATTACTCAAATTTCAAGTTGAGAGGAAAATAAGCGAATCACTCTTGCTATGAAATTGGTTGAGGAACGTTTCTAATGTTGAAGACAATGAATATGAAACACTAGTATTTTCTTACAACAAAGAGTTGGATTCCTTAGTATCAACCATTTGCATTACAAGAAGCCCAAAGGAAGAGGAGAGCTCCCCACCACACACAAAAGATGTAATGACGGACTTAGAAGAGGAGACAAAGAATATTTTCCCACCATTCCAATGCAGAGATGGATTCGAAAAACATGACCCCAATGCTTACACCATAGTCCATAGTGGGTTCCAATGAATCAAACAACTCACCAATGGAACCCAGCTCAGTTCAATATATTCGAAACAAAGTCTATAGATGCCTTTGAAATTGGTAACAACTATAAACCATGTCAGGAGAAGTTAATAAGTCTTTATAAACATGGTTTTTCAAGGCTATGATGCATGAAGAGATAGATTTTGTATTAAAAAAATGCTTTTTGAACTGATATGCGTTTTTGAAATAATAAAATAGGATGTTTACTATCTTTGAATAGAACATCAGGGGAGAAAATAGCAGTAAAAAATGCATAGGTTAATTCAAGTAGACAATTTTATTGGTTTAAAAATGAGCATCACATTTTGAAATATTTGACAAAAGTGATATCCCAAATTTTTCATTTCATTTCCTTTATAATAAAAAAGAATTTAAAATAATTGAAAGTCATGTATAAGGAACAATAAAGCATTGCATACATGTGAATGACCTTCAATATGCTACCATTCTAGATTAGAATGGATCAATAAAAGTCTAGACTATAGAAGTATATCATTCTTAGCAACAAATTCAACATGTAAAATATAATAGAAGAATTTCAAGCATTGAAAATCCATTGAATAATCAGTAAAGATCAATGAAAGAAGTAAATAACACAAACCATCGTTTTGGCATGAATCAAAAGTGTCACAATGGATTATGGATTTTGTGCATTGAACTTCAATTCTGGAAAAAAAAAAAAAAAGTGTTCCAAGAATGGAGAAATTTGAGTGAATAATGCTAGATAATGGATAATGCACAATTAAAGGAGGAAAGGAGAAAAGACTCCATAATGAAATAAGTCAAATAAATATGGTACAAGGGATCAAAACGTTTTTGGATGGAGAAAAAAATTGAAGCAAAATACTAAGTACAATAGTTGTTAAAAGAGAAATAAAAGTAATGAAATTGAGCTCTCCACCCAACCATAGGATCACACAGAGGATTCAAGGACTTAGTGATCCACCTCGGAGCTCAACAAACATGATCTACCTCACTTGATGGCCTCATCATCAACTTAAGATCTAACAAAAGGATCATACTAACATGTTCTTTAATGATAGGTGGTGAGATCATGGAAACCATGACCTGGGCTTCAACCTCAACATATGAAGACAACAAGAAGTTCTTAAATGGATTAAGATGTAAAATCCTCCATTGAGAAAAACATAGGATCGATGGGAGTAGGTGATGGAAGCTCTCTACAAGAGTATAAGAGGTGACAATTAGGGAAAATAGAGAGGAATCCACAACAACAAATTTGAAAAAAGATGAAAAGATAAACTTATTCACAATCTAAGTTCCGTTTAGACCGCTTTGGTGAAGGGGAGTCTTCATCATTCAATCGTATTGCGCTCCATTTTCCCATAGGGTTAGGAACCTCAACAAGTGGTTGTAGCACCTCCTTGAACACCTCCATGTCCCGCTCAAGAGCTAGAATATGACATTGGAAGATTTAACAAGCTCTAATGCTATTGCTTACTTGGAGCATGAAAATTAGAAAGAAAAATGGGAATGAAGTTAGCAAGGAAAGAACTAAATGAAAGGAATTTGAGTGAACTTGTAGAGGTAGACAAGTCCATAACCAAGGATCTCGATTGAAAATAGACATCTATCAAGGCTTGAAAAGTAACATGATGAATCTCCTTGGCCGCCTAAAATGGCCTTCCATTCTTGGACTTACTCATGGAAGACACATTAATATAGTTGTAAAGGACATCCTGATATCCAACATTGACCCCTTTTTGTAATAGGTCCTCATATGCAAGGGAAAACACAAAAAAGTTCAATTGTGGATTTGATTCGTTAAGATCCTTCACCAGTAGAGGAACTCGATTCAACAAGGTCTGTAACATTATAGAGGAAAGAACAATGAGAAGGGGGACATGCATAAAATTGGAAACTAGAAAAGGGGAAAAAAATTGGATCAATACCTTCATGGAGGGTTTGTTCGAGTTAATAAATGATAGAAAGTTAACACTCACCAACTTCATCCGAATTTGGAAGCTATAGCTTTCCATATATGATCTAATCTCCTTCAAAACATGGAGATCATCAAGGTGGAACAACAAGACTACCCCATCACTTGTTAAAAACTTGTTTGTGAAATTGAAGATGGAAACCACATAGTCTTCAACTATGTTATTCCATACAAGAATTTCTACCGAGGATGATGCACCCCTAAGCTCTTTGCTAAACTCAACTACGAGTCCAAAGGTGAAATCAATGGAAGGATAAGGAGTTGGGGTACGCTCCCTAACTTGCAACACTTGGGGGGTAGAAGGGCGTGTTGGAGTTCCGGGATGGGAACTAGGACGAATGATGAGAAGGTCAATTATTCACATAGACTTGCAAAAAGCAGACAATAAGTTTGTTAGTGCGTAATTAAAGCACTTTTGGTGCACGGATGAACCACAAACAATTACAGACTCACCACGACCTAGACTTGGTTGAATCCATCACCTTCCCCCTTATAGTATTTTATATGCCTAGCCATAGGGCCTACACACAAATGTCATTTTGTCCCGGGACTCTCAAGTTAGAAGTCTCGAAATTTTCGAAATTAGGACCCCTGCGACTTTGGAGGCTCATAAATTCTTGTGAAGACTTTCAATTGAGATGAGGTCTAAAGAAAAGTTGTAGCCCTTGTCAAGAGCTTTTCAACAATATGTGGTATGCCACTACACATAAGTAAATGAGGACAATTCTGAACTTTTAATGGTTAGGAGTCAAATTGGTAGTTTGACTTCCGACCTTTCTTTTAGCCATAACTTATGTTTTAAGTGCCCCAAATGTGTTATGTGAGCCCATTTTAACATCTACGTTTCAAGAACTTTCCAATGGTGTAAAGAACTTTTCAACCCAATGAGTTTTGACCCTTGTAAGTTCCCTTTGAAAATTCAAGAGTCCATCAATGTCACAACCCCACTTTGAGGGAAATGTGAGGTCGCCACTCGCATTCCCGAAAATGGGACTTGGGAGTCCCGGAGGACTCCCAAAAATTCAGAACATAATTGCAGGGGTCAAAACAGTTTGCATTGAGGTGTTCTTTATATTGTTGAAAAGGTCTTGAAATGTAGATGTCCAAAATGGCCTCGCATGAGCCATTTAGACATCTGCAGCACAAGTTATGGTCGAAAGAAGGGTCGAAAGTCAAACTGGCAATTTGACTCCCGACCACTAAAAGTCAGGAATCGATCCGATACCGGTGTGTGTAGGTGGAGTGCAACACACCATTGGAAAGCTCTCGAGGAGAGCTACAACTTTGTTTCAAATCTCATCCCGATCTGAGCTTAGGGCTAGAAGTTATGAATGCCCAAAGTCCCAGGAGTACAAACTGGGACAGTTTCGGGACTCCACTTTGGGAGTCCCGGGAAAAAGTGCCATTCGGATGTAAGTGCGGCAATGAGACGCAAAAAATACTATGTGGGGGAAGGTGGTGGCTTCCCTTGAGTCCGGGCCATGGTGAGTCAAATGAGTCCAAGGTTGCCCATGGCTTGTCTTGACACCAAAAGTGTGCAGAATGAGTTCTAACCAACTTGTTGGTTGGATTTGGATGTAGGACCAAATAACTAAGTAGCTTGTCCCTCTTCCTAGTCTAATCCCAGAGCTTTCAGCATGCCCCTCTTACCCCCCTTTAGTGCTAGAAGCTGGGAACATGCCCCGAATCCCCCGCCTTTCCACAGCTTGAATGACTCAACCCCAACTTGGGGGCTAACTAGGGACTTGGGAGCGCGTCAATCAAGACTCCAATTCCCAAAGTGAGAGCCCACTTGGGACTGTGTGGGTTCATTCTCTCACATTTTCCTACACTCCCGAGAGCATGAAATGTGATTCCTAAGCTTCACTTTTGGCCCGTATCTTTGCAAGCCTTTGTTTTGGTCGTGAGCCCAAAGCTAAGGTTACGATAAAGGAAGCTGAAACAAATTAAATGGCACGATAAGGTCCGTTGGAACATCAGCAAGGACAAGGTTCACCTTGCTTTTTGGAGTTACCTATAGACAAGGAAATGATGAAATAAAAAAACAAGTAGTCAATTACAAGGAAGGAAGGATCGAAAATGCATTGAGAAAGGAACAACTTGGTGAATGACTTCTAAAATTTTGACGAATTCTTCAAGCTACTTCCCAATCTTTTGCCTTTATGAAGCAATGGTCAGCCAAGAGAATGGAAGGGAAGTGCAATGCGATCCAGTCGACATACTGGATTGAACTACATTAGGAATAGGTTGAGTGGGGGTGTAATGTGGAGGAGAAGGAATGACCACCCTTAGAGAACCCTGAAGAGGAATGATTTGCGCACATGGAATACTCCCAAGTAGAGTAACTTTGACATACTCCCCTATTGTGTCCAAAGTGTCATCAATGTGTTTAACTTGTTCCTTCCCCTTCCTCCTACCTCTCTTATTGGATGCCTCAACTAGGGTAGTTAAGGATGTTTAAATCCCTACTAGAACCCGAGATCAATTTTCTTGCAAAAGGCAATTTCTGATGATGGAGGCAATCCTTTGGGCAATCAATCATTTAAAAAGATTAAAAAAAATTGAAGTTAATTATTTGTATGTTTATCAAACAAATTTCATTTTATTAGTCATATGAATTGTTTTTTAAATTTCACAATGAAATGAAACCTCATGATACAAAAAAGCTATTGACAACCCAAAATAATCAAATAATATAAAAGCATGATTAAATCAATTACCCAACCTTCATGTTTTGAAAAGAAGCCCAACAAGTAGATGGGTAGACCTCAAAACAACCCATCAATTGGATGGGTGCACCCAAAATCTAAACATGTTCATCCATTAGCCTGGAGCAATAAAAATATAATCTTCAAAAATTTCTCTAAAAGGAACCAAAATCCTTCAAAATACAATAATTCTATAACTAATCTCCAGTTCCAACATAAGCCAAAATATCATTTTTCAAAAATCCTTGTATGAAGAAAGACCTATTACCTAAGGTAGAAAATCCTTGAAGCTAGTATAATGAATCTAAAGTTTAAACACAATATCCTTGCCTTGTTAAGCAAGGCCAAAAAAACACAAAGCACAAGTAATGTTGGAAAACCTTGTTTGCAAGGTATTAAGTTGGTTCATTCAAAATAATTGGGAAATTTGTTTTCTAGAAATAAAATATTCTTCAAGATTGTTGATTTGGGTTGTTTGGTTTATGTAATACCAATTTAAGCACAATGCTCATTACAAGGGTGAACTTCAAAAACCTATATTTTATTCTTAAGTGCATATGGAATTTACATATGAGAAATATATAATATTGTTATGTACATAATGTTGGGCCGCTAGCAATCACTTGTCTGTGATCACTAATGAAAAATTCAATAACATGGATTAAAAAATAAATTAATCTAAGTTTAAATCAACTCCAGTGGGGTTAGGTGGTCTATTTCAACCAACATTAATGTGATTTCACACATGAGGTGGAGTGCCTACAATGGAAGGTCCATTTCTCATTGGAATTCTTAAACTCCATTGCAAATTTGGGTGTCTATGACGTGGGTTATGTGTCGATGCAAGTTTTTCAATTGGGTTGAGAATCAAATTAGTTATGTCATCGGCCAATCTAGGTTCTTGTGCAATTTGTTTATGCAATCGGTTTCACTTCATTTAATGTGAATTCTATGTTTTGACTTAGCACCCATGCCATAGTTTATTGATAAATGCTAACTTCATGAAAAGTGATGTCTATTATGTATTGTGTTTGATGCTCGTCGTCCGATTCATAGTCCTGTGCATCTTGTCCAACATGAATGATTTATTCCCCATCATAATTCCATCGTATTCTTTAAGGGTGGACTACATTGTGAAATTCTCCTTCTTCCTTATCAAAATAACCCTAATTATTTGGTAAAAAGTTTCGACAACCATCATGTTCATCAAAATAGAAATGTTTGGATATAGCCACTGTTTTTTCAATAATTAATGTTTAGATTACATTGGCACCACTTCACACAAGTTCAACATTTTTAATCTGCCAATTTGAAGGTTGGTTTAAACCCAACATGTTAGGATTAGTTAGGGTATTTGTTGGGTTACATTCTTAACTCTCAAGCATGTATGCAACTAAATTAAACAACTGGTAAAAGCGTTGATGGAATGGTGCCTTGCAAGTGGGATGTCAATGCTTTGTGTGCATTTTGGTGATCAAACATGGTGGATGGAACATATGTGGACATGTTCTTAAAGCCATCCACCTTCAAGGCCAAATGGATTCAAACATATGTAACACAGTGCGATCACATGTGAAGCATTGTGGCATTGGCCACAAGAGTTGACAATTAGCTTCATTTTGATGGGAGAAACGTTTGGTGTTGTACTGCCAATCTAGCTTTGCATCTTGGACCCATTTATGTTCGGTTGCCATCAGAACGCCATGGATACGCATTAGGAAAGAAAAGGTCCACCTCTGGTTATGATGTTAATTGGAACTCCCAAAGTGGGTTTGAGTGTCCATATTCACCAACGGACTTGAGTTCATTAGCAATTTGGGCTTTTCAAGATGTAAACACAAGGGATGCCAACATCATTTATTGGTATTCCTTTTTTAATCTAGCGTTTTGATCCAACACTGTTCAATGTAGTTTTTCATTAATGTGTTATTTTTTTGCAAGATCCTCAATGAATTGGACCTTTATCTAATGTAAGGACTGCAATTCATCATAAATTTGTTGGGCGTGTTAGTGTTCATGGTACTCATGGTACTCATAGTGCCTATGTTTTGATTCTAATTCCTTTAAGTTTGATTGCTCAGTGGTCGTCATAGGTCTTTTCCCTCGTGCATTGGAAGGTGTGAATGTTCACAAATTAAGGATCAACCTAGAGATTTAGCTTTACAAGAGATCCACTTCTCGAGCATGCATGTCCTTCAAGTTTTGGATTTTTGCCATATGTGCTACTTCAAGTTTTTGAACATATTCAAACATGAACTCTTCAATGGCATCTTGGGTTGGCAACATGGTCATATTCATTGCAAGTTACGGTGCAAGCACATGTAATGATAGTGTTGACAACACTTCCTTTTCTACTATGTAGACACATGATCTACTATTTGTGAGGCATGTCTAAGTTATCCCCTTTGCAAAGGTGGCCCTATAGCTTTCACTACCCTTCCGTTCTCACTACCCTTTCACTCTCACTGCCCTTTCGTTCTCACTGCCTTTCTGCTTGTGTTAAGTGTGGGTTGTTCGATTTGTTGTGGCAGCTCAATCCTATGGGGATTAATTGCCCGCCCATGGACTTCAATTTCCATCCCTAATGTTTAGAAGGAGGACCATGTGGGATATGTTTCACCCTTGGAAAGCTCTTCACCAACCTCGTATTTGGAATTATTGTCCAATCCACATCTTGTTAAAGGATGACCTCAACATACAACATTTGGCACAACCATAAGCAAGCTTCATTGTTTGGAAATGTGTGGGCTAGCCATGGAAACAATCCCAAACCTCTACCATTTTAGATTTCAAGTCTGGGTGGTGGCACACAAACCAAAAGGTTGTATTGTATGCAATCATTGGTGTTAGCCTAGAAGCAAGCCAATGAATATTGCTTGGCCTTTATATATGTCCAAGGTTGGGGAACTCCCTCCTAGCTTTGCTAATAATTATTTGTTATTTAACACATCCATGTTGATTGTGTGTTAAGCGCCCTTCCTCTTCTTAGTTGATGGTCATCCTTGGACCTTGTTCGTCTCGAAACATATTTCCTAGAGTATTTTTCTCATCCTTGGACATATTTTTAAAAACTGAACTAATTTTAGAACTAAGCAATACATTCAATCTACTTTATTTAGAAGGTTATGCACTTTCCAAATAAGTGCAACCTATTAAACATAATTAGAAAGCAAAAAAATTTGGAGATGCACCAAGGGCCTCAAATATACAAGAGCCATACAATCAAACTTGAAGGAGTTGAATAATTTATTTTTGCAATAATTTGTTGTCGAAAACCATAGGCAACAAATAAAGCCCCCCTCAAGCAGCCATCCTTCACAAATGTAAAGCAGTGGTTGTAATGATAACCAAAGACTGGACACCACACAAAAAGGTGGGAAATGTGGGGGTTGTTGTCTCTTTATATGGACCAAAGGTTGCATCACCACAAAAGGTGCAACCTATACTTTTCAACAATTGAAAGGGAATTTGGTCATTCCCAATCGAAGTTGTTTAGGTCACAATTGATTTTTGGTCGCAAACCCCTATCCAATTGGTCATGTGTTGGATAGGGTCCAATGACCAAATTCACTCGCGAGCTAAATAGGTTCAAGCGATTGAAATCCTGATAGGGTCCAATGTATGGTGATTGAAATCCAGTCACATTGTGGATTGGACAAATATTCAGTCAATCTTAGTCCAAGGTGCCTAGGTCACAACTCATTTTCGGTTGCTCCCAATCTAGGTCGTTTAGGTTGCAATTGATTTTCAACCAAAATCACTCACGAGCTAAATTGGATCCAAATTGCCTTCTAGAAAGGGTGTAATGTTTGATGATCGAAATTTAGTGGCCATTTGAACTAGACCAAAATTTGATCGTTAAATGTTGTAACTTATCAAAATGGCAACCTTATTTATGTCCTTTGGCAATTGAATTTCAGTTTTTGAACCTTGGACCCTATCTAGATGGTGACCTTTTTCAATCATTGGACCTTGGACCTTATCTAGATGGTGACCTCTTTTGGTCGCTCAATTTTGGGCCTTGTCTAAATTGTGACCTTTTTTAGTTCCTAGACCTTGGGCCTTGTCCAAATGACGACCTTTTTAGGTCATTGGACCTTGGGACTATTTAGATTGTGACCTTTTTTGGTTGCTAGACCTTGAACCTTATTAGATGGCAACCTTTTTCAATCTTGATTTACCCCATCTAGATGGCAACCTTTTCCAGTGTCAATTTACCTTGTTTAGATGGCAACCTATTTTGCTGTAGTTCTGTATGGTTTAGGATTAAGCTTAATTAACACCAACCCCATTCGAATCTAGCTCTTCAACACTTGTGGTGATTAAAGATATGACAATGTAGAAATATTAGCCATTGTGCCATGGAATATTAAATTAAATGCACTAGGGCCATAGATGAGGGACAATTCTTTTTATATTTTGGGCAATGCACTAAGAATGAAACATAATAATTTCAAAATTCTTAGCATTCTTTTCCAACTTTTGGCAATTGAAAATGTAGTTCATTTTCAATTTTTCCTTTTGAAATTGTGTTGGATGTCAAAAACTTTTCCATTGAAAAATCAAGTTAGGTGACTTGGGTCCCCTATCCACATGGGGACCCAACAACAATACTAAAATTCGAATTACAAAAATGAGATCAAGAAAGAAAACAAAAAACCTAAACACAATAATGAATATTATAAAAATAAAAGGTAATGAAGAATGTTACAAAAATGATCCAAAAATGAGACAAAAAACCAAGACCAATAAAATTGAAAAATTAAGTTAAAATTCATATGCACTTTATCATAGATTGGGAATGTACATGCAATCCACTATTTCTTATGCTACGATTATTGAAAAATGTCATTAAACCCTAACCACTATAAACCCTAAAGACTATGTCAATCGCCAATAACAATCTCCTAGTGGAGTCCAATTGTAAAGAAGTCCCATCATAACATTCATAGCTAATTGTAGACTTCTTTGCATGTTGGGATCCATGTCCGACATTTCTCTAAGTTGAACCCTAAAATGTGACATGGTTGTTGAATCCAAAAAATATTCAACGTTAATCTCTTCTTGCCATATGAGCTTCGCAAGCTTACCCATTAAATATGTTTCCGATTTCGGAGTTCAAGGTTGTGCCAATCCCATTCGTTGAAGAGATTTGATGGAACTTCATTCTCCATATGTATAAAAGAGCTCTGGTGCCACCCACCATTGAAGAGCCATGTCGTTGAGTTGGGGTTTCTTATTTTGTCACAAATCCATATGGAGATGGGTTATCTTCCCCTAGCTTCCTAGCCTCCCCCCAATCACACACACCAATGTATAAAGCCAAAAGGTTGTCCAATGGAAAATGCAACATGATGTTGTCTTGTGATAAATCATTATGCAATGTCCTAAACTGTTGAATTGCATTCATGACGCACAAAAATGCCCAAGTCCATTTCACCCGTGTTCGTCTAAATGTCATGAGACATTGGTGACACACAAAATCCGGCCCTCCCCCTCACAAAAGCTCCCGATTGTCGAGGGATTGATTTTGGCTATTGTGGTACTTCAATTTCTTGAAATGTGCTTATGTTCCACCACAATTGGTATGCCTCGAATGTTTCTGCATGGATGGCATAAAACTTTATGACACCTAGATGATTAGTGGAACAAGCCAATCCCTCCATAGAAAGTTGACATCATGCCTCATAATTATCCTTAGGCTTTAACTTTTTGCTAGCAAACTCAATGTATGAAGGCTGATCAAAGTTCTCAATTTGCACTTTGTAAATTTTGTCATGTCCACCTTGCCAACTTGGACCATTCAAAGCCAGCACAATGGTGGTAGATCATGGCACCCAAATGACCCCTTGTCCTTGTGTTTGGCTCAAGTTTGCCTTCTACCCCTTTTTTGCCCATGAAGGCAATCGTGTTTTACTTTTGGCAAAAAAATTGGATCAACCATCCACCATTTCACCTTCTCATGCAACAAACAAATTTCAATGGAGGAATCCTCCAATGGGTAAATTATTGACACCGATTGGACCAAGTTGAAAGTAGCATCCCTTAGCTTCAAATCATCCAATCTTGAATAGTCTTTGCAATTACGATCCTTTTCAAACTTAGGGGCTTCCAAAACTTCTTGATTTTTTTTTTTACATGGCCATCATGTATCAATCAATCCTTTCCAATTGAAAATTAACATACAACATCGTCAAGGTAGCTATGTCCTTCTCTAAGAAGAAATACATCACAACTTTTTGCACTTCCATAGTGGCCTTTGGATTGAACTAGTTTTCCCTTGCGACCTTCTGTTTCTAATGAAAATATCTTGTAAAAGTCGACCTAGTTCCAAACTCTTTCTCCCTTGAAGATTCTTCTTGAAGGCGCTTGGATGAATGGTCTTGAAAAAATCCTTGGGAAGGCACTTAGACATTGAATCAAACATGTTACCCACTCACCTTGACTCCTTTCACCCACAACCCTTGCCTCCCAAGCAATAATTTCCAAAAGCAATCATAGTCTTACAAGGTTGAGGCAACTAAGCAAAGGAACCCCATAGTATGTAGTGTTCTCACTCTTCTTTCCCACCTCTCGTGTTGCACTGAAATTCCTTGCACTGATTATAAAGAGCAACCAAAGACTAAGAACCCATTGTGGCAAACAAAAATAGGTGGAAGAGATTATACAATAAGATGGTAGTGGCCAATTTATATTCAAGTTTGACTTTATTGAGAAATTGGAGTTTAAACTAATTGTGATTACATTTTCCCATCATTTTAGTGCAATTGAATTTTGGTCACAACATGTCCACAAAACAACCAAAATTTGATTAGCACTACGTGGACATGCATGATCACTCAACGGGCTAACCAAAATTTAGTCGCATACTTTAGACAAGGGTAATCGCTACTTGGATAGGGGTGGACAATTTCAATTACACTTTTGGATAGGGGCAATTTTTTGTTGGGCAATCAAAATTCGGTTGCATTCCTTGGACATGGTTGATCATTACCTAGACATAGGTGGACAATTTCAATTGCACTCTTGGATAGGGGCGATTGCTTTGTTAACAAATAGGAGATCTACTCAAGTGCAAACATAAATCTTTATTGAAAGGAAAGTACAACATAATGCTCACAACACAAAACACAACATCAAGAACTCTCCAAGGTTCTTGTCACAAGA
>Ga0116231_10005879_pt1 | contig 23890 bp, 13 predicted proteins | sample S1TSphgellanicum_2_FD_89695 | JGI IMG/M metagenome (GOLD analysis project Ga0116231, IMG submission 89695) | Host-associated microbial communities from peat moss isolated from Minnesota, USA - S1T2_Fd - Sphagnum magellanicum MG | ecosystem: Host-associated > Plants > Peat moss > Unclassified...
AAAACACTTTCTAGCAAGAGCGGAAAAAAAAAAGTCAAAGCAGCTTCCCCCATTTGTTTTCGAAAAAAACATAACAGTTTGGCCCCCCCCCCCCCCCTTCTCTCCCAAAACCCAATTTTATTCAATAACTCATGTGTGCGTGCTTTTAATAACACAATGTAATGTAAATTTTGGGATTGGCATGTAAGCCCGATTTACTTAATTTAAAGCTCTTTATAGGTAATTAACTCATTGTATAGTAATGCAAAGTAAAGCTAATTTTGTGATTACTATGTGAACTCAAATTTTTTGTCTTAATTTAATGTTCTTTATTTAATAATTCATTGTGTGAGCTCTTGGCATTTATGTAATAATGTGATGTTAAATAATTTTTCAAATTGCATTCCTAGGCAATTAAGCCCTTATTACCTAAATTCTTATAAAAGCAACTCCATTTCCTTCTCAAAACATTGGCCCAAGTAGACAATGACGATTTTGTGACCGTGTCAAGAATTTATTTTTTTAAGTGGATGGATGAGCATGGATGGAAAGAAAAAACCTCAATATGAGTGGCTAGCAAATGATGCCAAAATATGGTACAATTGTTCATCATGAGGAATAGTGGATGCCGAAAGTCCAATGTCTAATGTTTTTTTTTACATTTGGGTGTTGTTTTATTTGTTTGCAAGTTAGTATGTTTGATGTTTGTTATTCAATGAACCGGTGTTGGTGAGCTAGTTTTGGTGATGGAGCAAGTTTTTAATTGCGTTGTTGATGTTCTTTATGGAAATGTGAATCATGACTCTTGGTGATGGTTGGTGTTGGTGTTTTGGTGATGGAGCAAGTTTTTAACTGCATTGTTGATGTTCTTTATGGAAATGTGAATCACGACTCTTGGTGATGGTTGGTGTTGGTGTTTTTGTGGAGCGGGAGGATGATGGCAAGAGGAGGCTATAACATGGAAGTTCTAGGGAGACAAAATGGAAGAAGATAAATGAAAAGAACTAAAATCTACTTCCAAGTTGTGATGTTGCATTTTGTCTTGGTGTAATTTGTCTTATCTTGTGAACAGTTGGGAAAGATTGTTTCACTATTGAACTTTTATACCTTGTCTTGGAGTATATTTTTTCGTTGTGCTATGAATTTCAAAAAGGGGAAAAGGAGGTTTAGTGTTCGAAATCCAAGACCAATTCAAGGGAAGTTATGATGAAATCTAAAGATTTCATGAACGGTCATGGTGGCAATGTTCATTTTGTTGTGAGGTTTCAAGAATTTTAAGGGTGACTATTAGATAGTCCATTCTTGGAAAAGAGTGTCGATGATGTCATTGGAGCTCCAAGGAAAATGGGGATTTATGGGCACTAGTGGGTTATGGAAAACAAATGTTGTAATATCCAATCTCATGTTCTTTTCTATTCAACTTCCAAATGGGAAATATATGATGAGAATGGGGTATCAATCGAGAATTGGGTCTTTGTTGTTGAAAATGAGCTACCACACTCATGGCCAATTGGCTCTTGAAAGGAAATCATGAGTGATCTAATCCCTTGAAGTCTTTGTCTTTTTGTTGCATTTTGGAAATAATAAGATTAAAAGCTTAAAAACTAAATGTGTTGTAATTATTGTTTTGTTCTTTGAATTGCTAAGTGTCCATTTTATTAACGTGCTTTGATTATAACAGGAAGTGTATTAACCAAATCACCCCTCCTTTTTTTGGTGATAATCTTCTTTTCAAATGACATTAACGATTTGTGATTTCTTACCCACCTTAGTTTAAGCAAGTCTTCTATCTTTGGAACAACTCATGGGTAAACAATTTCAACACTTATATATACGATTCCATTTTTTAAATGCATGCATCGACATGCTTTGTTTAGCATTCTTTTTAAGAAGACATATGAGGTTCATCAAGCTCGCCTCTTTTCATGATTGGGCCCAAAAGCAAAAACGTGGTTCACATCTTCACAAAACACCCCCATATTTCACTTACCATTTGCAATATTTTGTGCCAACAACATTTTGAATTGAATTGAATCCATTAGTGAAAAATCTTCTTCATTATGTGTGTACACATTCCATCAATTGATTTGTAAACATCCACTTGTTACAATGTGCACATGGCAATAAACATATGAAGACACATGATGTTGTGCAAAATGTCATTGCATCGACCATTGTTCAAAAAGCCAATTTTCAAGTTGTATATGAACAACTTCACATGTTTATTTCATTCACATAGTAAATTTTTCATCAACATGTTGACATAATCTTATCCAAAAACAAGGTTTGCACCTTAGCAGACATTGTCAATGCACACATGCTAACCTTCTACCTCACACAACTCCAAGATTAGCAACTTCAAAAGCAACCAAAAAAAAAAAAGGAACTACAAATATCAACACCCAAGAAACTAATTCTTTCCCTTAACAATAAAAACTTTTGGTCATTTACACAAACCAAATAAAAGTTTTTGATAGTTTTTTACAAATTTGTGCCAACAACATGTGGGGGATGAAAGGTCCAAAAGGTCAACCCTTTTTTTATAACAAGTTTGTGCCAACATCATATGGGGGATGAAAGGTTTAGAAGGTCCACCCATTTTGGTTCCAACAACCTTCCTTAAACAATGAGTTTCAATTACATTACAAAAAACGTAAGTCATTTCCATCTTAAATTATGTTGCATTGATGGGGTTGGCCACATCTCATTTCCCACCATTCATTGATCCCCCACCCATCCCCACATCCAACTTACTAGTAACCATTGGTATCTGAATAATAATGTTTCATTTTATGTTTAAACTACTTAAAATAGTTATTTTTTATTCATTTTGGTTCTTGCATTACATTTTTGTCCAATTTCCCTTATTTTGTTGTTTTTTCATAGTAAAGTTGGGCAAGTTTACATCAATTTATTCCTTTGATACATTTTTTTTTATAATTATTAACTCATTGTATGTGATTTAAAATTGTGTAAGAACGCAAAGTAAAATAAATTTTGTGATTATTATACAAGCCCATTTTCCTCTTCCTAATAATAAATGAAATGGGCTTGTGATTTTGTTCATGATAACACAAGTATCATAATACCTTGGCCATTTCAACACATGTCTATCAAATAATTAATTAATTTTGAAACATTCATTTCAACAAATGAAATATTCCTAAATATTCATTATTTTCCTTCACAATATTTTTTGGATTTGAAGAAATAATTTTTGAAAATTTCAACATTTAAAAAAATTATATAATTAGTGTCAATGATGCACTCCCAAATCCCTTGTTAAACCCAAAAGGGATCTAGCTATGTCAAATTGCGGAAGTAGTTTAGGACTTGGAGTCGCTCCCAGCTCCCAACACTAAAAGGGGGTAGAAGGGGCGTGCTGAAAGCTCCGGGATTATACTAGGAAGAGGGACAAGCTTATTTAGTTATCGGTCTTGCATCCAAATCCAACCAACAAGTTGATTAAAACTCATTCTACACCTTTTTGGTGTTGGGACAAGCCATGGGCAACTTGGATTCACTTGACTCACCACGGCTCGGACTCAAAGGAAGCCACCACCTTCCCCCATATAGTATTCTCTGCGACTCTCCGTTGCACTTACATCCAAATGGCATTTTTTCTCGGGACTCCCAAAGTGGAGTCCCGAAACTGTCCCAATTTTGACTCCCGGGACTTCATACGTTCATAACTTCTCGCCCCAACCTCGGATTGCAATGAGGTCTAAAGCAAAGTTGTAGCTCTCGTCGAGAGCTTTCCAACAGTGTGTCACACTTCACCTGCACGCACCGGAATCGGTTCGATTCCCGACTTTTAGTGGTCGGAAGTCAAACTGCCAGTTTGACTCCCGGCCCTTCTTTCGACCATAACTTGTGCTGCAGATGTCCAAATGGCTCATGCAAGGCCATTTTGGACATTTACACTTCAAGACCTTTCCAACGGTACCAAAAATGTCCCAATGCGAGGTGTTTTGACCCCTGCAATCATGCTCTGAACTTTCAAGAGTCCCGAAGGACTCCCAAGTCCCATTTTCGGGAGTGTGAGTGGCGACCTCCTAACTCCCTCAAAGTGGGGTTGTGATAGTCGAACTAGCAAGGTACCAAGGTATTGAACATCCCATGTTTTGCATTGTGTGTGTTTTAAGGTTGTGTAATAATGTGAAAGAAAATAAAGTTTGCGATTGCTATGTAAAACTAATTTATTATTTATTAATAGGGAATGAAGTAATTTAATGACTTTCTTCATGAAAGCATAAAGACCAAACATCCTAAGTTTTGCAAAGTAAAAGGAATTTGTATTTTGATCATGAACATTTATGTGTTTCACATGATATGATTGACAATTTCTTATTTTTGAACAAGGAGTAAATTAAGGCAAGAGGGGAAAAATAAAATGTAACTTGGTGTTAGATGCATTTCATTCACAAACAAATGCAAACACCAATTGTGATTTTTGTGGAAAAAATCAAATGATGTTGTGTTGGAAAATTAATTTGGCATGTTTACATTTAGGGTAAAAGCACAATTGAATGGCCCATTTTTGCAACATGATGTTTTTTTCCTAGGTACCTTTTATTCAAATGCATATGGTGATTGATATATCCTTGGATCTACTAATTGCATGGGATTTGGATTTAGATTAACAAATTCATTATGAAAAGAATCGTGTGGTTATTTATTGATAAAAAAACTTATTTGTTGGTAATAATGGACTTTTAAAGTCGAAAATTATGAATTGGTCATCAAATCGGAACATCACAAAATGGAAAAAAAAATATTGATTCACATTCCAATTTTGTTATTGAAACTTAATATATGATGTAATCTTAATATGTGATGTAATATAAAACGATATACTGATATGAGAAATGAAAACTTTAATTGTTTAATAGTTAGGGACTTTTGAATGGTTAAAATTTGACCACATTTTCATAAGTCTATATGAATTGCAATTTTTGTTTGTTTTTCAAATTTTTAATCTCAAAAACATATTTTTGAAAGCTTTACATGGGTCATTATTCATATGGAATTTATGGGATTTCCTTTTAGCACTTCCAAATTTTAAAATGACATCAACTACTTTAAATACAAGTTTTCACATAGTTTTGGGACGGTTTGTAGGTGATTGAACATGTATTCTTCAACTATTAGAATAATAACATTTTAAAAAATAACAACCATGTCCATTTGAATAATTTTAAAGAATCTTGTATGGACTTATAGGGAGTGTAATTTATATCAATAATGAGCCACTTGATCATGCATTCACCCTTTATTTTATGATTGTCACGTGCATGTGCAAAGGTGTTCTTGTGGCATCATCTAAGTTTTTTTATGCAAACGATGTCATTGTCTACTTGTAGCAATTCAATGTTTAATAGAAAATGTGGCATTTTGTTATAATTATGGTTGAAATGTGTTCATGTTTGTTATGGCATTAGATGGTTTGAAACACTTTGAATTCAAACTTGTCCATTTGTTTTTCGAAAGGTTCTTCAATTTTTTATTCAGTAATACAGTCATTTCCTGGATTATATATTTATAATTATAGTTATGTGATGGTAAATGTTCAAGATACATTGTGAAAAAAAATTTCTTCTTCTTTTATTTGGGTAAATTGTTTTTGTCACTATGGAAAAAATAGGGTTTTGCAAATGGACTTGGAACTACATTAACTGCATTTTTCAATTGCAATGACCACTTATAATTCAATGTGGAAATACATTGTTAATTACATTAGACAAGTTGCACTAGTTGCAACGGACATGACATGGTGTATGTGGCACTCCACATCATCATGTACAATGAAAAATACATATGTAACTTATTGCAACTAATTTGCAACTAGAATGTCAAAATGTATGGCTCACTACCACATGTTTTTTGTGAGAAACTGAACAACATGGCACATGGCAAATTTGTCAATCTTCATCCATTCACGATGGATAAATAACCTTTTAAAATTACAACTAAAGCAATGGATGAAATGTTAACTTACAACTAACAAACATGGTGGTGAAATATGCTTGCAAGCAAATGATCCTATGTTGCAACTAACACAAATCACATTAAATAACTATTACCTTACAATTAACACTATTGCTAATGTTATGTTCTATAATTAAAATGACATGCCAAACTACCATCTTAGCACCTAGAGGTGTTGTGTCATGTTCGTTTCATGAAAATCATTGACATTGCATTCCAATGCCCCCATCTTAATGCACATGGAATTTACACCCACCCATTCACCCATCCTTTTATAAAGTTTCATTGCCATGAACAAATGTGTATAAATTAAAATTGACACAAATGTGGAACTAAACTTGTATTAATCAACAAGTATAATAAATTTGTATATGTTTTGGTGTGGAAGTATTATTCAACTAACACATGCATGAATGGGTACTAACATGTAACTTTGCCACAATTCTAGTTTTATCACATTATTCGCCTTACAATTTGTAATGATTGTATTTATATGCAATTACAAATCAACTAACTTCCTCACTATGTAATTTATATAACTTTCATGCAAAATAATGAGTAGCATGCAACGATTAAGTGACAATAAGTGACAAGTAAGGGAGTTAAATTCACCAATTTCAAATCAAACAACTCCAATGGGTGCCAACATTCAAAATTATGTCATAATTCTAGTTTCATCACATTATGCACCTTACAATTTGTAATGTTTGCATTTGTATGCAACTATAAATCCATTTGAAATTAAATAGTTTTGTCAATTATATAATTTACATACCTTTCTTAAAAAACAATGAGTAGCATGTAACAACTAAATGACAATAAATGACAAGTAAGGGGGTTACTCGTCAATTCAAATTGGTCAATTTGAATGGGTGCCAACATGCAATTATGCCATAATTTTAACTATAATTCAACTTTCAAACATGTACCTCATGTGTGAGTAAAATTCACATTATGCTTGTATCAACATGACAAGAATTTGACAATAATCATTTAAATTAACTTGAAGCTTAAACCCTAATTACACTCTTGTCCAACAATGGAGATCATAGGTGCCAACTCTACTTCCATGTGTTAGCATTACCTTTATGTTGCCTATTTTTTTCCCATAAGCCTCTTATTACATTATCACATACAAATTTTATTAACTCCACCTTAGTGAAGGAGAAGAAATCAAGTCGCTTTACTATTGTTGTTAACATATAATAGTTATAAGAAGAAGAAAAATGATAACAAAACCTAAAATAAAAGTAAAAATAATTCCATCATCGTTGGGGTTTTGACTTGTTTTCTTAACAATCACCATGCATATATTGTAACTTTACAATTGGTGATAATGAAATCCTTTGCCCAAAACTTTGAAGATTTGAAGGTTGGTAATTTTTTTCCACAAGGAAATAGGAACAAAACAAAACTAGGATCCAAATAATTGTAATAGATGAATGTGTTTTTCCATTATGATTTCAACACCTTTTCCATTGAAGAAAAAAATTGATGTGATGGAAATTTATAATGGAAGCTTTTAAACTTGTAATGTTGTAGTTCAAATTATAACATTCAAAATACATAGAGGGTTTAAGGGCCTTTGCAATTATATGGATGTTGTCAAAATTATGAAAGGTTGTAGGGCAATTAAAAAATTATGGATGAATTTTCAAAATGACATTCAACTTATAATTTTTCGATGATTCAATCAAAAAGTCAAATTTTAGTTGTAAATTAATTGATTTAAAATTGCAATGTAGTTGCACGTGGGGTTATCACAAAGGCCACATAAATGACATGGGCCAACATTTGTGTTAGTTGGTAATTGCCACACTAGATGTGTTAATGTGGGGAATGTCCATGGAATGAACATGGTTGAATAACCCTTTAACAATGCCACCCACACCCCAAAGGCCAAACCTTCATGTTGTAAAAGTTAAAAAGCCATTAGCAAAGGAATAAGATCTTATGGATAAAATAATTCAGAAATAAGTAAAAGATATTGAAATAGAATAAGGGTGTACACTTGAAACTATGTATCTGAATTACATTGACAATTTATATTCATGTGTTTAAATTCCATTGCACTATCAAAATATTACATAAGTGGCTAGAGGTGGGATTCTAGTTAAATCATCAATGTATTATAAATGTAATCATGTTGCAATTATAATGTAGCCATACCAAGGTGATACATGTTAAAAAAATCAATCACATATTAAAGTTGATCTTTAATTACAACATAGTTTTGTTAAAGTTGTAAAACAATTGTAGATGGGTTCATTACAAATACCATGCATATGAAATGGCAATGCCCATGCCAACTAACAATTTCCACATTGGATGTGCATGTGTGGGGAATAATTAAATAATCCACATCATTGTATTTGGGTGCATGAATTGAAGATAATGAAATCATGAATTGCATACTACAATTATATAACTAAAACATGAAATCAATACATGTTCACCAAATCATCCAATTGACAAAAACATGTTTAAATATTATGTGATTTTGCAACTTTCCTAAAACAATTAATCGTTTTCCATAATGAAAATTGATATTATAAATGATTGTTTTTCACACAAAGTTGCATTCTAGTTGCAACGTAATGGATATAAATGCATAATTACAAATTAATGTGGTCTCCGTGAATGCAATTTTATCATAATGTGTTATGTTGTCACATATTATATGTTTATGCCTTGATTATTATTTTATTTGATTTCAAATCCTTTCATGCCAACTTAAATTTTAAGCGAATCTAAACTCATGGTACTTAAAATGAAAAGATGTCATAAATCTAAATATTTTAAATATTTAAGTTTATGCAACTAAAATTCATGGCCTATTATGGTAAATTTGGCTATCAAATTGAAAACTTGTAAAATGCCACAAGAATTCATAAGAATCATGATAATTCAAACTAGCAAATGATGGAAATTGAAATTTATCACCTAATTGTTATGTTGTGTAATGTACATGGTTCAACATCTAATAATGCAATTTAAACTATGAATGAGACCCAACCCAACTTAGTTGACAACATTATGGTATATTTGAAAGTTCTTATAATGTTTCATATGAATGTCTGATTTGTTAATTACTTTAATATTGATAAATTACCAATTGTTGTATGCTTTCAATTTACATTTACATTTGGTTGCAAACATTTTAATTGTTAATGTTCACTACAAGAAAACATGACTTTTTAGAAGGCCCAATTTGACTAAAATGCCCACATTGACCAAGGGGGATGGTCGTTTTGACTAAAAGCCTAAAGCATGAAAACACAAGTTACTTTTGATTGAGACATTTGACTAAAATGACCTTTTCGACCATGTGACAAACCAAACATCTAGTAAAAAAGGTCAAAGGTCCATCAAATTGACCAAGGATTAATCAAATCGACCATATTTAATGACCATTGTGATTTACAATTAATCAAATTGGCGATTTTGATTTGACATTTAGTCAAATCAACCATACTAATTTGAATACATAACTTAAAAATTATTTTGCATAGGATACATACCAAACCTATGTTTATAACTAATAGGCCCTGGGCTACGCATATTACACCTAGTAAGTATTTATAAAATTTAATAGTTTACCTACATGCTACTTTTAAGCACATGTAGGTATTTAAATTTAATACATTAATTAGTTGATATCTAAAATTGATAATTAATATTCAAGATTTTATGATTAATATTTTATATAATATTAATCATAAAAATATTGATGAATAACCAATAACTAATTTATCCATCAACTTGTTAATTGATTAATTATTGCTATTGAATTATCAAATTTATGGTTAATACTTGATAGTAATTTATAATAATTAATAGTAATCAATATGTAATTTTCAATAATTATTGATAAATGAATATTTTTAACTAATTTGTTAATAGTAATTCATTCTATATTAATTGATAATTATTGATCGTAGTTAATAATGAATAATGAGTAATTAATATTAAGTAACCAATAATCAGTAATTAATAATAAATATAAATAAATAAATATTTAATGTTTAGTAATTCATAGGGAATAATTAATTATTAATCATTTCTATTACTAACCAATCATTGCTAATTATTTTTATTAATTAATTATTAATTGAGTTAATAACATGTAATAGCCTACTAGGCGTAGGTACCTACATGTTATTTAAGTAGATATTTGGTACATGTCATAACCTCCTACTTAAATAAGTAATACTAAAATTGAAGTTCATTAATGAATGTTACAATGTGTACATCAAAACAAAAAAATCAATCAAGTTTATTATAATATATTGACAAAAGTTTTCAACTTTTCAAGTGGTAGTCCAATGGTAAAAACTTGATTCTTCAAAGTGGAGGTGAAGAATTCAAATCTGCAGACATACAACAATGTCTACCTAGGCTACCTTATTTTTATGTGGCTTAAATAACTAGCTTAGGCTACCTAAGCAAGTAGGTTTAAGGTTGGCCACCTAGCTTAGGGGGCTTAGGCTAAATAAGGTAGGTAGGTAAATTATTTTATTTTATTATGTACATTAATTATTAAGTAATCTAGGTAGTTAAAGTTATTAAATAAATAAATAAATCAATAAAATGATTATAAAATATATAATATGATTAATATTTAAAAATTAAATCATGTATAGTTGTCAAAAAATTGTTGACTAATAAAAAAGACATTCAAAAAATAAAAAACCAAACTAAAAAACCAATAAAAAAACCTAGTCAAAGTGGCTAGGTCCAAATTAATTTGTCCAAAATGACATTTTGGTCAAGATGAACATGGTGACATTTGGGGTATTTTTTGGTCAATTCTTCCAATTAAAAAAACCACATTTTTTTTTGTAGTGGTTGTTTGTTTTGGATCAACCTCAATGTCTTTAATTATGTTGTTCAATGTCAAGTGTGACTTTAAATAACAAAAAAAACACATTTACTTCCATTGTATTTGTAGCAAATTAAAATTCAATTTCAAATGTCTTAATAATTATAATCACATCCTACCATTTCATAATCTTTTCATCCATGCCTTGCACAAGTGTTTCCACATACATAAAGTAACAACACACAAATTTGGGGCTTTAGGTGACTAATCTTGAAATCAAATTTTGGATCTTATCTATTTTCAAATTGTTATTTAATTCATAATGTATTAATTACTTGGAGTTGAACTATACTTTGAAAACATGTTTTAATAAACCTTGTAGAATTACATAAGTTGATTGTAAAATATGGATGCAATTAAATGTTCAATGAATATAAACAAGTTATTTGCATGTTCTTGTAACTTCATCATGTTTAGTTCAAACTGGAACTTTTTTGTGTGCAAAACAATAATTTAACAACAACATGACCATATTTTGTTCTTTTTGTAATAATATTTGTTTGAGTGTGCAAATTACAATAGTAAAATCTTGTGGACCAAGGTTATATTGTTTCTAATCTCATAGTGGTTTGCAAAATATGGTCCCAACTTGAAGTCATGACTTATTTTTCCTTGATTGGATGTTGGTACCTAGACACCAATGAATAATATATTGAACAAGATCTAAGGAGATAAAAAATAATTGTTCACAATTTAATATTTGAACGATGTAACTTGCCTCTTGTTATCAACCCCTAAAATTTGAATGTGTTTTGTTATTAAATGTTCTCCAAAGTTCCTTTCCTCTATTGGGATGAAGTAGATTAATTTTTTAAGAGTAAAAATGTAATAAGGTGCTTAAATTTTATTCTGAAAATATACTTAAAATATACATAGAATATTTTAAGTTTTGATTAAAAAATATAACTTTAGTATTTTATAAATTCATAACATACCAAAATATACCCCTATTTCACATGTTTCCTAAAATATTTTTAAAATGACTTCCCCAAGTGTAATCACTATAAAGACAAGAATTATTGGAATATTGTAAGTTTTCATTACATGAAAGCTATGTGAGCTATCCAATATGGCATGTTGCATCCTTGCTCATATTAAAATGGTAGTTTATTTCATGTTTTTATTGTGGCATTTCTAAAGGATTAGTTCATGTATTGTTTCCTAAATTGATTTGTCCACATTCATTTTTTTTTGAACTAGAAGTTTCACCATAGTACCATGGTTTACTACATGCATGTAATTTGGCTTCAATTTGCCCTTCACAATGAACCAATCCTATAAACACGAATGTTCAATCTTTCATAAGGACTTGGCATGTATTGCTTCCCATAGGTTATTTCAAAATGTGTAATGCACTAAAGTAAATTACTTCCATTTTTTTCCAAATGACATGCAAATATATATAAAGTGCAACTAATTGAAAAAATATTTTTTTATAATTCTCTCAAATCTAAATATGGTTTTAAAAATTGTATATGAAAATTTATTAAATATATAAATAGATATGCTAATTTTAATATAATATTCTAAGAAGTATATTACTTCATATCATATGAAAATTAGTCATTTATTTCACGAATTCCAAAAATATATACAAATAATAACTTCTCCTAGGTAATGCACTAAACATATTCCATATATTTTGATTGTGACAATAATGGGAGGTCATTTAAATGACATTGATAATAATCTGTTTACAATGTAATTTTTTTTTGCCACTTCCTATCCTTGGTAGGTGTTCATGTTGACAAAATTATTTGAGCTCACTTTCTTCAATTACATAGTAAATTATCAAGTGTTCAACTTACATTGAAAGAAGTAAATTCCTTTCCTATCCATTGCATAATTCAATGTTTTTTTCAAATTTACACAAAAAAATCAAACATAACCAAATGTTCATATCATGATCACATGTATTAGAAAAAACTAATGAAAAATACAAAATAATGTAATGAAAAATTAATTTTCAAATTTTTATTTTTGAGTGCCAATGAAAATCCGTTGGTTGCTTAATTTATTTTTCATAAGGAGAGTTGAGTGGGCCCCCAATTGTCCTTTTCCTGAGGAGAAAAAAGAATCAAATGGCCACTCAATTTTCTTTTTCTTAAGGAGAAAGGAAAATTGAATGGCCATTCAATTCTCTTTTACAGAAAAAAGAAATTCCAAGTTTTTTCTTCACCCAGGCACTCAAAAAAATTGGGCAGCCACCTAATTTTCCTCTTCATAAAAGGACATGAGAATTGAATAGCCACCTAATTTTCCTTTCCATTCAATTTTTTTTTTTACCCAAACATTTAAGATAACCGAACAATCTCCCAAATTTTTTTCTACAAATGAAATTCTAAAGTTTTTTGCCCAAGCATTTAAGAGAATTTGACAATTATCCAATTATCCTCTTCTTAAAAGAACATGAAAATCAAGCGGCCACTTGATTATCCTCTTCCTAAAAAAACATTAAAATTAGACAATTACCCATTTTCCTCTTTTAAAAAAATCAAATTTTTTTTGCATGGGCACTCAAGAGATGTGAATGGTTGCCTAATTATGAATCACACGATATATATATATATATACACACACAAAAAAATTAAAATCACAGGAATATTTCATAAATGACAAAGTTCAATCATCATATGTTCAATGCACACTATAAATTAAATAATCAATTCCCACACAACAATTTCTTATGGAACATGATGTTCAATTGAATAAAATAAAACATAATGTTAATATTAAAAAAATACACCTAATTCAATATACTTTGACATTTATAATAAAAAAATTCAAAATGTTTTAGTTGTGAATGGTTATGTTATCTAAAACAACTTAAATGTTTTTTAAATCAATTGTTAAAATAACTTTCTATATACTTTCAAATTCAAATAAAACCTAGTTCAACATCATACATGTGTACAAGTTGTTTCCATAATATTAGTGAAAATAAACCACCTTTATATCAAGTATTGAATGAAATTTTTATAAACAAAAAATTCAATTAGTCCAAAAATTAACACAATTAAAATAATGTCTTATTTCACCATGCTTTATTTTTGTTCAAATTTATAAATTACAAAAGTACATGCAACGTAAGATGTATGGTAGTGTTATTAATGTCCTAGCAAATGTGAATCAAATTTAATCAATGTTACCACATTCACAACATGATGGTGTAACAATATGTCTATTTTTTAAGCAACATCTTAAATATAAATCACCTTATATGTTAGAAAATGTTTGTCCAAATATGGTGATGGTCACTTTACGAGATTTAATTGAAACACCATTATACAAAGATTTGAATGTTACCATTCATCATTAATGGGCAAGTTTGTTTATTTTGCGTATGAATTCAGGATCTTAGATTTTTATTTATAATAATGCATCATTTGATAACTTTGATTTTGATAATAAAAAAATACACCAACAAATTCAACAATATATCATTTTTTTGAATGTTGCAAAAATAATGGATTACAATAATATTATTATTTCGTTGCCCCAAGTCAAAATTTTGACCCTTTAGGTTTATTTTAAAATAAACATTTAGCGGGACTCAACTTTCCAACATTGTTCTACATGCAATTTCAACAATTTTTACAAATAGTTTAATGGGAATTACTTCATAAATATGGTGATTTTTCAACTATATATATATAATTTCTAAAGTTTCCATCTAAAAAGTCATAGGTTTTAGTTGGACGTGAATACAAAAAAAAATTATGTTGTAAAATTTTTAAAATTTATCACATACGAAATAAACCAAATTAAAAACATATCCTCAAATCATATTTAAATTATTGTGATTTGAAAGGTTTGCATAATTCATTTGATTATTTTGAAAGGTTATGGAAAAACAAAATTTACACAATTTCAACAACTTGGTCTTCCAATGTTCTTTATCACTTTTAGATCTATTAAAATATTATGGGGTCTTCTCATTAAAACTTTACACACATTAAATGCTCCAAGATTATATCTCCCAAATAAAATAAAAAACCTTTAATATGTTCATATAACAAAATTGATATGAGTCGACACTATCACATGTGCAAGATATTATAATCATAAAACATTTTATTTTCACAAACTTATTGCAAAAAATCACCATTCCATTTATATATATATCGTCATTGAATTCCAAAATTGTGGGAACGAACATGACCATGGACTTTTATGAATAAATAATGCACCTATGGATGGAATGCATACAAATGAAAAAATTGAACGATTTGTAAATATGTATATTTCTTGTGATGTATCATTATTACCAAACCCATTGTAAAATGCACAACAACATTAACACACATGTACATGTAAGAAAAAAATCATGTTGTTTATAAATTTCATTGCCCATTATCTTTTGTGTGAAACAAAAGTTTTAAAACCTTTAAAAATAAATGGGAATTATGCATTTCCACAAAAATACCTCTCTATATATATTTTTAAATTTCAATATTTGAAAGATTAAAATGAAAATATATCATTTTTTGAATATTTTTAAAAATGAAACCTTAATGAAAGTACACATAAATTAAAATTGAAAAGTAAATTAATAGAGTTGCACATTTTGTTAAAACAAACTCCTAAAAATATAAAAATTAATTCCTTTAATACGTGTTGTTCATTTGTGATTTGCAAATACACATATTTATATTTTGGACCCATATGTAATTACAACATATTGCACATCATATATGACCAAAAAAAAAATCAATAACATTAGGATTACATTTTATCATTAAAAAATTCATTACAAATAATATAGATGTAGATATAATATTCAAAAGTTAGGTAATGTTTTTCTTAATGTTCAACAAATGGTTATACAACTTGCTACTTACCTTGTGTTTTTTTTACAATTGTGACATTCCCCCAAACTCCTTGAAAAATTCAACTGTAAATCCGAAAATGGAAATAATGAAAGAAAGAATTAGGGTATGTTCCTTACTTTGTAGCATTTTGAAAATAAAAAAGGTGTGATGGAACTTTAGGATGAGGACTAAGATGAGTGACAAATGGGTCAATTTTTTATATGGATTTGCACAAACCAAATAAACAAGGTGGTCAATGCATAGTTGTAACACTTTTGGTGCATGGACGGGCCACACAAACATCCATGGACTCATAAAATTCATTACAACTTAAACTTGAAGGAACCACCACCTTTTCCCTTATGGTATTATTTGTGACTAACCATAGGGGCTCCACCCACATGTCATTTTTCCTAGGATTCCCAAGTCAAGAGTTTCAAAATTCCCAAAATTAAGATTTCCACCACTTTGGACACCTATAATTTTTTGTGTAAACCTCTAATTGAGGTGAGGTCTTAAGAAAAGTTATAACCTTTGTCAAAAGTTTTCCAACAATATGTGACACATTCCCTGCACGCCCCCTTCACGAACGTAATTCATGGCGATTATTAACTTTTAGTGGTCTAAAGTCAAATTGACATTTTGACTTTTGGCTTTTAGTTCGGCCATAACTCGTGTTGTAAATATTCAAATGGATCATGCGAGTCCATTTTAGAAATCTATGTCTCAAAAGATTTCCAATGGCATAGTGAATTTTTTAATCCAATGAATTTTGACCTTTCAAATTGATTTTTAAATATTCAAAAGTCTTTTGGGATTCGAACTCTCAAAGTAAGAGCCCACTTGGAAGCATGTGGACTCATTCCTTCACATTCTTCCGCATTCTCGGAAATGTGAATGTCATTCTCAGGTTACATTTTCAACCCTCACCTTTCCATGTTTTTTATTTTGGTTGCAAGACCAAAATAAAAATCATGACATTGTCATGCATTGATAATTTCATGCATTAACACCAATTTTTTGAAAAACATATGTTTAATGTTATGAATTAAATAAAGTTATGTAATAATTTGATATGGTTTTTATGTAAACTTTGAACACATTTTGTATTGTAACATAAAATACAAAGGATATTTAATTTATAAATTCAATTTGTAATCGACAACCACCCAACAATTTCATCATTCCATATTTATTTTATACAACTAAACTTGTGCAAAAATACAATGAAAATGTGTTCACTAACACATTAGGTCCCACATTTATTTTCCAAAATAATGGACATCAACCATTAATCATGTTCGCCATCTTACAAATATTTAAATGATTTAAGTAAAGTTGGAAGTTTGCATTTTACAATTCATATAAAAAATAAAAAAAATGTTGGTTGAATTATGTGTTGGTAATTATGCAACATTTGATGGTTTTGTGAATGCAATTGATGGCATTTTTAAAGCATCAACAACATATTGTGAAAAAAACCATTATAAGAACAATGTTTCAAAATTTTAAAATTGGAATACTAATAAGAGAAAAATATAATCATTATTATGACAACAACATTGAATCAAATTATGAACCAATTGAACCTATCATCAAAGATATAATAATCGGTAAATCCTAATCATTTATCATAATATGAATTCAATTTCCAATTCAACTTACAATAATAAAAACCATCCACTATTTTCAAGGATTATCACTATATGAATTGGTTTTTGATCCCATAATTAACTTTTAAAAAATGGGTTAACATATACAACATTATCCCACATCCAAACAAAAGAAAAACTATTTTTGTTAGTTACTCTTCAACATGAAAATTTTAATTATGTAAATCCAACAATACATATAAAAATGAATAGATTGAAAAAATTTACAATTTGGATACCATTAATTCCTCAATTTAAAAGTTTGCATAATTATCATCTAATCATATAAGCCTTGAATATAAATTCTTTCTACTAACATTACAAAGACATCAATCATGATCATAACCTTCAAATGTTTCATATTTTATGTCTTATAAAAACAAAAATACACCATGCATTAACAAATGTGCACAAATTTATAAATTCATTGAAGTCTTCATATATTTCAAGGTAAATGCAAGTTATGGTGGTTCACTTTTGTGACGAAATGGTGTATTTTTCTTGGGTACTCTTTAATCAAATGCATATGATGATTGATATATCCTTAGATCTATTAATTAGGACTTGGATCTAAACTAATAATTTCATTATGAAGATAAAAATATGATTATTTATCAATAAAAAATCATTTGTTAGTAGTAATGGGGTTTTGAAGTCAAAAAATATGAACTCGTAGTATGATTAGAACATCACAAAATAGAAAATATAATCTTAATTCACATTCCAAATTTGTTATTGGGACTCAATATATAATGTAGTACAAGATGATAAACTCATATGAAGAATATTTTATTTGAAAACTTTAATCTTTTAAGAGTTAAGGATTTTTAAATGGTTAAATTTTGACCATATTTTCATAAGTTCATACAAGTTGCAATTTTTGTTTGTTTTTCAAAAAAATTGTCCCAAAAACATATTTTTTGAAAATTTTAGATGGGGCATTATTTTTACAAATTTTGTGGGTTTTGCTTTTAAGACTTCCAAATTAAAAAAAATGACATCAACTACATTAAATACAAGTTTTCACATAGATTTGTGAAGGTTTGTAAGGGATTGAACATGTATTATTTAAAGATTAAAATAATATTAAAAAAACAACCATATCCATTTGAATCATTTTAAATAACCTTGTATGGACTTGTAAATAATGTAAAAACTACTGAAAATGAGCCATTTGAATGTGCATCTACCCTTCAATCCATGATGGTCATGGGTTAATGATGGTGTATGTCATACACATGCACTTAAATTTTTTCCATATAATAATTTGTGATAGTTCAAAATATATAGCAATTTTTTAAAATATTAATACAAAAATAAAATAAAATAATATGTGTGTGTAAAGTTCATTCATGTTTAATTTTTACAATTCTAAACAATCTTCAAACTATAATTCAACATTCTCCCAAACATTGTCCAATCATCATTATGGGAGATTTTAATGTTGACATTTAAAAAAAAAGAACCAAACCAAAAAAACAATAACTATTAAATTTCATGGATAAATTCCAATTAAAATCACAATTTAATGAAAACACCATAAAAGTTGGAACTCAATTAGACGATATATGGGCAAATGTCCCTAGAAATAAATGCAAATATGGTGTAACAAAAACATATTGGTCAAATTTTCACAAAGTGATTTATATTACATTCAAATTACTAAACACATTTCCATTGTATAACAAAAGACCATTAATGTTTTCATTTCTTTAAAGTGTAACATTTGTGATTATATGAATGTAAATGTTGCATTTCCACCTAATTAATTATTCCCAAAATGTTGGCACCTTGTGACTTAAAATAATATTTTTACATTGTTTTTCATGGACCATGTGCAAAAACAAAATCATAAATATCAATAACAAGACAAACAAAAATTTGGAACATATTTTTATCCACACATACACCCATCAACCACAATAACAAAACACCTTTCATGGAAAACCTTAGACCCAAAAACAAATATAAAAGTTGTCAAATTTTTAAACTTAAAAATGAAAATGAGTTTAAGAATAAAAATATTTCCATCTAAATTATATCTATTCCATATTGATTTTTGTTTCAAACATTGAAATATCTCATGGACATTGCTAAAAATTGTATACATTGGATTTTCTTAAACAATATGATTTATTACAACTATATATTCATTTGTATGGTTAAAGGAAAGATAGTAGAACTATGGTTTCAATGTCTAAATATGCACAATGAATTTTAAGAAGGTTAAAAAATCTTATTTCTTATTATAAATGTGAGAAAAATATTTTCATAATCTTTCATAAAGCCAACAAACTTTCATCCAATGTAATTTGAGTCCATAGTAGAACATTAAATGCAATACCTTATTGTTAGAACATAGCCTCCCGCGATAGAGCCATTTATTTTCTTTCTTTGTCTCGTTGAGATCTATCAAACCACAACACTCCCAACAACTCTTTTGATTTTGAAGGAAAGTCATCAATGAGTAAGACTGCACCAAGATGGTTTTGTAATGTTTGTGTTTATGGTGCAAGAATGATTGAATATTGAAAAATATTGCCATTGAAAATTCAAAAAAATCAAAACTAATTTTTTTTTGGGAAATTAAGGCACACTTTTGACAATGTTGGAAAACCTTTGATGAGTAAACATTTAATGTATGTATTTTGTAAATTTTAGACCTAAGGTGTGAGAACTATTGAATTTTGAGGTTTTTTTGTTTTTGTTTATGGTGGTTGTTGAAGATTCAACTAAATTATAAAAGTTCATTTTGGAAGGAGAAATTAGATGGGTAAGGGGTTTGAACACACTTGGGCCAATGGCACAGGCCACACAAGTGTGGAGCAAAATGCGAAATTCAACCATTTCAACTCTTGACCTCATAGCCAACATTTTGTCAACAAAGACTGTGCTTTCTTATATTGCTGACTGTGTGTGTGTACAAGCACACGGTGCAAACTCTAGGAACTTTTTGTACCTGACATTCAACTTCAGCAGCAAATCTCACTTTGGGAGCATACATAAAAGGGTAGCTTGTCAAGTTTTCATCAGAAAAAGGCCCATTGCTGCTTTGCTTTGCAGAGAGGGAGGCACTGGGTAGGGTTCCCCTTCCTATCCACTTTGATGTACAATATAGTACATTCACGCATATGTGTCCTTATGCTCAAGGCAAGACCCCAAAAAAAAAAAAACACTAAATGACCAGCAAAAGTGCAACGGAAATGGTCAAAAGCTTACACTTCTTGCTTCACCAAACTTTACAGTTTTTGTGATTGCACTGCAAACTATGTCACCGTGTGGGCACACTCCCCCTTTCCCCCCGCCCTTCCTCATGCCTCTCCAGGGGGGAGTTTGAGCCTTTTCCCAAACATAAGGGGGATTACGGTTCCATAGGCCAATCAGACTTGACCTCTTTGACAAAGTCAATTGCATATATTAGAGTTCAAAATCCATGTCGGATTATGAAGTTGTTCTTATACCCGATGTCATGAGGTTTCTGACTAGTTCGCATCCAAAGCAAAGAAGTCGGTCTGTGTCCCTCTAGAGCTTATCTTATCTTTTGATAAACTTGGTGGATGGGTACAAAGTAATATTAAAAATGTATTAAGTTAAGACACCGTGTGCAGGTTGACATAGAAAGCTTCAAACTAGCATTGATCTGCTGAGTCAAACTACTAAGGCTAGTTTAAAAGATATGTTTAAAAGACTCTAGTAAGTTGGAACAACCCATGTGTGATGGGGTTTGGTGTGCATTCGTGTAACAACATAAGCTTGGTTGCCACCTGCAAACCCCCTGGCAACTTTGGTTTTACAATGTGAGTTTACAAGCCTGTCGGAGAGTTAATCTGACAAGATGTGCTAAAGCCATATTTAAAGATAAAAAAATACGACATAGGATATAGCCAAGAACTGAGGATCACAATGCACCCCATCCCTGTGGGAATACCCCCCGCCCCCACTTGAGGTCTTACCCACCTCAATGTGAAGCACAAGCCAAACGCTATAATAAGCCTATATATTGGTTGATTATAAGATCGAAGTGGGAAGGATCTTATGCTTACTATTTAGGAATGGGAGGGACTTGACACTTAAAGAACCTTTCCTAAGATTCATCCTACTCCTAGATAGTAGGTGTAAGGCCTCGCACATTGCTAAATAGTAGGTGTAAGGTCCCCTTGTCTTTGTGAATATTTGGTGTAAGATCCCTTCTCTTCTTCTTTTTTTTTTTTAAAAGGAGGGAGATTCATGGATACGAGGTGCCCTTCGAAATACATTCCGAAATTTCTTGGAGTGTATTTATTCCTACCCTTCTTACATACAGCTAAGGATTCAAACTGACAGAAAGTGAAAACGTTAAGGTTGGTTTTTTGATTTTCTAAAATACTCCTACTTTTTCTTTAGACAAAGATTGTATGTAGCTTTAAGCTACAGCCTTCATGTGTAAATCGCACATTCATGCACTGGCAGTTATGTACCAGTGTTGTGCAATTCTTTTTTTAAATAAATAAATAAATAAATAATAGAAAACTAATTCATTTTACTTTCATGAAGGCCGGCCGGCCAGCCTAAAAAATAAATTATAAGTAATTGATTTCCAGTTTCATACATAAATGGAACTAGGAATCCGGTTTCGGGTCCAATTGTCTTTTGTAAAAAATTCAGTTCCAGTTTCAATTCTAAACATCAGACTTGGTTGCAGTCAGGTTCGTACCAATAGCCGACAATTAACTGTCCTTTAACCTCAGGTTAACCCTGGGTTCCAGTTACTCTTTTTTCAAAAAAAATATTTTTTTTCAAAAATCTCAAATCCAGTTGAATTTCTGGTTCCACACCAAAATAGAACTGAGAACTTGGTTCGCATTCCACTTCTTTAAGAAAATAAAATCCGGTTCCGGTTCCTATTCCAACCCCAAAAATCAGACCCTGTAGTTCCCGTTCAGTTTGTACTAGCCTGAACCTGAACCGGTGGTTTAGGGTTTGGGCATGAACAGACATTCTTTACCTTCGAACAGGTTTTCATTACATGCCTATTCATTCATCCATTTTTTATTTTTTTACATTGTTTGAAGAACTGGACATCATTGGACGATTTTTTTTTTTTCTTGACCCATCTCTTTGGGAATTATTAAAGTTGAATGAACGTTGGTGGCAGGTCTGGTATTTCATTTACTTGAAGTTGTCCAAAGGACAAAACATCGTTGGATGAAATTTTTTCTTGACCCACATTTTTGGTTAATTATTGAACGCTGAACCTTAGTGGAATGTACAGTATGCATCCATCCATTGAAGTTATCCGACAGACAAAAACATCATTGGATGAGAAAGCCATAGCATAAAGTCCAGTTGTCTGATGTTGTCTAGAGGACATGAAGTTTCAGACATCCAAGTTTTAGAGAACTTGGATGAGAAAGTCCATTGAAGTTGTCTGTAGGGTCCAAACCATTGTTGGATGATAAGTATTTTGTTACCCATGGAAATTATTAAAACGCCAAAGAACATCATCAGCTACACAGGTACAATAATAAATTTCATTCGTTTGGAAGTTGTATGTATGGAAGGACAAAACATGAATGAAATCTGCAGCGAGAATTGCGGATCCCCAGACCTAGAAAAAACGATCCCAGACCTCCAGCCTTTTTTTTACTGGCGAGATTTTGCCAAATATGCCAAAATAAAAATCAGAAATTCTAAAATGATGTGATTTTTTAGGGTTTCAGTCACCAGAAGGTGAGGAAATTAAAGAATAAAATAAAAAATCATCCAATTTCAATATCTGGTTGTTTGGTTGTCCGAATGTTGTAAAACCAAAGATAAAGATGATTAAAACAGCCAGATTTGGCTAAATCTTACTTGGGATTTGTAGCCATTTTTTTGCTGATATGCATAGCCAAATAGCGAAATTAAAAATTAAAAGTGATAAAATCAAGTGCTTCTTTAGGTATTCAATAGTCAGAATTGGACTTGAATTTCAATTAAATCACCATATTTTTATTCATGGTTCAAGCAGTTAGCCAGAAATATAGAAGGATATTTTATAATTTTAATTTCAGATTTAGCTTGTAACCAAATTTGGCAAAATCTTCCTAGGGGTGATCGCCACTTTAGCTACATCATAAAACTGCAAAAAGAAATTGTCAGGGATGATGGTCACTTTTTAAACCCTGTCTCTAACAGACAAGGGTGAGGGTAGAACTGCTGCTCATCACCCATGGATCACTTTGTTAGATTTTAATCATGTGTGCTTCATTTTGAGTAATTTAAAATGTTATGGGAGTGTTACCTCAAGCTCTAGAAATCATCTTTGAAATGCAAATGAAAAGGAGTAATGAAAAAATAACAAGAAAAAAAAAAGTTTTCAAATTCACAAAACATGTTTTTTTTTTCTTTTTTCTTCTCTTTGGACCCCTCCTATTTTCAAAAAAATTAACTTTCTCATTTCTTGTTCATTTTAAATGATTTAAAATGCTATAGGAACACCAGTTCTACAAATCATTTTTGAACTCTAATAGCAACAAAGTAACATACAAGGAATTTTTTGGGTGATTGGGATTGGGCTTTGTAATGTTTGGTGGTTTTTGTTTTTGAGTTTTTAATCC
>Ga0116231_10005880_pt1 | contig 23880 bp, 20 predicted proteins | sample S1TSphgellanicum_2_FD_89695 | JGI IMG/M metagenome (GOLD analysis project Ga0116231, IMG submission 89695) | Host-associated microbial communities from peat moss isolated from Minnesota, USA - S1T2_Fd - Sphagnum magellanicum MG | ecosystem: Host-associated > Plants > Peat moss > Unclassified...
CCCCCCCCCCCCACCCCCCCCCCCCCACCCCCGCCACCCCCCAAAACATAAATGTCCCCCCCCCCCCCCCCCCCAACGCTCCCCAAGATAAAATAGAAAACAAAAATCTGTGCCCCAATCTGCCACCCCTCCAAATTCACAACCACAACACACAAGAATCTCAACAGAATGAATTTCTTAAGTACCCCCAAGAAAGACCCAATGACCCCCAAGGCTAGATGCAAAGCCTGGACTACCCAAACACAGAAGAGAAAAGGAGGGGGAGAAAAAAAGCCCCAGAGAGAGAGAGAGAGTGCCACCACACCTCTCAACTTACTTACTTCTTCAAGGGAAAGCCTAAAACAGAAAAGCTTCTGCTTCTGTTTTGACAAGAACAGAAACTACACAAAGTTTCTTGTTTCCCCCTTGTTTGGTTTTCTCTTCTGAACTCTTCTTGAACAGAGTAAGAAGAAGAGAAACTGAAGAAGAGAGTGCTGGAGGCAGCACTTGCAGTGGGCAGCAGCAGAGACTGAATGCAAAGATGCAAAGAGAGAGAGAGAGAGAGAGCTAGAAGCAGGAGGTGATTGAGGTCTCAAGATGACATCTCAAGATCTCGTTTAAGATCTCAAATAGGAACCAAAGTCCAGTAGGTCTTTGTTGCAGACACCATACATAATAAGCCTCCTCATCCTCACCCCCCAAAAAAGGGGAAAAACAAAAGAAAAAAGGGGGAAAAATAAGGGAAAAAAAGGGAGGGGGAAAAAAGAGAGAAAGAAGTTTGTTGCTGAATTTTTTGCTTCGAAAGTTTCTCAATTTAAAAAAAAAAAAAAAGGAGCTTATGAGGTTTGGTGACTGATCAAGTTTCTGCCCCCACATTCTTGGCGTGTGTGTAAACAGTTTGCTTGCTCAATTGGAAGCTCTTCTTCCTTCCTTCCTTCCTTCCTTCCAAGGGTTGGTGATCTTTATCAAAGACTTGCTAACCCACATAGAATTTGACCATTTTGTCTTGAAAAAAAAAAGAATTGCTCAATTTGAAGCAAAGCTCTTCCAAGGATAGTCTTGTTGAGTCTAGTCAAGTCTTTTTGACTCCCCTTGGCCCACTCCCATTGAATTGCTTTTGGAGTCACAAGTCTCTTTTGGGTGCACATCACATTTTTTTGCTCCTGAAAGTTTCATAATAATAATGTCATGAATGGTACGAATCAAGTGTGGGTCTGGTTTGGACTACTTACGGACTTTTCAGCTGGTCCTGATATTGCATACTTTTGGGGTATTTGGGTCCAAGACCCCATATGGGGATCCTTTTCAAAAGCTTTCATACCAACCAGGCCCTTGCTAGCTATTGAGTCCAAGACCCATGTTTGGTTCCATGTGGTACCAGAGGCCAATGGTACAGGAGAAGGGGGTCTAAAGATAGACCCTTTCACAATTTGCCATTCCTATCATCATGAGGCAGATAGGGTCCTTGTTACAATATATATATATATATATGACACCGGGGTTTTTTTTGTGGCAAAATTTCATCACTTGGCAACCCAAAACAAGGGGCGTGGAGCGACTTGAACAAAGGGTTCTTTTGAAAGAAATCCTTCAAACTCCGCATATTTTGAAGGAAAAAAAGGGTTTTAATCGTCGTATATAGAACATGGGTTTTTGCATGTTGCCAGTAACTATTAGGGTGGTATTTTTTTTAATGCCTCTTTTTTTTTCCTCTCTCTGACCTGTAGTCAAAATTTGGCTAAGTCCTCTTGTGGATGATCCCCAACCCACCTACTTCACAAAATTGAAAAAGAAAAAAAAACTGGGTGAGGAGACTGGTAAGTAGAAGGAAGGAATGTAAACAAGACTAGTAAGAAGAAGAAGAAAGGAGAAGAAAGAAGAAGGGTCACCAATCAATCAACTGGGAAGAAGAAGAGGAGGAGGAGGAGGAGGAGGAGGAGGAGGAAGAAGAAGAAGCTGGAAGAAGAAGAAGAAGCAGCAGCAGCATGACTAGTGACCAGACCCCCAATCAATCAACTGACAATTCAGTTGGCACAATAGTACCAGAAATCCTCAAAATACCCAACAGTCTGAAAATGTCAGTGACACAGAATTTGATGTTTGTCCGCTGAGTATGGCGCTTGAAAGCTGATGAATGAAGAAGAATAAATGTCTTTTCAAACAAAAACCCACACACCCAAAAATCAAAAGGAAAAATCCAGGCCGTTATTATGGGTGGATTCATCATTCCCTTTCGTGCTGCTCGGACACTCTAATAGATTGTAAATGCCTCCTCCTCCTCCTCCTCCTCTTCTTCTTCTTCTTCCTTCTGCTCCTCTGTTTGCTTCCCCCATTTTGTGGCAAAATTCCTATTGCAAAGCCCATGGCAAATGAATGCAGAATGTATGTAGTATCTTGTCCATAAGGACTTGGGGAGATTGGGAATTCACTTGTTGGGTGGTTGTGTATTGCAGTGTCCTATAGCTCTTTTTTCTCCTTTGACCCAAATCATCATCTCTACAACATATATATTACTACTAGCCTAGAATTCTCTTCTAGTTTCTTCTTCTTCTTCTTCAACACTTCAGCACAACAACATCAACAAATGCAGAGCAGCTTGTTCTTTTTTTGTTTTTGCTTCATGCATCATCAATGGAGATTGGAAACTTGGTGAGAAAACTTTTGAGATTTTAAATATTACAATAATTCTAAGTTCGTGGCGATGGGAGAAACTGTTGGTGGGGTTTTTGTAAACATTTTCCAGCCCATTATTGACATAATTACCGTTTGTTCATCTTTTTGAGCTTTCATGTTTCCACATTAGATTTAGCTTTTGTTTGTGAAAATGGTTGTTGAAATTAGGTCCAGTGAAAAGGAAACTGATGATAATCAGCAAATTTGCAAAAAAGAGTTTTTGTTTGGCAGTTTTGCAAAGCACATCCCACGCATGTTGTGTTTCATTGTATATCTTTCTTCATCTCCCCAAAGCAAAATCTTGGAGAGTGAGATGAGCAGGTTGTGTATGGAGGAAGCTCAGGAATCTCCACCACCCTCCCAATTGTTTTGCCTACTGAAACCCACAACATAATTTTTTGCTGTTGAAATTCCTGAAATCAATTTCATTGCAACTCTCACACAAACTTGGGTGTTTCTCAGCCCAACAGATTCCCCAACTTCCTAAACTTTACAAAAAAAAACTGCTTGGCTTTCAACAAGGACTTCAACTTTCTTCTTCTTCTTCTTCTTCAAGTACAGGTTTGGTAAGGCCCCCCATTTGTGTTCACCAACAAGAGAGGTCCTGAGATGACAACAACAACAACACACACTAGAGATCTGAAGCCAGGAGCACAGGACCCATAAGAGTTTTTGTTCATGGCATGAAGACAAAAGCAGCAAGAAGATCATGGCTGCTGCTTTGAATGGTGTTGTTGCAACAGCATCCAGTATGGCTGCCAATATATCCTTGGTGCCCATTGACAAGCTCCTTCTGGAGCAGACTCTATGGCAGCAGCAGCAGCAATCTGGTGGTGGTGTTTCTAGTGGTCCCAAACGCCGCAAAGGTCCCAAGGAGCGTGGTGTCCAAAGCATGGACTCCAAGGTGTTTCCTCCCATGCTTTCCGACAAACGCCCTCGCATTCAAGTCCTTCCTGATGAAACCAGTGGTAAAAAAAAAACCAAACAAACCGAATTCATTTCAAACCAAAACAAAAAAATCCATACACCAGGTTTCTAGAGGTTGCTCTTGGTGAATCTCATAATACCCATGGAAAAAAAGCCACATCTGTGGGACTAGCTAGTATCATGGCATTTTTCCTGGTTTTGTGAAGCTGAATCGCATACAATGAAATGCCTCCAGAGAGAGTGAGGGTGACATTGAGGGTAAGACCACCCACGAGAGCTGAGCAAAAAGAAGAGGATGGTGCACCCTTCATTTTCCTGGACAAGGAGAAAAATACTGTTATCTTGCGCCGCAAGTAATGCTCGTATGCTCTAGTTCTCTCCACCATCTTCATGATCAAGTATAACAATAAAAAACTCCCCCTTTCCCAAGTTATGAATTTTTGTGCATAATCACAAGCAGGTTAGTGATGAGTTATTAACCCCAAAAAAGAAAAAAGAGTAAAAAAGTGGTATTGTTTGTGAACTGGATTAAGAATCTAACAAGTGGGGAAACTACCATTGCAAGCAGGGGAAGCTTTGTCGACTTCACAGAGTTCCAGTTTGATGCTGTGATGCCAGCAACTGCTCTCCAAGTTGATGTTTACAATACAGCCGCCCGGCCTGTTGTCCTGGTAGGTTGCAACCAAAGAATGTCACTTCCCTGTTTGTCATGGCAGGTTGCAACCCAATGTCACTTTCCTTGTTGTTGTGTAAGAAGAAGAAGAAGAAGAAGAATAAGAAGGGAATTTTTTGATTTTTTTCTTCTTGCCCTTTGTTGTGTTTGGATTTTCTGTAGTCCCAGGCAGCAATGTGGTATATTCCAAATTGTAATACTTCAACTACTGTGCTTGAATTGCTGCTGCTGTTTTCAGGATGTTCTGAATGGATACAATGGCACCATAATGGCGTATGGTCAAACAGGTGCTGGAAAAACATATACACTTTCTGACAAACTATCAACTTGGGGAGAAATCACTGCAGTTGAAGGTTGTTGTGCAACACCAACTTCTTTTGCACTCAACCCATTTTTTGCATAATTCATCCAGAGCGAGTGATCATCACAGATCACAAATCATAAATGATCCTGATCTAGAAATACCCTATTTGGTAAATCAAAAGGTAACTACAAGATTCATTCAGTCAGAATGCACACTTGCACACACTCCATGAACTTCACTGAATTTGCTCTTTGTACAAATGCTTTTATTTATTTATTTTTCCTACAGGTATCATTCCACGCTCAGCTGCAGAGATATTCGAGAGAGCAGACTCAGATCAAGACTACGAGTACCATGTCTCCATGTCATATATCCAGATCTACATGGAGCAGGTGTAAAAAAAGAACTCACAAATGCTTGCAAATTTTCACAAATGCATGCTTCATCATGTGAACTCATCTTAAATTCCATATTGCGAAAATTTGAAGGCATGGATGGGTCTTTGTAGAACAACAACAACAACAACCAGAGGAGAGATTGATTAGGGACATCAAGCTTGAGATCAAGAAAAAAATTATCAAATCAAGAAAACTCCACAAAAAAAAATCATCAGTTTCTCATATTCATTCACTGTTTGAATAAACAAAACTGCAGATACAAGATCTTTTACGACCAGAGAGCTGCAACATGCAAATCAGAGAGGGTGACAATGGGGTGTATGTGTCTGGTATTGAAGAGGTATGGAAAAAAATCCTCCTCCTCCTCCTCCTCCTTAATGGGTTTACTACTACTCTCCTTCCCACCTCCTATAGAATGGATTTCAATCTGAGGTTGATCCAAAGAATCGGGATCTGTTGTTGGCTGCTCATAGATGGACACTTGAGCTTTGGTTTATATTATGTTGAAACTGGAGAGTCAATTCTCTGTTGGGTGGGCAGATGGGTATCATATTGATGGCGGCTGGGGGGGTATGCAGATTCAAGTGAAGTCTGTTGAGGATTGCATGAAGCTTTTGATTCTTGGGGACCGCAACCGTTGCTTTGCTTTCACAAAGCTGGTGAGTAGTGTAGTTGGAAAATTGAGCCCAAAAAGATGGGAAAAAAAAGAAAAAAAGGGAGTAGAATGTCAACAACAACACACACCATCAAAATTACATTGTGGTGATTTTTCCATGGATTGCAGAAGAAACTGACAAAAATGTCTGAGTCTATTGTTGTTGGTTGCTGGATACAGAATGCACATTCCTCCAGGAGTCATGTGATTGTTATCCTGACAGTTGAGAAAAAGGCAAAGTATCAAACACTTGAGCAAAAGGCAGAATTGGCTGAACGCCGTCGTATGAGCTCTTGCTTCCTGGAGAGTGAGAGGTTAGAAAAGCTTGAAGCGCCATGATCCTTTGATTCTATTTTGTCTCTTCCACAGGCTGGGGATGCAAAAAGAGGTTACAACAATGGAGGATGCTAATAAAAACCAGTCATGAAGCTTCTCGTGTACAAACCCATCTGTTGTGATGTGTGTTGATCATACTTACCCAACAAAAAACCCAAATCCATGAAGACATGCACTGATCTGAAGACTGGGTTTGGTTATTGCATGATGATGATGATGATGGCAGAGTTTTGGTGGGGAAGTTGTTTCTTGTGGATTTAGCAGGCTCTGAGCGATTGAAAAGAAGTGGTGGGTTATCCTCTATGTTGCTGAATTTCTTGTTAGATAGATAGATAGATAGATAGGAAGGAATTGTGTATTTTCTATTGGGATCCATTGAGCACCAAAGAACAAATTTTTTTTACTAGAAAATAGCAATTCCATTGAGACACACACACAAACATGTGCAACAATGTTAGCTAATGGAAGAGATGATGATGATGGGTGGGTTGCTGGTGCCTTTTGGCAGGTTCTGAGGGTTTGCGAGCTAGTGAAGCAATGAGTGTTAACTTGTCACTCACATGTCTTGGTAAGGTTCTTGACATTTGCAGATTTTTTTGTGGCATTTTGCATTTGCATTTGCATTATATTATTATTATGTTGAGATCTGTTGTTGTTTTGATCTTAATTACTTTTTATTACAATGGGAAAGATCAGGCAAGTGTATAAGTGCGAGAGCTGATCCAAACATAACTCATGTGCCATTTCGGGACTCCAAACTTACCCGACTTCTTCAAGAATCTCTTGGAGGCAGGCAAATTTTCATGCAATTATTAATTCTCTTGATGAGATTCTTCTTCTTAGTACTTTTCTTGAGGAACTTGACTCTTGTGCCCAGTAGCCATGGTGGCTCTGTCTGCAATCCAAGAGAATAAAATTTTCAATAGATCTAGCCCAATGTGGTGATGTTGTTGTGCAGACACACACTTGAAAACTGGGGATTGATATTATTTCTTATTTTATTTTTCTGCTACAAAATAGGGAATGCAAAGACGTCATTGGTGATCAACATAGCACCCTGCAGTGAGTATTTGCAGGAGTCTCTTTCATCTCTCCATTTTGGGTCCAGGGTATGTTCAACCTTCTCTCTCTCATCCCAAAGCCACAGCTCGCCATGATTTATTCACAAAGTATCCACAAAAAAACTTTGTACTTGGTATTCATAGATTCTTGCTTGCTCTGCGAAGCAAAAGTCAGAAGTGACAACAAATGATGAAGTTCACTGAAACATCCATGATGGCTGCTTTCTTGATGGTGAGGAGATGGCAGGCAATGAAGGTTGCCACCAGGGCCATCATCAATGTGGAAGAGGAATTTCGGGTGCTCACTCGGAATCTGCAAGAAACACTGGACTTGCAGGATGAGAAACTGCAAAACCTTGAGGTATGTATTTCTTGTGTAATCCCTTTCCGGAGAACATCCTTAAATTTCAAACAAGTTTTCATCTCTTGTGTGAGCAAGCTCAGTTTTTGAAGCTCCAAGAGCATCTTCAGGAGTGATCAGTATGTGACCCTGCAAAAAAATTTCTCACATCCAAGTTTAGTTATTTACTTTTTTCCAACCCTGCCCATAAAACTGAAACTGGGACTGCAAATAGGTGGGAGACTACTGATAGCAAACTACCTGGACCAATCATTATGATTGGCCAATCAGAAACATGGAGCAGCAGTCAGATCATATTTATTACACTCTTCTCTGGCAGGTGTTAGGCTCTACTGTGCCTTTCACCAGCCTCAACAAACTGTGCAAAACTGCTGGGCCAGAACTATTTTGCTGAGCCAAACTGGCATGCTTTGACTTTTCTTCATCCAATGTTAATTTGCAGGGTCACATACTGAGCACCAGTGTAGTTGCTCTATTGAATACAGTCCTCCTGTAAAGGGTATATAAACGGGCTGTGCCTCAACTCCTGCAGCAACAAAGATCTAAAAGAGGACTGACTGACTGATGGGGTTTCTGGGGATGAATTTTGTAGGCATCCGTACTCTCGAAAGATGAACAATTGTTGCAAGCCCAGAAATCATTGGCAGAGAAAGCAAGGCAAGTGGAACTGTTGAGGGAAGAACAAAGCAGATTTAATGAAAAGTTCATGGAGCAACTGCGAGTCAAGGATGAGAGCTGGAAGAACAGGTTCAAAATTCAATCTTTCTTTTTCTTCTTCTTCTGCTTGACAGTCTCACTTGCGAGAATGCCCATGAATATATGATCTCAAAGGCTGCTGCTGGTCTTTCTCAGCTTTGTCAAATTTCCCCAACACATATCATATTTGCTGATTTTGAGGTGGTTGTGAAGTGCAATGTGTGTGTGTACTCTAGGCTTTACTACAGGGCTGGCTGGATGTGGCAGGTTGGAGAATGTAAGGATTTCCACAACTGACACCCATGAGAAGGTTTGACCAGCACCCAAAAAACACTTACTAGACTTTTTGCTTAATCACTAAGCATGTATGCTTCCTGATTATATTGCAAGAGAGCTAACCAACATCATGACTGAGTCTTGTTCCTCCCATGGCTTTTGACTGAGTCTTCTTCCTCACAAATGCTGCAACGGTTCAACTCAGGGTCCAGATGATGCTCAAGTTGCTTTGAAGTCTTGTTGCTGTGGAGATTTTCTTTTCTCTGCAATCCCTCATAAGATAGATATGTCATGAGCTTGCTATCTCATAGAGTTTTTTTTTCCCATATGGGGGTGGTTGGTATATGGTTGGAATAAGCTGCAGAAAATACAATATCTGCAAGGAGAGCTGAGGAAGCTGAAGGAAGCAGAAATTCAAGACAATGAACCTGGCCCCCTACATGTTTTGAGCTGTGGACTTGCCAAGGTAGTTTTTTTCAGATTATGATCTTCAGCCATGAACACTTATGAAAGATTCATGATCAGAGAGGGAGGCCTAAATTGTGCACAACTTAGGCAGTATTTATAGATGTCTAGACAATTACTCTCTTACCCAAATTGTCATTGTTTCAATCTTTTGGATACATATGCTCTCAACTTGAGGTCTTGTACATATTGGGTCTCTTGGGTGTGCAGGATTTTGCAGCAAGGATCATTCAAAGAGCCTATCGACGGCGCTATCTTGACAAGCTACACAGGGTTGGTTGGTTAGGGGAACAATCCTTTTGAATTCAGTTTTGGTTTTTCTGAAGTTATTTCTTCAATGTTTCTGAATCTGTGTCTTAAAAGAAGGTTGTACATGTAAATCCCATTCGATTACTTTGTAATTTAGCCATCATAAAATCTATGAAATTCATCTTGTGTTGGGTTTTGGATGATGATGATGATGATGATGATGATGGTGGTGCAGGAGAAGAGGAAGCTAGAGGTAGTGGCAGGGTACCAATTGATGGCAAACTCTGCTGCCCGTGTGTTCAAAGGAATGAAAGCATTAGATGACATTTTCACAAAGCGCCACTCACTATGGGTTTTCCAGTGATTTCAGGTATGGAAAAAAATTGTCCATTTTTATTTTTTGCATCATCTGCAATTTGACAACCATAGTGAAGTTGTATGAAATTTATCTTGCAGCATTGAAGAATTATGCAACTGAGAGACTTGGCCACTCTTAGGAGTCAGATAGTGTTTCAATTAGAGATTTTGTGCTCCTAAATAGATGTGTGGCTCTTCACAAGTTTTGGAATATTAAGTAAGAACTACTTCTTTACAGGTGTTCATATTGGTGGTGTTTGTGCATCAACTATAAACACAAGAGTACTAGGTTTGAGCTCTTTCATAGTGTGCTTTGAAAATCCCTTAGGATGCCACAACTCTACATTTTCTCAAAACTGCTAAGTGAAGGTCCCTCAACTGCAGTGTAAGAGCATCTCCACCCCAAAACTGTAAACAACTCCCTTATGTTAAAATAGAATAGTGTTTAATGATCACTGTCCTCACCCACAAACGTCATAAAAGTCCCTTTAAACACTCAAAGACCATTTATGTCTTTACATCTGGACCAGTAATAGTCACTGTCCAAATCCATAGTAGAAAAAAGCTTTTAAAGGGATTAAAATGACCACTGCAAAATCGACATCAGTACAGGAACGCAGCAGGATTCACGCTATCCTGCTGCAAGGTTTAATGAAAAGGGGTGTTTGCAGGTGTGGGGGTGAAGATGCTCTGAGAGCATCCCCAGCATGTGCTCAGCATGTGGCCCTGCACATTAGAATTCGATGGAGAAAAGTCAAAACATGCCGGTTTGGCTCATGAAAATGGTTTTGGCCAAGCATATTTGCACGGATTACTAAGGCTGGTAAATGGCGCAGCAACGGTGTGCCCCTGCCATAAAAGAGTGTAATAAATATGATCTGACTGTTCGTCCCTGTTTCTAATTGGCCAATTGTAATGGTTGGTCCAGGTGGTTTGCTATTAGTACTCTCCCACTGATTTGCAGTTTCAGTTTTATGGGTGAGGTTGCAAAAAAGTAAATAACTAAACTTGGATGTGAGAAATGATTTTGCAGGGTCCCATACTGAGCACTCCTTGGGATACTCTGAGTGCTTGGAAGTAGTGATTTGAGTGAAGTTCAGGCTTTATTTAAATAATGTGAAATTGAGTTTTTACTTCTAAATTTAGATGTGATATAGAGCATCCTGAGATCCAAAATGGCTAGTAAAGAAATTTGATTGGTTTTGATTGGTTGGTCACAATGATTGGGCCATGGGGTGACATTTAGCTCATCCTCACTCTCCATTATACATGGTTTCACATTTCGGGTGGCATTGGAGAAATCACTTGCACATTATTTTGGATGTGGTAGGCACTATTGGAAGCCAACACAATGGGTGTGAGTGGATCTGCTTTAAACACCCCTATCTCTCCTCTCCCTCTTGTTGTTCTCTAAAGAAGGGTGGTCTTTCTGTCTCCTTGCTAATCTTTCTCTCTCAATTAGTATCTTTGAGCTTTGGAATTGGAAATCTGCTATTGTTCTATCTCTTTATTATGATGCATTTGGGAAAGATAAAATTTGTCGTATAATTGAAGTGTCGAGTATTTATAATATGACAAATGGTCATTAAATGTCACATTATCAAAGATATGCATTTGATGAATAATGTGAACATAGAAGGATTTGGTTGGTACAAGTAGTAAAGATGAATTCCAAACCAAAAATTGTAGCATCCAACATTCAAAACATACCTTCATCGGGACTTGAAAAAGGTGTTTAACATAGTTTATTGTTGCCTACCCAAGTTTGCAATAGTCGTCTTGTCAAGACCTGCTGAATCTTAATGACATCAAACAAACCAAATTGAAGAAAATTGTCCATAAGAAACTGAAATGACATTGATGCATGATGACATGCATCACTAATTTTCAGCACTAGAATCTTTATCATTCACATCTATTGGGTCAAGGGCATCATTTAGATTAGATACTAAACCTAATGTTGAATCATTCCCCAATGCCATATCCACCAACTTGTCGATGCTCAATTCCTATTCTAAAATGTATTCCTTTGCCATTTGTATATATTTTGCTATTGGCATCTCCTCATCCCCAATATTTAAATTTTTAATTAAACATCCAAGCTCATGTTTCTATTTCTTTCATCATCAACAACAAAGTTGCACTCCATGTTAAACATAAAATCCATGACATCCTCTAGCTACGATGAATAATCTATGGATCCATTCCTATCACACCTTGCAACACCATATAAATGTTTGCTTTGGGTTAAAATGATTGTTGAATCAAACCATCCAATCTTCAAAAATGTCCCCCTTGATCCATACTATATTTGAATGTCATCAAACATACTCACTCAATTGTCATCTTTCAAATCAATATGGTCTCTTTTATTTGTACATCATGAATAATTTTAGTTTGTTAAAGCATCCTTTCTTGTTCTTGAGTTTTGGATTGCAAACTATATATCTCACATCTAGGAGCTTCTAAGCCCCACCCATAAACCTAAAACATGGACCAAAAAAGGTGTGAAACTACTAATGTCAAACTATTTAGAAAATAGAGAACAACAATCAAATCATATTTATTAAACTTGTGTAAGGTTCTTTTGGGCTTGAAAGATATGCAGTTTTTGTGACCCACAATAGCCTTCCAATGGGCCAATTGGATATGACAATTTCACCTCATCCAAGATTTCCAATGTAAGGCGGCTTACTACCTACTATTGGGGATGTTCTTGATCCCAATGGTGTTCATAATAAGGGGTGAAAACACAATATGGGGACCTTTTGTGTGTCGTTTTCATGGGTGGTGCATTTTTAAAACTTTAATAATGTCAATATTAAAAAGAAAATTTAGAATTTTTTTCATATTATGATAGCCCAAAACATGAAAAAATAATTTGCTGAAAAAATCACATTTTTTATTTTAATTTATGTGATGGTAAAATATATTTGTGTGAAAATAATATTTATAACATCATACTTGAAATAAGAAATTATCCTTGACAAACAATTGGAATGATTTTTCTTTTTTATGAAATTTGTCTTGTTTATTCAACCATGTGATTTTGTATGATTGAATCATGTTTATGGACTATGCAAAGAGGTTGACCATTTTCATATCACAAATGATGGTTTTTGATGAGAAATCTCATAAGTATGATAGATTGAAAATTTGACAAACAATCACATTCACATGAAAGGTAACAATTAAACATTATGGTGATGGGTTTGGTTTAAATCCATTTAAAATGCTTATTTGGACAATTAATGAAATCAAATACTCAATGTAGTTTCAAATGGTATATTTATGTATTCGCAAATATATAGATGGCTCCTTGAATTTAAATGATTAAATATATTTATTTATTTTCAAAGTCAAAATTATAAGGCCCAAACACCAAAAGTGAAACCTAAAATAAAACACACAACCTGTTAGCTTAGCAAATATATTATACATATTAGGTGTATAATATTCAAACTATAAATGCCCTAAAGGGGTCCTCTTAAATGTGTATATGGTCTAAGAGCCAAATGAACATGTATTTTTGGATTTTTCAACCCATTACACCAGTAAAAATTGGTCAAAATGTAATTAGTTTATTTGTGAGTACATGCGACTATTAGTCATTTACAACTATGTTTAAACAACTTTGCAACTATTTCTTGTGTTGATCATTTTTGCAACTACATCATAATTAGTTTGCAACTATTTTGGTTTTCATCATTCCATGTGAACAACATTTAATTTGGTTTTCAATCAAGAATAACAATTTATGTCCCATTAATTGCAAATGTGACCAATTTAGTTATAGCCCTATGAATATATAAAGATCTATTTTGTGTATTCTAAAAGGTATAATTAGATATATTACGATTTACAAATGTATATTTTGAATATATAAGAATGACCATATTTATGTGTATTCAAGGATTATTATTAACATTCAATGGCTTTGATATTATCATTACACTAAATATATATTTTGTGTACATTACAGTTATATGTAAAATATTAAATAAATATATTGCAACCATATTATAAATTTATCCAAGCCATTTTATCTTATTTCCTAAAATTATAAAAAATGAAATTTATTATTTGTATTATATCATATCATTTTATGTTAATTTCCTCATTTAAAAGAAATCTTCAACATTATTTTTGACTAAAATTAAGAAATAAAATTATTTTATCACATAATGATGATGGTGATAGTATGAAAAGAAAAAATTATATATATATAAATCATTATGGCTACTAAAATTATTATTATTATTAGAGATTTATATTTATAGTTTTACAAGAGCTATAAAATTTGGCATAATAATAACAATACAAATAGAAAATAAGCAACTTAAGTTAGTTGATATTTAAAATCATTATTTTATTTTATTTTAATATTTATGTAAATATACCAATTAATGAAATAATAACTAAAGAATAAATTATTATATAATTACTACAATTCTATTCAAAGGACTCATGTCCTCATTAAAATTTATTATATTAAACCATAATAGCTATAACAAGTGACATATTAATATATATAATAATATAAAATAGCTAACCTAAGCTAACTACAAATATTATTATTATTATTATTATATCAACTATTAAGTATTATTACATTATAATAATTACTACAATAGTTAGTAATGAAATCTAGTAAATTATTATATAAATGCAGAAATTATTTTGAAAGGACAAATATACTTATTTAAAATATCTTTTTTTTAAAATTAAAATTTATTATAATAGCTCATAAATAACTATAACAAGTGAAATAATAATTTGATTAATAAAAATAAAATAGCTAGCCTTGGCTACTGACTAATTATAATAATAATTCAATTAATTTCTTTTTTTTTTAAAAATATTTTTTATATTTATTATTGCCTATAAAAATGAGAAAATCAAGGGAATAATTATAGTAAAGTAGTTAACTTTAGTTTAACTACTAGTTCTATTATTCGAGTTTTTAAAATAAATATTTAATATTTAAAACTAATAGTTAAAAATATTGATTAGTCAATATTTCAGTTATTAAATTTTTAATGAAAAATTAATTATTAAGTTATATAATTATGAAATTAACAATCATTGTTGATTAATACTATAAATAATTAGTTAGTTGGTTAATTTATGAATATATGTTGATTAATTAGTATTATTATTATTTAATTAATTAAGTCATTAGTTGACTAGTTAATTAGTTAGGTAGTCATTTACCCACCTAATTATATAATTTACAAAAACTAATATGAAAATAAAAATATGGGATAAACTTTTTAGTTGCAACTAGTTTGCGACTAAAATTGTTTAGGCACAAATGTTTTGCAACTAAAAAGTTTATCCCATACATTTTGGCTTTCATTCTCATCTTTAAAAGTATATAAACAAGTTGTTTTGTTTTACATTTTGATATTAAAAACCATGAGCTAATAAAAAAAACTTAACCAAAAATAAAATAAAAATATTCATGTATTTACACTTAACTTACCTACCTAAATAATTTACCTACCTACCTACCTACCTACCTAAGTACGTATTTATTTTAAGTAGGTAAGTAGGTCCTACCTATTGGTTCCATTCCTTAATTTCAAATTCATGAACTTGACAAAATTCATGGTAATCATTTATGGGTGGCTTTTCCAAATGTTGGAATAAACATTTTTAACAAATGTAACAAAATTTTGGAATCCCAAAATTATGAGATCCCTAGTTGATTTAATTATGGAAACCTTAATCCTTAGGGATTCCATAATTATTTCATATCACACCATGTATCGAACTTTCGGATCAAATCATAAAGTTCAATGCTACTGATTTTTTTCAAATATTGAGGGGGTTTTTTTTAGAGGTGTGATACATATCCTCCATGTCCCAGAGCTACTGACCTAATTTGACCTACATACATAAATATTGATTTAAATTTATTTTGGATAAATTCAATTGATATACCATGTGGCAAATTTCTATTACACCACATGTCACAATGAAAAACCATTCAAGCATAAAAGCTAGACGTCTTAAATTATTTCAAAATCATAATAAAAATATTTGAAATTATTAAAAGTTGGGACATGTGGGCAACACATCACTTGTTCCCATTGTTCATCAAAAAAGTTGCATCTTAATTGCAAACAACAATATGTATATGGCCAACCAAAGGATGAAGGTGTATTTCATTGACTTCTTTTTTCATTCAAAATTCATTGTCGTTTGCAATTGATGTATCATGTGACTATTAAGATTTTAGTTACAAATGTCACCCTAGACTAAAAAGTAGTTGTAGAGACTAATTGTTATAACCTAGGTTAGTTAGTATAACATACATAGTGTAGGTAGCCTATCCTAAGTAACTTAACTAGTATGCTTGAAACTACCTATCTACATCCTTCGTAAGTTACCCACCAACCCCCTTCTTACTTTCCTATCCTAACTTCTTATGTCCTTACATATCTTCTTATCTACTTTTGTAAATAGTGTAAAAGATATAAAACCTGTTTATTATAATACATTCACGAGATTTTTCACCTTATGAAGGTGATGGTGAAATGAAAAGTGCTTGATTTTTCAAAGTGAAGGTGATGGTGCAAAGGAAAGGATTTGAGTCCTCAAAGTGAAGGTGAAGAGTTCAAATCCTCACACTTGCAATTTAGGCCACTTTTTACGTTGTTGGCTTAACTAGGTGGCCTAGCTAATTATTCAAGTAGGTGGCCTAAGCAAGGTGGCCTAGCTACCTAACCTACTTAGCTCAAGTGGGCAGTCTAGCTACCTAAGTTAGCTTACTTAGCCTAAGTAGCTAGGTGGGTAAAAATATTTTTTATTTAATTTATTCATTAATTATTAGGGTAGGTAGGTAGGTCAATAGATAAAATAATTAAATAGCTAAGAGGTAGATAGGTAGGCATGTAGATTTTTATAAAAAAATTATTATCAATAAAATGGCTGTTTGAGTTTTCAACGGTCAATTAAAATGACCTAGTTAAAAAGATCAAATCAAAATTACTCGGTTAAAATGACCTAGTCAAAATGGACGTGTTGAAATTGGCTTGTCCAAATTAACTGTTAGTCAAGTTGGACATTCGTCACTTTTGAGTCATTTTTGACTAATTTTTTTAATTAAAAAAAGAGTTGTGAATGTGAATGTGAATTCACTGCAAATAAAAGCCTTGATTAGCTCTGGTGAGAGATCAGAGATAGTTACCAGTGTAGTGTGGTTCCCTCTTTTGCAAAGAAATAACCGGTGGGTAAGGGTTAGGTAAATGGATCCTTGATCAATGATTTTTTTTAAAAAAATCAAAGGGCCCATCAAAGAGCTTACCCCTGAATTGCTGATTTTTTTTACAGGTTCTTTGAGAAACCCACTAGTTCTTTGAAAATTTTCAACGACCCAGAATGAGCGGTTATGACTAAAAAACCCCCAGAAAACCGTCCGCCCTACCGATAACCAGCCAACACTACCTTGTCAATGCTCCATATTATAACACCTTGATCATCTAGTTGTGGATTTTGGGTGTGGAGGTTTTTATGGTGTGAGCTTTTTGATTGCATTTCTAGAGCTGTAATTTTTGCAACGAAACTTTCCCAAAATGGTGAGAGAGAGAGAGAGAGAGATGAAATGAGAAGTGCATGAGATTGAAAAGCTTTGGGCCATAACTTTTGTTGACCTCTTGATGAGGCGTTCCATAAGGAAGCCAAACAAAAAAAAGGCGATGGAGGCCATCACATTTGCCCCTTTAAGGAGTTGAACAAACCTTGGAACACACATGTGTTCGTTCATCTTTTTCAATTGAGCAACAAGCCTTTTTTTTTACTTTAAGTTGGCAAGAGCTTTGAGCTTTGGAGCTTTTGACTTCTCAACTATTTCTTGCTACTACAACACATCAAAAGCACTAATAAAATGAGGTGGGTGCAAGGGAAGTAGGACAAGTATTGTTTTGGTTTGTCACACTTTTTGGTGGGTGTGCCTCTCTCCTCTTAAGAGTCAGCAAAGAAGGTTTGTACCCAAGTATTGGTCTGGTATACAAGCTAGCTAGCCCCCTCCCCCTGCATATTAAGGATCCAACCAGGACCCGGCGGATATGAAACTTTAAGAGGTACATTGATATACCAAGACCATGATGGTATTGTTCAAAAGTTGAAAACTAAACCAATATTGGTTGTAACTTGTAACCATGGTACTTTGTAGCCATCTATCTATCTATCAATCTATCTATCTATCTCCCTAACCCTAGTTAGTGGTGTTATGTCTTTAACAAATTCCATAAACCCATTCATCTATTTTGAATTATATCATCCAAATAGTTTGTCACAAAACATGATGTTGCAACATCCTCTTCTTCGCTCAAGTCCAAATGCATGACCCATCCTTCATTGACCCATCCTTTGAATCCGAACTTCCTTCATGGTGATCTTCATGCACCAAAAAATTTATTCTATTCCATTTTGTCCCAAGTGTTCAACATGTGATATGTGTGAGCATTTTGACCATTTGGAATTTGTCACAAGGTTTCCCTATTTCTTACCTTTGTGCCTATGTATATAATAGGACCTACTACTACTTCTTATGGAATGGGTGGGTTACCCAGGTGTAACCGGATATGACCTACCCTCCTACTTTCACTTCACAATAACTAGACAATTACCTATGTAACTGGGTAGGTGGGTGGGTAGGTAAGTAGGTAATGTGAATGGTTACTACATATGTAAGTAAGGCTCTTGGTGGTTACTAGGTAGATAGATACATGTGGATGGTTAGTACCTAGTTAACCATTGTGGTTAGCTATGTGATAGGAATACAATGAAAAAGTGTTTATCGTTCACATATCATCCATCCTGGATGGATGGTGTGCTGGTGGGTGTGGATTGACTCTCACTATGGTAAGTAGTCCTTCAAAGAAGGGAAATCAATTCCAATTATCCTCGAGTTGAAAATTATGAAGTTTGAATGGTTTAATTGGGTCCAAAAAGGCTGTAAATAAATAAATAAATAAATAAATACATACACAAATATTGCACCTCTATTTTTCTTTTAAAACATTCAAAAGTGCCAGAAAACTAGGTTTTTTTTTTTTTTTGAAAAAAAGAAAGATAAAAAGCTGTGCTAAAAAGCTTGTGATAAAAGCCATTATTGAAAGTGCAGAAATAAAATAGTCTGTTTTCACTCTTGGAAATGCACAAAGCCACAAAGGCTTGCTGGTCAAAGACATTTGAAACCTTGCAGAATTTGTCACCTCCACTGGACCCTCATGATTGGCCAGTTTTTTATTTATTTATTTTGATTTTTTAAAATTAAAATTTTTTTTTTACTGGTTCAATTTTGTGATGTAGCTGAAGTGGCAATCAACCATATAGAAGATTTAGCCAAATTTGGCTATAAATGAGATACAAAAGTCAAAAAACATTTGAACATCCTTCGATATCTTTTGGCTAACCTACATGAACTAAGTATAGAAATCTGGCGATTTTTTGTTTGTAGTTTTTTTTTGGGGGGAGAGAGCTCAAATTCTAGTCAATTGAAAAATCCCCAAAAATCACTTCATTTTCAATCTTTTTAAATTTTTTTAAAATTTTAATTTTAATTTCACTTTTTGACAAAATTTTCACCAGTAAAAAAAGGCTGCTCTTGGGTAACCAAAAAACACCCATGTGTGGTGTGTGCACCCACTATGTGAGTTTTAGTGGTCTGCAGCTCAACTATAAAGGGCATGACAAAACTCTACAAAATCATCACCATGTTGTTCTTCGTGTGATGCACCTGACTCTGAGCTTATAAGGCTGTGAAAAGCATTTTCTGAACACTTTTGAAGACTCTCTTGTTGCACCTGTAGAATAGTTGACATTGGTCAGAAATTTATGCTTTGGTAACCCCAAACCCTAAAAGACTTAAAACCCTAAAATTGGGTACATATGCATATGTACAACCCGGGTTCAAATCAGGTTAAGAGTTGTTTGTTCGACCTTGTGGAAATTGTACATCACAAAAAAAGTGTTGAGGTTCAATTTTTTAATAGTACACAATAAAGTTATTTGTAAAGTCACCCTGTCTTCATCCTGTCTTTGGGCCTGCTTTCACTCCCTATCCCCTCTTTCAGTGGTATCCCCAAAGTAAGGAAATTTTATTAAATCTCACTATGAAATGCTGAAACTCAACATTTAATGCATAAGGTTGGAGAGTACTGTGGTACATGAACGGTTTTGGCATAAAATTATTTTTTTTGTCGATTTTTTAAAATTTATTATTATTTGTGTCAAAATTTTAATAATTATTATGAAATTAATTTGAATATGCAATTTATTTTTTCAAAAAACTAAAAATACTTATTGCTTGCGCCAAACATTTTTATATTTACTATGAAATTAATTAAAATTTATGCAAATTTTTCTATAGTTGAGTTTGAACTGTAGACCTTAAAACATTTCAGCAATTACAACTGTGACAGTCTAGACACTCTACACTGTCCAATACACATGCCAACACTCTGTTTAATATTTTTTATACAATTACATCCTAAAAATTTCAGAATTAAAAAACCAAGTGCCAAAGTTAAGACTTATAATTTAATTAATTATTCAGTAGTTTGTTGCCGAATCCAATCAATCAGGGAGTAGGGTAACTATAGTCGTTATACAAGTAGGAGCAGTGAAAATATATGCAGCAGCAGCGAAGGCGCTCAAGACAAAGGAAAAATTGGATGGAACTCAGTTTACCACCAAAATTGGTGGAAAAAACTAGTTTGGGTTCCAGTTATTTTGGTTTGTAAATTTTTTTAAATTAAATATAAAAAATACAACCAAAGTTTACTAACAAAAATCAAAGAAGTGGCCCAACATTGGTCAAAAGTCAAGACTAGTGTTCTGGGTGGTTATCAGATTCCCAGGGGCGAGAACTGGATAGGGTTTCAAGCCAATTCTCAACTGGAACTGGAAATTCTTTAATTCTGATTTTTTTCTCCTTCAAACAAAACCGAAACCAGTTGGCTTTTGATCTTCAAAATTTCAGAGAACCAGAAACAGGGGTGATTAACAAAATCAAATACCCACACAACCACTGGTTACAAAAACCTAAATTTCCTAGGGTTTTTTTTTTTTGTTAGCGAGGGTGCACAAATTCTTACCAAATGGTTTTGTTTTGGAATAAGGTTTTGCTCCCTTAAAAGAAAGTGAAATTGGATTTTAGTTAACTTTCATGGCACTAAAGTGAATGGGTTTTTTACATACCAGAACTTGGTCAAAAAGATTGCTCGTGTGTGTGTGTGTGTGTGTGTGTGTGTGTGTGTGTGTGTGTGTGTGTGAGAGAGAGAGAGAGAGAGAGAATGGATTTGAACACTTGACAATGATGTTCATGCACACCTAGCTTGATTGCAAGTCAGTCAAGAAGCTTTGTGACTATTCGGAGCATCAAAGGGTCCCAAACTTGAACATAATGGCCTCAAAATCAATAGTGTAAGAAGGAAAGAGAAAGTTGAACATGGCCCAAAATCCTCCACCACCTTTAAGAGAGAAAGAAATTGGTCAAATGGGTGTAGAGTGGGGAGTTGGAAATTGTGGGTAGGTGCGAAGATAGATGCAAGATTGCAACCCAAAAAAAAAAAAGAATTAAAATTTTTCCGAGCTTTTCACAACCTTGTTCATAATAAAGCTCTTCTTGCTTCTTTCTTTTAAAAAAGAATTGAACTTTTGTCCTATGCTACAACTAAGAACACCGGCTTTGTGTATTCAAGCAAAAGCACCAGTGTCCTTTACACAAAGGGGGCGTAGACTGGCCTTGGCCATGGTCGTTTTTTTTAGACATTGGGTATGTTAGAATTAGAAACGCTTTGTGGAACTTGTGACCAAGAAAGTGAGAGATCTAGCAAAGTCCGCAAAGTTGCAAGCTCAAGCACCATGGCTTTTAACAAAGTAGTTGAGAAGAGATTTCCCTTCACAAATTTGATGTTTGTGAAGAAGTGGAGAGACCCAACTATTGCCATATTTTTCAATGTTCCAAAAGACAAGCCGTGGACCACCAATTGGGTCACAAACTTAAGACCAAGTCCCAGCTAATCTCTAAAGGTACAACACTAGCTGATTTGGGTTGATGGATGATTTCATGTGGGCCTTATAGGCAGCCACCGAATTGTGTCATGTTTAGTTCAAGGTAGGCTCCCCAATGGATTCTCTTCACGTGAGCGAATGAAATGATTGAGGCCTTCTTTTGTTTTCATACAAAATACAAAGGGATAAATGACATGTGAAGATTTTAGTCCTTTGGGGGTTATCAAGTGTGTGTGTGTGTGTGTGAGGGGCCAAGGACAACTATTTTGAAAGAGATCGGGTGAAGATTCAATGCTACATGTTAGGATGCCTTCTATCCATACAATGGATGATGATCTCTATGTAAACTTGCTATCAAACCATTTTTGCATGTCTAACCCATATTTGTGTACAAGGTAATGCAAGCATTGTATCTTACCACCTTTAAATCTTCTTGATTCATCTTCTTTACATCATCATTGGATGATGATGATGATGATGATACATTGGAGCTCTGATTGAGAGGGAGCAATTCGTTTAGGTTTTGTTAGTAGTCGTGATCTTAAACTATAAGGTTTAGGGTTTAGGATCTTACCACCTTGACAATTCCACACCAAAACCTTTTCATATCATCATCACCTTTTTATTGTCCCATGTGGAAATAGGGTAATTGGGGTGTTTCAAATCATTTCTTGTTATAATCATATGAACAACTTGAGGGGAAATATTGGGGATTTTCAAGCCTCCCATGTGAGTCAATTGTGGACGTAGCTTATTCAAAGCTCAATTTCTTCCAATTGAACCATCCGGGATATGGGTAAAATGTACGGGATAAAAGTGTGGTGCTATTGGGAACGCCTTGATGAACACATTGGAAACATGAAGAGCCTTTTGGGAACTTGATGAGGACCCCATGGGAACTCATTGAGAACACAATGGGAACAGAAAAAAATCCAAGACATCCAACAATCCCCCTCCACAAAAGAAAAAAAAACCTGGACCTCTTTGAGCTTCCCTAATCTGAGGTACCTTTTGGGTTTGATAATTTGTATTAGAAATGTGACCACCACATCAAGCATATAGAGTTTACTGAATACATAAATGCCATCATATATGCTTGGTGCTTTGTAGGTGATTTCATTTGTTTGGGTTAACTACAAAAACCAAACTTACAATTGATGAAGAAACCCTAGCCAACTTCATTAAACAAAGCACCCAGCAAAGGCAGAAAAGAAGGAACAAAGAGAGAGAGAGAGAGAGAGAGAGAGAGAGAGAGGACCCAAGTACAAAACCAAACCCAAAGTGGTTTGTGTGGTTTGTGTTACAATTGGCTTGTGTTAAATGTGTTCTGTTTATGATTGATCAAAGTTTGGTACGATTCATGCCCAATTATCAAGTGCTTTTGTTCACTTTTGTCAATGAGTGCGGATGTGGGAAGAAAGTTACAGAGCTGCAGAGAAGAAGAAGAACATGAGAATGCTCAGACCCTCACCTCTCCCCCCCCCCCCCCAAAAACCCCCCCCCCCTCCCTCCCTCTCTGCCCCCAAAAAAAAAAAACAAAACAAAAAACACATGCCATTCAATGAAAACCCATCTGATCAACTGGATAGCTCAACAACAAGCGATTTCAGAGTTTCAATTGAGAGTCATGCAGGGTCAAGTAAGGCAACCCAAAGCTTTTCTTTTCTTTCTATGCACGATCTTCCCAATCATCGAATCCTGACTGCTGCTGCCATTATTATTCTTCTCCAAGTTGCAAAAAAACTGACAAATGAAGCACCTTTTCCTCACTTCACTTGAAGCCGCCTCATACGAATGAATGAATGGTTGGTTGGTTGAATCGCTCCCAACCGTAATTGTTGAACTAATTTGCTGCACGATGAACTTGTTTGCTGAAACAGAGATGGGCAGGCAGCTTTTTGAGCTACCAAGGTTCAACACTCTCTCATTCTTCCTTCTCCTTACTCTGCAAAAACATCTTCTGTCACATTCAATTTTTAACCCACCCAAATTCTTTTTTAAAATACACACACACACACACACACACACACACAAGAAAGAAGGAAAAAAAAAAAAATCACACCCCAACAACCCTCACACTAAAGACATGTTTTGTGTAGTGTAAAGCCCAAGAGCTGGACAGGCTTTATGGGACTAATAAGGGCCCCAGTAGATGGAGCTGAGTGCAGGGCCCAATTCCTGTAAAACCCAAAATGCCCACTGTTTTTAGAACACATCTTAAGTCTTGTAAGGTGCCTTGCAATTATATCCTATTTCAATTGTGACCAAAAAAAACTCAAAGGGATTTTTTTAATTTATTTAATTCAAACCCACAACACCCCCCCCCCCCCCCCCTTATTCCAAAAAAAAAAATTTTTTTATTTTTCCAATCTTTTTTTCCAAAAAAAAGTAAAAAGAAAAATTACATTTTTTTTGAAAAAAAAAAAAAAAAAAAAAAAGAAAA
>Ga0116231_10005881_pt1 | contig 23879 bp, 11 predicted proteins | sample S1TSphgellanicum_2_FD_89695 | JGI IMG/M metagenome (GOLD analysis project Ga0116231, IMG submission 89695) | Host-associated microbial communities from peat moss isolated from Minnesota, USA - S1T2_Fd - Sphagnum magellanicum MG | ecosystem: Host-associated > Plants > Peat moss > Unclassified...
TAAGATCTACATCCAACTTCTTCAACCTTAGACTTTTTATTTCTCGCATCACCATACTAAAAATTGGTGATCTTTTTGTAAAATCTGGGGGGGTTGAAAAAAAAAAAAAATAATAAAGTCATCAAAGAGAAATGGAGAACCTAAAGGTCTCCCCAAAAGACAAAACAACAACGACAATTTTGCTTTAAAAAAGCACCATCATTCATACTACATAGAAGCAGCTTTATTAGCCAAATTTTACTAATTGTATTTGGTTTATGGCCAAATTTGATTAAATCTTGCTAGAGATGATGATCTTCACTGTATTAAACCAATGTTGGCGGGTATAAAATTATTTTAGGGTATGACATGGGTATTTTTTATCTGAACCTCTCAAGGTATCAGTTTCCGTGGCGGCCCCGTCTGAATATATATATCAAATGAAATATATTATCTATATAATATAGTTTGGGCCAGCAAATGTTGCTTGGAGTTGTAACTTTGCATAAGATCCAATGATTGTAAAAAGGCTAAGCACAATATAAAAATATTATTATTATTTATTGGTTGGCTATGATGATTTGTCAAGGTGAATCTTGAATTTAAGGAGACTTTCATGTTATATTGTTATATTTTATGTGTACCTACCTATATGGGTAAGGGTTGGAAAAAGAATTGTACACTTTAATTAACACTACTAGAGGCCAAAATGTGAAGCTAACTCTTACATCTTTAATAAAATTGATATTGGGGGTATATGTCTTCACTCATGAGCTGAGTAGCAATTGGGGTCCAAGTTGCCTCTCAAGATAGGTACCATTCATTCATTTCTATGGGTCTCCTTTTTCTTCTCCAAATTTTATTTTCCAAGTATATAATATTTCTACCTTCCCTTCCCTTCTCTTCTCTTCTCTTCTTATTTGTCTTCCAAAAATGACTAGGGATGGATGACCCACTAAGAGCCTTCAACTGTTGTTGCTAGGTAACTTACTGGGTACTTGCAAGCCCGTATACGGAATCTAATGATCACATGGCTTACGTGGTGGCAAAGTTTCCTTGCAATGGATAGGACCTCCAAAGTTCATTTTGTCATGTTTGTTTGGACAAAGAAATACTTGCATAGAGCAGATTTTGTTGATATCTTCATATATTCCCGTGTATGAGGCATATTCTAAGATATGGGTATCAGCTTCATCCTAGACTTTAGTAGAAGTGTTCAACTCAGAAATTTGTACTCAACAAGGGGAGCTAGTATGGAATTTTCCTTTGTTGAAAAAACCCAACATGTTGACATTTTCGTGGATGTTGTTGTTGTTGAGAGCTTTTCTACACTAATGCAGGTGGTGCGGCAACAAAATGTGTCTAAAATTGCGAATTCTATGCTCAATTCAAGATGCCTTCACGACTTTTGTTCCAGGTAGACCTACGCATGCGTGAATGTTGCGGGGTTGGACCAATTGGTCCAGGTCAGCAAGGACTTGTCCCACAGACCAAATATACACGGTTCATGTGAACAAAAGTTTGACTAGAAATTGTAAAGGCACAACAATACCATCATGTAATGAATTTTCATGAGTGTTAAAACTCTTTTTTTAAAGGTTCCAAAAAGGCATTGCAAATAAGTTTCTTCATAAAAGGAGGTGACTTTTACCCCCATAGTCACAAAATTAAGAGCTACACATGTCCCATGTCATGTTTTCCCATGTGGGGAATTTTCATTAGTTTGTGAATTTCTTTCTTTTTTTTAAATTAGAAAAAAAAAATTCAGTGTTAGATCTCATATTCCACCAATAATTTGCCACTTTTGTAAAATCAAAAAAAATATTTTTAAAATGGTCCATTTCAAAGATCAGGCATCCATCCGAATCAAATAGAAGATTTTTTTTTTGTAGAGATCTAATGGCCATTACAAAAGTAAAAAGGAATAAGACAGTGTGGCTTCAATCCAAGGGCATTAAAATAGAAAAGGCAAAGGCCCCTCAAATGGCCATCTCCTTTTCACTTTCCCTTCATTTCAAATTATTTGAAGTAAATTTTAGGAATTCTCATTTTGGCAAGGAAGCCAAAATTTCATAAGTGATCCCAAGTTACTAGAGTGAACACTAACAAGCTAGTCAATGTAATCCCGCAAAAAGATGATATGTGCACCTATGTATACATATCAGTTGTAGCTCTCTTTGTAAGGTGGTGTGGAAGGGCATATGTAGTTTGATCCGAGCGCTTTCTCACGTGGTCGGTGGTCTGAAGTATCATGTGTCAAGATGCTTAACACTCGACTTGTATGAATGATAGAAGCTCCTACTAATGAAAAGGAGTTGCTTCCTGCTTCATGTGTGCCAGGTTTATGCAGGTTGTACCAAGTACAACAACCTCATGCCAAAGAAGGTTTTTCAACTTAAGAATAAAATGGTTTTTCACTGAAAAACGACATGAAATCTGAAAGAGATGTAAGTTGGATTTTTTTTCTTTTTAAAGGCACAAACAAAATAATTCATTGCTAAGAGGGAAAGCACAACACCTAGAAGGGTAGTGCAAGCATCATCCCATAGTCAATTAGACCCTTCAAGATATAGTTTCAAATATCTTGGATTTACCTTCTTCCCCATTAGAAACCACATCATTCACTCAACCCAAGTAACTCACAATGTAAACCTTGCAACAAAGATCATATGAAACGCCCCTTTGATTCAAACTTTGTGCCTTCACATTCTTCAGCTCCCTAGCATTTTCTCATTCCTAACTTTTAACTATATTTGTGCATTTGACAACATGTAAGGTTAGTTGAAGTCTTTCTAATTCAATTTGAACCCAACTTGCTGACTAAATCTAAACTCATCAAGACTTAGTCTAAATGTGACTTTCACACACAAAAGCAATTCCTACAATGATTCTAAATCATATGGGTTTTCAAGGGACAACACCAAGTTGTCCCTAGACAACACTTAGGTTGTTTCAAAGAAAAATGTCAACATCAAATGTTTCCTTGAAACATCACTAAGATGACCCAAAAGGTCATTTGAAACAACACCAACAACAACTTTATGTTGTCCCAAGAACAAACTCCCATTTGTCCCAATATAAGTTTTGCTTATTGTGAATCTTGATCTTGAAACCCCTCAACCTAATTTGCAAGATGAATTGGGGAATCAAATCCTAATCCACTACCTAACCTTACTAATCACACCACCATGATGATCCCGATGTAGGGCTTGCCCTCCACCCCATGAAGGTCAACATCTTTGTTGATGTTACCAACATTTTGCCTTTCATGACAAACCCCCATCCATCAAGCACCCACCACAAAGCCATTTAGCATTAATTATTTCCCAACTTTGGTTTTATTTGTGTTGTGTCCTTTTGGTCTTAACACAAGAAAAATTTAAAACATCACTTGTGCCAATTTGTGTCATCATTCATAAGCACTTCCCACACCTCTTAATGTCATTCCCCCTCTTGGACTCCTCAACCTATGTGAAGGTTTTTCTTTTTGAATCAATGTTTAGGTTTCACTTCAACAACCCTGGTCATCATGCTAGGAGAAAGTTGTTAAACAAATAATGTTGAATCAAACTTTTACAATTCATGCCCCTTTTATTTTAAAGGACATGGGTCATGACTCTATGCATTAAAACCTTCATTTTCACAAGCTTAACTCTTAGTTCAAAGGCATGCCATTTAGTTTGCACACATCATGAAACTTATTTCTTATTTCCCTTATTAAACCAAAGAAAAAAAAATCACTAATTAAGTTACTGGTGTTTAGCTTTTGGCATATAATTTTGTTATTTTCCTTTCACAAAACCATCCTTACATGGAAAACCCTATTGGATTGCACCAAAAATCATTTGTTAAGATGTTTGTTGTTGTTATATGTTCCTTCATTTTCACCTCTTTAACCATTTTGGACCACACCCTCCTCACATAGTTCCATATCAATGATTACAATGCATGTTTGTGATTAAGATGCGTGGTGACCACTTCCCACCTTTGTAGTCTAATTAATAATTTTTTAGTTGATATTGAAAGAATGACTTTAAATTGGAGTCCCTTGGTTCAAAAACATGCAAAATCCACTAAATTAGTTCAAAGCTTCAATGGCCTCCATTAGGTCAACTAGGTTTAACCTCCATTGTTCTTCTCATTACATTAACTTCACACCATGCAACAAATATTATGGGCTAAATTTGTGCATAGGAATTAATTAGTATAAGCATTTGATAGGAAATTAATTAGTATCTTGCCCATAGGAAATTGACTAATATATGCATTTTTTGGTTATGGAACCCAAATGTTAACAAGAATTGTTATTCACCATCATTATTCTTCCTACAAAAGATAGTTTCATGGATGACCAATACTTAAGCTTGTTATGGATTTTTCCCAACCAAAAGTTGTTGACAACTATTTAATCTATGGATAGTCCAAACAATGTCCCTAACATTTTAGATTTTAAATCTAACAATGCCCAAGTCCACCCAAAATCTTAGGTCCATTACAGCTTTACCACATCATTGTCCCCTACTTAGAACATTATTGACTTAGATTCATTTGACTTCAAACCTAAAACTTGATGAAATAAATCTAAAACTTGAACTAATATATGTGTGATAACTTAAGTACTTGAAATGGTGAAGCTAGTGTCATCCACATATTATGCAATCAATTGATGATGCATGAAATTCAAAATTTTGATGCCTAGAAGCTTCCCCACAAGTTGATTATGGCATTTAATGCCTTGCATAGATCAAAAAAGGATATGGTGTTAAAAGGCACCCTTGTTAGGCACCCTTGTTGCACCCCCTCTTTATGTTTATGTCTTAAGACAATTTCCTTTTGACATTAACCTTTGATATTGTTCCAAGAGGAATGATTTGATCATTGCAATAAATTCTTTTAAGGTACCTAGCGTTCCCATACACTCTAATAGAAAAACCTAGTCAATTTTATCATAAGCCTTAGAAAAGTTTAATTTTAAAAAAAAAAAAAATAGTTGTTTTGATTTTTTGCCCCATTGGATCATCTTGTGTGTAAGGAAATTGTTATTCAATATGAATTATTGCAACAAAAGTGATCATGGCTACTAATTTCCATGAAAACTAGCAAAAGCTTTAACTATAATTTTTTTGTAAAAACATTTGTAAAAGACATTCAAAAGAGTGAGATTCCCAATTGGATAGGGCTTTCCTTCCCCCCTTGTGAAGAAGAATTATCATCACATGAATGACTCATAATGGGATATAACATCTTTGGATCAATGACTAAACCATTTGTGCATACTCTATTCTAATGATATCCCACATGCTAATAAACAACTTCACAATCACTCCATCATGCATCGAGACCTTGTCTATCACCAATACCTCTAGGATTATGTAGAGTTGAAATTTCACCATGGGTTGGGTTAATGACCTTTTCAATAGCAAAAGAATTTAGTCTTATAAATTATTTAGGAAAAATTCAATGGCTTTAAAGTGGTATTTTCATTGTTAACCCTCCTTTGGTAGAGCTTGTAATAGTACATTCAATGAAATTCCTTTAAGTTCAAGTTGCAACTTAGAGGTTTGTTTCCCATTTTCATCTATCAATTTTACTATTAGAAATCTTAGAATTCATTGCCTTGAATTTTTTTTTTGAAGGTTCATGTCCCTTACACAACCACTTTGCCTCTTCCTAATCCAAATATCATTTAACATGTCTTTTTCAAAAGCTTTTAGTTCTTCTAGTGTTGCTTCCAACCTATTTTTAGTTGCCCCATTCTATGGATCCTACTATAAGTTTTCTTGGGCTAACTTTTATATGCCTCATGGCTTACCTTTCCCTACTTTTAAATTCTTCAATCTTCTAAATACATTTTGTAAAATCTAAGTATTTTTCAAATTTTTAAAAAGAATGGAACTAATATCTCCTCCTTCCATAATTTTGACATCCCCATCAACACCTCTAACTATTTCCCCTTTGATGAAGTACATTTAATCCAAGCCACCTTAATTTGTGCAATTTTTTTAGGAATTAAAAATTTGTCTAATCAAGAATGGAAGGAATCAATTTTCTATGTAATGGGGTGTTTTCTTTAATAGTAGAATAACAAACCATTTGATTAATCAAATTCATGCCCATGTTTCATCATATATATATTTTATTGTTATCAATAATTTTTAGTAGGTAGGTCATAAAAAGACAAGTAGGTAGGTGATAGCCAAGTGATAGTCTAACCTCACCTACCTACTTAACCCCCCAGGCATGTACATAGGTTATAAGCATTAAGAATTGAACTTTTGACCTCTCAAATTATAAACAAACTTCTTAACCCATGGATCACACCTTAAAAAGGTAACAATTTTTGTCATTTTGTTATTTCACATGTTTAAATTTCACATCAAGTTGTAAACTACTTACATAAGTAAATAGAAAGTTAATTAAGTAGATAGGTAGGTAAATAGGTTATGAAAGATAATAAATAGGAGGTAGGTACATAGATAAAAGGTGTAGGTAGATAGATAGGTTATATAATGGTGGATAGGAGTTAGGTAGGGTAAGTAGGAAGTAGGAGATAGTTACATAGGTAAAAGAAGTAGTTAGTTAGGTTGTAGGAAATAATAGGTAGGGTTTAGGGTAGGAGGTAGGTACATATGTAGGTAATTATATTAGGTAGGTAAGTGGAAGTAGGTACATATGTACATAAGTAGAATAGGTAAGTAGGTTGTAGGAAATAGGTTTAGGCAATACATAGATAGGTTGGTGGGTGGATAAATAAGTTGCTTGTAGGAAGTAAGTATAAGTATGTAAGTGGGTGGGTAGGTAGGTAGACCTAATCTACATATCTAACCTAATTAACAGGTAGCATGGCTTAGTAATTAGCATATGGTGTCTTATTTAACAAAACCCCATTGGCCATTTTGATTAAATTGATCATTTTTTGTTCAATTTGACTAGGTAGATGTTTAATTTAATAAAAAGTCAAATTGAATGGTCAAAAGATGGCTCTAATCAAAATATATTAATCTATTAGTCAAACAAAATCGTTCTATCAACTTGGACCATTTGAAAAAACATGCTTTCAAATAATATTGGAAATTAGACACCCTTAAGTTCCTTCATGGCAACCCCCTAAATCTGACTCCCACCTTTTTAGGGAATAAAACATGTATGGATTTTAAGCTCATGAATTGTTTACCCATCTATTTAGTCTTGAATGTGTTTAGGATGTCTTCCAATAGTTTATAAACACTAGCAATACTTTTGCTATCAAATTGTCCCTTTTCCATATTTGCCCCTTCTTTATTTTGATGGAATAACATTTGGTCTTTGTTTATAACTATTAAGAGCTTACTACCTATGTCTTTTTTTCAACCTCTTCACTTTTCTCTCCCTTTGTGCTTAGCAATGCACATAATTATTTTTTACCCATCTCTAGTTCATGACCATGTATCACCCCTATTGTTAGCTCTTTAGTTCCCACTTTTTCAATCTCGTGGTATTGAGTAATCATTGGTAGATTCAAAAACTTAACTATAGGTTCCCATATTGGCTTTTGCCCCACTCCCTTTTTTCTTCCCCTCGGTACTCACTACTAATGTAAACCCTTCCACATTTGTTATTTAATTTCCGTCCTTCTATCTTGAGATTTTGCCTTGTTTGGTTGTTGCAACCCATTCTTTCCTTCTCTTAAAATGTCAACTTGCTATGGCTCCCTTTCCTTCCTTCTACCCTTCTCATCCTATAACCTAGTTCCCATTCCCATTTTCATTATTCACTTTCCCCCCCCCTCCAATTTAATCCCATCTTTGTGGTTACAATCCCTTGCAACTCTACCTTTAGCCTCTACAAAGGCTAGACAATCTTTAACCTTGTGGGATGCCTAGGTACAAAAGTTGCGTCTAGTAGGTAAATAATCATATTTTACCATCACATTAGCTAAATCCCTAATCTTTTCATTCTTTATTTGCAAGGATGTTTCCCATCCCTACCCCATTTTTAATGTTACATAAAAGCTTGGGTGGATCCTTTGTTGTAGGTTAGCAAACTACCTAAGCTAATAACTATTTCGCAACCCATTACATTGAACTTTATGGGAAGCTTGCATATAATCACCCATGTTAGGATTTTTGTCCCTCTTGGGTTTTTTAATTGGATCTAGACACACCTTTTAAAAGATGCATAAGCCCCAATTCATTCTAAAAGGAATTATCATCAACATCCTTTGAGTGATGTTTGAGTTGTTAATTCTAAAAGGGTGTTTGCAAGCTAGACTATCCATAAAATCACATAACATGACAATTTTTTATGTATCTTTATGCATTATAATGTGTCCTAATTCAAATTTTTTTTAATTTTGTGGAAATAGACTAAAATATATGATTCTTATGTAATTTACTTAGGTGTAATATTTTAATTATTTGAAAATAAATGTTTTACACCAAATAGAAGACTTTGAACAATGTCAAAATTGAAAAACAATTATGAAGTCCATTACAACACAAGTTTTGTGAAATTTTTATAATTTTTTCTCAAACATTGTATATTTGGATGAAGTAAAAGGTCAACATTAGTTACTTTTTGAAAAATATGTTTTTAAAATCTAAAGATTGACATTCAATAATGTCACAACAATGTCATAGTCAAAATACATGTATAAAAATGTTTATCTCCCACAAAATTGGCTATGACTACATGATCATCAAGTAAGCCATTTGGATTATTTACATTTTGATTTACCATAACTTATTGCTTGGTTTCATTCACCATAAATTTAACATAATTATGAGAATACCCAAGGGGCAAAACCTAACTTGGGGTTATGTTGTGACATTGAAAGATAATTTGATTACATGTTAGTCCACAAAATCATTCATTGCCTTTATTATTGGCACTCCAACCTCCACCAACATGGGGTCAATATGAGATATATTATTGTTCAACTACACACAATTGGCAAATGACCTCCCTTCAAATAGCCACTCAACCATTTACTCACATTATGTTTTTTTAAATTGATTTTTGTAACACTAAAATTGATTTACACCACTTCACCTAGATTGTAATATGTTTCCTTCTCACACACTAGCACCAACAAAGCTATAGGTTGAATTTTGACATTTTCAAAATCCCTCATGAGAAATCGTTAGCCAAAGATTGATGGGATTGACTTGTAAGAGGTTTGGGTGAAGTGAGTTCAAAACAAAAATAAATAAATGGACACTTTGACAATGACTTGGCTATTGTATTGTAAGCAATTTGCATATTCCTTTTATTCCATTGCAAAAGAAAATGGGCTTTATCACACAAAAGGTCGTGGCTCATGACATTTGTGCAAGGTAAACTATATGTTTCCATCCATTACAATGTACAATATATGACATTTATTATGCCATATAATACACAAAAATTACAATTTGACAATAGATATTTGCATATATGTAATATTTTTCCATTACCTAATGTCAAATTGTAATTTATGTGTATCATATGCCACATATTGAACATTTTAACAAATGAAACTACACAATTTAACATGTATTTATTTAAATTTTGAACTAAACTGGACTAAATTATCAATTGTGAACTTTTTATAACCTAGTGGTTGGGATCAAGTTTGAAACAAAACATGTTAACATCTATTTGTTAGATCATCTAATGACACAAAACATTTTTAATACTTATTATTGCATCATTTGATTGCCCCCAAATGAAAAAAATTCTTTAATTTTACAACTTCCAAATAGTCAATTGTTAATTCTAAACTTTCCAAAAATTCAAAATTAATTAAATACATGATATTTACCTCGCATAAGTGTTGTGAGCTGTGAGTTTTTTTGTGATAGAAGCCATTTTCTCTTATAGTGTTATATTTTATGATACCAATTATAATTTTCAACACAATGTGTAGATGTATGTAATATGTGTGAATGTTAATCTTATGGATTTTTTTTGCTTATTTATAGTTTGGTTTTTTAACATGGCATATTATATGCATGATATGTTTTAAAATTCTGAATCTTAAACACATGATAAGTCAAGAGTGGTTTCTTGAATTGATGTGACAAGAAAAATCTTAAGTTTTAAAAAAAAAACTTTTTGGAGGACATTTGAAAGATTTGCAAACTCGAAGGGGGTTTTTGGAATCCCTTTGTTAGCCAAATCCCAATTTCATGATCTCATTGATTCCATGCTTCCAAATGCATCGTACCAACGTCTTGTCTTAGCTTTCCTCCACTCTTACACACTTTCTAATGTGTTAGTCAAAACATTTGATTCTTGTGTTTTAGCTTCTTCCTTTGTGCCATGGAGCATGCATTCTATTTATGCCCCAATAAAAGGAGAGGAGAAAATGAAAATGAGATTGTTCTCTTGGATGATGAATTTGAAATAAAATACCTAAAAGCAAAAATGTAAAAACCATGCAGAATTTGCAACCATGTGTTGGTGTGTTGGCCTCCCAATAGGCATAAAATTGACAATAAGACTAGATTTGAGCTTGGAACAAAGTTCCCATGATATTCCTTCAATGAACTAGGCAAGGAAATCAAAAACAAAATTGTGAAGGGAGAACAAATAATGGAAGATGGTCTTGAACACTACATAGTTCACACCACATTAGTTCGATACATGCGATGTTTTTTATTATTTTGGAAGGTTGCAACGCCCTTCACCTTGCAAAAAGGTCCAATAGGAAAGACCAAACATCAAAAAAGCCATAGATTGGCCTACAATCTTTAATAATTTGGAATGGCATGAGGGATCATAGAGTTCTGCCTTTAATTATAAAATTAAAATATATTTTCTCATTTATTATTGTAATAGTGTAGGTTTGCAATTTCAATTTATTATACTTGCTTTTAATGTGTATGTTCTTAAAATAAATGGACTTTTTATTATACCAACATTCACTAGAGCACATAGAAGCAAAAGGCTATATTAAATTACAACCCTTCACCACAAAAGTCTAATGCAACCTTGAAAATAAAAACACCAATGTCTTTCCCCCAAGTTAACATAAAGTTATCAATCATATATGTATGTTCCCATCAAGTTCCCAACATGTCTCCCAAGATGTTCCCAATAGCACCGCCCTTTATCCTATAACCTAGATAGCGGGATCACAAGGATGCATTTTATCCTTATGTTTTGAAAACCTAAAACTTCTATTATAAAATGTGATACTTATTCATGCTTTTGTTAATTGGTGAGGGGGTGCCACCACATTTTGTGTTTTAGAGGGACCCATTTGATTTGGCCACCACCAATACAATATTTTGGAACATGAGGGACTCCCCCCAACATAGAAATCTGTAAATTTTCTTCTCTCCCCAAAATACAAGGCATGATTCCCTTTGCACACCCCCCGGGATCGCAAAAGGTCTTGAAACTTGGTGTGGGTGGGGTATTAGGTGCTAGTCCTACCTCAACTCCAAATCCCAAAAGGAACCAACTAGCTTTAGAAAAGTCCCATATCCTTTTTTTTCCAAAGGAAAAGGGCAATAATAGGGAGGCAAAGGTTATAAAGGCTTCTTCATGAAAACTTTTTCTTGAAATGCCCTTGTAATGAGGATCAACCCATGTAAAAAACAAGACCACCAATGCCATATCCAATGTTGTGTTCCATCACAATGTGACTTCCAAGTTGTGTCCACCTTTTTCTTTTCCCCCAAAAAAGTTCTCACCCCAAAAAACACACCCATGATCTTTAACATTGTAAAAGGAAAAGTTGATAATTTGCATGTTGGCCAATTGTTTTCTTCATTCATAGTAAAGAAACCATTACTTTTGCGAATTGACAATTTTACTTAATATTATTGTCTTTGATACATCCATTAATTTGAAGTTTGAATGGACCACCAAAAAATAAAATTCAAGGTTTGCGTGAATCAACATACGAAACACATCTTGTTAAAATTGGTCCTTTAGCATCCAAATTGGTTCAAGCAAACCTTGCATTAATCCAAAGTTTAAAAGATGAATACCAAAGTTGGGTGTTATAATTTGTCATATATATTGTTTAAACTATTAATATTTCTTAAAGGAAAGAAATGACAGAATGGGTGTCATGAATTTTAGTCCTTTTGCCACAAAATAAAATAGTGTTAAAATGCATTTTTTGGGGGGGTCTGAACTACACATTTTTAAAAAAACCTAGTTAAAATTGCAGAAAATCAAAATCTAGAGCTATCTTGCACCTACCACCTTTTAAAATCTACAAACTCACACATGCATGGTGTTGTAAAATACCATCATGTTTACAACTATTAATTAGTAGAATTATGGCAGAGCTTGGAAAGTGGGGAATCTCAATCACTTAACAAATGGAAACATTATTAGCATACAACAAACAACCAAGGGATCATCCTAAAGGAAAATTTTCCAAAAAGAAAAAGGAACCCCTTAGCCTTTTGCTAAAGTCGAGAATAAAATTTGGAACCGTGAGAAAAGGAACTCTTGAATGCATGTTCAGGTGATTTAGGGTAAGCAAGTTGAATATTTTTCAAAAGTTTGACAAGTAGGTTAATGAATTTTATAAACAAACAAACAATTCATTTTCATTAGTTTGATATGTATTAAAATTCCTAATATTTCATATTTATACAACAAAATATTGACGAATGTGTAATTGTATATGGAATTTTATCGGTCCTGATCTTTTTAACTAAGACTTGGTGTTCTTTTCAAAATGGAGATTAAGAACCAGCCCGCACTGATATTTACTATTAATGGGCATGTTCAGCATTTGATTACCAATTCAATTTCCAAGTTCCCAATTGCAAGTTCTGCTCTGTAAATATAATCAGAATTGGACCTGGAACCATGTTTTTGCTGCAACCAGAACAGAACCTTGGAACCAATCTCCTAAGTCCTACTGGAACTAGAACTTGGGTTCAACTTCAATCTCTCTTTTATGATATGTTTTTTGATTTTTTGTGTAACCACAGTACTAAAATTTTGTGATTAATTTCCAGGCAGCAAATGGGTATAACATTTTGGGGAAAAAGTAGCTAATAGATTGTACTTCTGATTAAAATGTGAAGAATGGATATAAGCTCATGTACCACCTAATTGTACTTACAGATTGTTTGTTGAAACAACCTCACCCACCACAACACAAGCTTCGAAGTTACTTGACAACTCCACAATGGATGATGGACCACAAAAGTCTTGAACTTGTCACCACCAGGCTTCCAAAACAAGAATTTGCATTCCTTCACGTGTGACTGGGGAGAGACAATTAATTGTCATTCTAAATAGCCTAAAGCCCTGATCCTCTTCTTTATTTGGCACCACAGCCAGGACTTGTGAAACAAGCAACCTGCCATGTTTTTTTTTCTTGCTTCTTGATGAGGTTTTCAGTTTTCGTGGCAATGTTAAGAGAAGCTTCTAAGTAAGTATGTGCATAATTTCTCATTCTCGTAAGTAGGGAGTAGGGAGTGGGGTTGTACTTAATTGAGACTTTCTTTTGTGGTCATCTTTTATGTATCTTTGTTCTTCTATTCAACAACCCAATTCACAAATTTGTTCACATCTTCCTCTCCACCACTTCTTGTTCTTATGACAAGTTCCAAAATTTCAACTCTTGAAGGTTCAAGAAGAACACTTCAACATTGAGGTCTCTGAAGCAAAACCCAAGCACTTCTCCTCCCCTCTTCATGGATTATGAGGTGTTTTGCCTCCTTTCATTGTTGGCTTCTTGAAGATGGTATCAAGAACTTCATTCACTATATCATTCAATATGTTTTACCTATGGCATGTTGTCTTTGCTTCCAATCCCCTTTCTAAATAACTATGAAATTTCCAACTTCTTCTCACAATCTTTCAATATTTTTCAAATTTAGTTGGTTTATAGTTTAATAGACGATAAGATTATCCTTTAAAATAACTCTATCTTTGGGCTTAATTTCACCCTTGAACCTTAAATTTTATTATTTGCAAAAGAAGAGAACTGCATTAAAATTGGGTGTCAAATATTGACAATTTTCATTTATTGCCTATGATTCCTCAAAGTATTGCATTTAGTTATAGCACTAAATTATAGTTATAATAATAGCACTAAAGTCACACAAACTCAAGATGAAATTAGTTTTATCACCAACAATGGGGTTTCAAGTAGTTTGAACCCCTATTTGAGGTCAATGTATTTTTCTAAGCAACATTTTCAAGTTTTCATTTTGCATTATATCCAAACTACATGTGTTGTTGTGTTTTTCAAATTGCTTTAGTGCAATTAACATAATAAAGGTGAAATCCAAAGATTGTGAAAACATCATGGCCACCAATCGAACAAATGAATATTTTAACTACTAAGCAAAACAAATGCTCTTATTTAAGTCAAGTTTCATTCTTTTGCATCAATGAATGGATTTATGTTTTTTTGTTGCGTTGGAAAACTTGTCAATTGTTGCCAATGGTTCAACACATGCAAGTGATTTTTTTTTTTCTTTTTCATGACATTAGAAACAAGAAGTTGCAAGGATTAAGCACAAGTACCCACACACAAAAATATGGTTTATTTGTTCTCTACTTTCATATATAAATATTAGATAGTTGAAGAGCAATTGGTAAAAAGAAACATGTTACTTTCAATGTAACATTATTTGAGCAATAGGTTTTTAATGCATGCATAACAATTAAGGCACTTAGCAATATGATAGGGCAAGTGGAACATTGAAATTAGGCCATCCATTATGTTTCACCATGCCCATGTTTTTGTCCCATCCTTTCATTCAAATTTCATTGAATTCAATTGAAGATAAATGTGATACAAATTGATGTACAAGATATTGAAATTTTGTTCGACTATGGTGTGGAAAGGAAAATTTTACAAAGACACATTCAAAAAGACACTTTTACATTTTTCCTTAGGGAGGTTATTGTTTGTATATTTCATAAAACACATGAACTAAAGGAGTTTTTTTTTGTATCATATGAAATAATAGAATATAAAAATTATATTTTATTTAAATTAAAAATATTTTAAGTATATTTTGACAATCCAATTCTTGGCACCCTATTTACATTGAAGTGAATTATGATTTTATTTTTTTCACTAAATTGCATCTTCTTTTTTTTGAACTTTATTTGGAAAAAATAGAAATAACTTCCCATAAAAAAATTTAAAATTTGGGTTTGGCTTAAACATATTTTAATTTGGAATTGTACAAAAAACAACTTCTAGAACTTAAAAGTTGTCCTACTTGGACTAGTTGCAATGAATCATTATCACTAGAATTTATTCTTTGAAAGTTACAAGATAACCAAACACCAAAGTTTAAGTCCTTCAAAGATCGCGATCGATTGTATTAATTTAACTTGTTCAAAAAAAGGTTTGGTATGTCCACAGTTTGATGATTTGTTGAATTATTGTTTTATTTGTTCAATAATCAACATTGTGCTTGTTTCAAAATAAAAAATATTTAGATTTTTTTTTTAATTTTAAAGATCGAAATTTTTTTAAAATTTTTTCCAAAAGTTGAAGATTTCCATGTTTCAAAATGTCTCAACATCTTTTACAAATGTGTTTCATTTTGAAATCCTTCAAATTTTTCACATTTCAAATAATTTCAAAGATTTCAAAATGCTTGAAAAACAAGTTTCAAATTTCATAACTTTTAAAAGGCTTCAATTTTTTTAATTAATCCATGTTTCAAAAACATTTCACATGTTTAGATAAATGTTTCCAATGTGAAATTTTTCAAATTTCTTGGAAAATCAGTTTGAAGTTTCACAAATGATGAAAAGCCTCAAAATTTTAAAATATTCAATATTTAGAAAATATTAACATTTTTATCATGGTTAGAAACATGTTTCAAATGTGAAAATTTTCAATTTTCTTATGTCTGATACAAATTGAAAGGTTTCAAAATAATTTTAAAAACAAAAATTATGAAATTGAATAAGTTAAATTGAAAGATTTTAGAATATTCGATTAATCCATATTTGAAAAAGTTTGACATGTTTTGACATGTTTCAAATGTGAAAACCTTTGAATTGAAATGATTCACAAAATGCTAGAAACCACTTAACAATTTGCATCAAAAATGACATCACATGTTTTCAAAAAGTTGTGACCCTTATTTGTTAAAAACAACAAGGCAAAAATGTAAGTTGATGGTTGAATTACAAGCATGGGTGAAATATGTAGTTAAAAATGTCATCATCCCACCACCGAATAAATATAATATGAACTAATCAAAAGTTAGCTAAAGGAAAGAAGAAAACCCCATTTTATCTACCCAAAATTAAGTTAGAATGCACTTATGTCTACACAAAAAAGGGCTTCTATAAGAACCAAGGAACAAATTAAATGCAAAATACTTTGGTTGTAGAGATGTATTCTAATTCGCATTAGCCACCAAAAGAATCCAACCAAACCACATTGACAATAAATATGAATCTTTTTTCTTTTTTTTTGGAAAATTAAATGTTGAAACGTTTAACATGATTTAAGGTTGTTTTTTAGTAGGTAGAGTGATCAAAGTCAATCATATGCTTAAGTTGAAAAATTAATAGTTTGATTAATCATTAGCCCTTACATATTTGTGTTCTTGACATTCAAAGTCCAGCAAGCAAGTGGTTAAAAACATTAAGGTAAGACCTTAAGATGAGGCCATTTTAAAAATACAACACATGGGATAAGATGATAGTTAAGCTTGACCTTGCATTTAAATTTGAGGCATACCTTCACTCACAGGCCTTACCCAACAAAAGACAAAAGGTGGGAGTTATCAATTATGAGGGGGCAAATTGCATCCTTAATAAATAGTTGTCTACTTATAGGGGGTTAATCAAATGATTCATAATAGATAAAAATAAGTAAGAATAATTGGTTGACAATTAATTTGCTAAATCAAAAATTGAGTTGAGGTTTCATTCTAAAGAGCACCATGGTTTTAAAAGGATTTGCAAAAGCTACCATATTTGTAAATAGGTGGCCATTAATTATCAACTTGTTAAATGACCAATTTTTATTTTTATTTTGAAAATTTATGCCTTTAATAGCCATTGGACTATCAAAATTTTGGGAAATTTTATATTTTTTCTTTATTTGACATAGTATAAATTCCAAGAAGGTGACCTCTAAAAGAGTCACCAAATGTTTGGCATGTGGGTATCAACCATTCCCATGGTTAGCACTACTAACCATCTTTAATAGCTTTTTGAGAGTGCAAGTGCCACCTTTTGGTAGAGATTTTAAAGCTTGAAAATTTTGAAGATTTTTGTTTCAACCTTTCCAATTTAACTTAATTATTATAACATTTTAGTTGATAGAGTTTTAACCTAATATTCCAAGAAAGGCAAAGGAATTTATGATGATCTTTATGCATTTTGAAATAATTCTTCTATCTAGAAAATTTACTTGTCTTATGTAGTTGAATATTCTTTCTTGCAATTGGTGTTGATTTTGTATTATAGTAGATCCAAAAAATTTATGTCTAATTATTTAAAGGAGTGGGTGGTGAATTCCATAAAATTTTAGAGTGATGAGTATTTCTCACTACCTACTAAAGTTGTTTAGTAGAGCTCATTTAAGCCTTTTATATTTTAGAGCTTCTATTTGAAGTTCTAAACATCCATAATTTGGACTTTGGTAAAAAAAACATTTTGAAAATCTTTGCATACAAATATTCTTTTGAATTTTTTTCATTCATTTAATAAAGCTTTATTGGTAATTTTAATTCTTTGATTTTCATATTCCATTTATTATTTTCTTTGAATGGTTTTACCACCACCTATTTCATACAAAAATACATAAAAGATTCATAAGAAAGGAAAGGAAAATAGTCACTTTTTGCAAATGGCAAAATGGGTTATCCTCCCAAGTATTAAGAAATTTGATTTAAGTTTGTGAAGAAAAATCAAGAGGAGTGTGTGATATTAGTGCTGAATTGTAGCCATGGTATTTAGTGTATTGAACAATTATAATTAGAATCCATTTTTAAATGATCATATATTATGATCTAAACCCTAAATGTTGTAAATTGTTCTATGATCAAGTGGTAAAATGATAGAAGAAAAATAATTGTAGATCATTTAAAAGTATGCCCAATCTTGTAAGAAAACCTTATTTTAAATGAGAAATTATGGTATGTTATGCAAGGTAATGTGATTCTTGTTGTGCACATATATCTGCATAATCATTTTCAACCAATGTGATAATTATTATTATATGTATGGTATGATGTGATTGGTAAGAGTTAAGAAGAGCATGTTTGTAGTCCTATAAGTGTTGAACAAAAGATGTACTTGTAGAAATATGAACCTTGTTGGTGTAACTTTTTGTATTTTTAAATTGGCACAAGTACATTATAATTAGTTGTGGTTTAACATTAATGGAATTAGTAGTGATTGTGGTATCAATTGTGGTAGGGGTAATGATACTAATACAATGATATTAGTATTGGTATATTATATATTTGTAGTTATGGCATTTGATAATGATATCATCATGTACTAGTAATGAGGTCATATCATAATTGCATCATACTATATGATTTATCATTACAAGCATAGCTCATCAACCTTCTAAAAAGTTCTACCTACTAAACCTTTTATAAACCTTCATCCATCACATTTTTTAAAAGCTTTTCGTTACCATGAATTACATCAATATGTGTCTGAGTTCAATTTGCATTTCATTAGATTTTAAATGGACTTGCACACATTTACCACGGTGAAAATGGTCAACCCTTTAGTGAATAAGGACCAATTGTTATATACAAGTGAATTTAGTAAAAATTAATTGAATTCACGAATAGTTAATTGAATTCATTAATGGTTAATTTAGTAAATCATCACAAAAAATTTGGGGAAAAATAATTATGTAAAAATAATGAGAATTGGTATATAATGTAATTTGGATTAAATGTCATTTTCTAGTTATTTCAAAACATGTTAAAATTATATTTCATTATCATAATGTCAACATAAACATAATCATTCTTTAAAATGATATAAATTTAAATATCCTTGAATGGTAAAATGACAAACCATTATTCTTTTCATCATCATGATCATGAAATTAATAAGTCAAAACCATTGTTCACTATGTTTATATATTTTCAACAAGCATTTTATCAAAAATAGAATAGTAAAGTGAAAAATACACAACAATGTTGTGAAAAAAACTTAATAAATAACATAAATATAATGATTCATTATAATCATATTGAAATTTTGCCTAATTTAATTAGTAAAATTAATTAATAGTTAATTTATTAAACTAACTTCCTAATTCATAGCTATGTTAAACTGAGAATTTAAGCTAGGTTAATCACTTAGGAATGTAGTTTAACTTAAGTTCAGAACCCAAGCTAACTTAAACCACCTAGCCCATGAACTTAAGGTGTAAGTATGAAGGTTTGAACCTTTTATCTTTTTGCACTTCCATGTTTAAAAAACTAATCCTTAACCATTGGATCATTATTTAAACAATCAACATGATTTGTCACCACATATTATTATGCACATTTTTTTCTTAACCTATGTGTACATTACCATAGGCTAGATTCTTAGATTAATTTTAGGCTATTATTAAATTAGTGTAAATTGCTTTAAACTAGTCCTAAGTTAGTGTAGGTTATCACAAGTTCAAATTTTAAGTTAATCCTAAAATATTTTTGGTTATTTTCAATCTACTTTACTTGGTTATTTTAAGTTATTCTACCTTCGGTTATTATCAATTATTTCATTTCAAACTACTTTCAACTATTCCACCTTAAGTTATTTGCAAATATTCCACTTTAGGTTATTTTTCTTTAGGCTATTTTTGGTTATTGGACAAAGGCACAATTAAATGGACTATTTGGACTATCACAATTGTAGTTTTTTTGGACTGTAGATGATCTTAAAATTTAAAAGCATATTTGACATTAACATTGTCAAAATTTTAATCATCCATGTTGTTATGAACTTTAATGGAAATCATATTTAAAAAGATGGATGAGTTTCAAGGAAAAAATGGATTCATGTTGGACTTTTGAAATTAAACATTGCCTTAATCGCATGATAAGTTTTTGACATATGGATTTCAAAATTTGACATAATATTGTCAAATTTTTTTTATAAATTTATTGTCAAACATAAAATGAGGTGTTTAAGAATAAGATGCATTGAAATTTCCCCTATATATTTTTTTAAATATTTTTTTTATTACATATTTTATTATAAGTTGTATTAGTCTACTTCTCATTCAAAAATTCATGTTTTTACATGGATGTTTTGACCAGGTGTACGTCCAACCATGTGCACACTTGGGTTCATTCATATTTAAAATGGAAACATGAGAAAATATTCATTGTTTAGATGCAAAAGTTGTTAATTATCATATTGCTAAAATTTTAATTAGTGTTACAATTGGATTTTCCAAAGGCCAAAAGTGTGTCACCTAACTATGTTTTCACCCTATTTAAAATTATTCCACCTCATGTTATTTTAAGTTATTTTAAGTTATTTTCAACAATTCCATCTTACATTATTTTAATTATTTTTGGTTTTTCCAACTTACGTCATTATAAATTATTTTTGGTTATTCCACCCTATGTTATTATAGGCCAAAAAATTATATATATATATATATATATTCCATTCTACATTACTATAGGTTATTTTTTACTATTCCATCGTCCATTATTATATGTCTTTTTATTATTCTATTGTGATGTGTAGTGTTGTGATGTTCGGTGTTGTAAGGGTGTAAATCCATAGTAAACTTTATTGAACAAAAAGACTAAAACTAGTCAAAGGTAGAAACTAATGAACCAAAAATAGATGCACGCACACATCTATATATATATATATATAATGCACAAAATAAGACTAAGATGAAATTCTCATGTATCATACCTAAGCCGGGAAAAACGTGGCATGGTCTGAGTAGAAATCAAGGTGCTATAGGAAAACATGATGAATAGTACCAAATGTTGGCGGGAACTTGAGTGAGTTTTGACTTAAAGTAAAATAAATGGTATCCACCATTACAATTATTACAAAGCAACATCTGATCAACATCATCTACCCTCTGACATACTTGACATGGATAATCAAGTGGAGGAATCCAAATCGACATGATGATGGTAGGATCCAAGTTCGGTAGGTGGCAGGGCGCATAGTTTTTAGAGTGATCCTAAATTATGCGTTCGTTAGCTCCTTGCAACTCCAACACACCTAAAGGCTTGATTGCCTTAATCCTCAAAATAGTGCAACTAGAAGAAGTGTTTAAAGTATCATTAGGTTGCCATTGGAAATATACAAAGTCACTAACATCAAATTGTCTCACCTTAGGTTTATAACTGTCACCTCGTGTGTGTGCATACTATAAGGTGTTTTGATGTTGTGCAATGGACAAGTTCTCCATGGCCATGGGCATAACCCTCCTAGATAGAGCAGCCCTCTTTGCGATAACCCTAACCCAAGTGGCTAAGGAGTCCAAGTCCACAACCTAATCCATTTGAGCAACAATGGAAGAAGGTGGAATGGGATGTCTCCCAAAAAGTAGAAAGTAATGAGCAAAATGAGACAAAGAGGCATGTTTGGACATCTTGTAACCCATGGCGATGTAAGGTAGGGCCAAGTCCCAATCCTTTTTGTTCCCAGTGAAACAAATTTTCTAAAGTCCTTTCTTACATCTTTGAACCATCCTCTCTGCAAGGCCATCAACTTAGGGATGATCCCTTGAAGTCCGGCAATGGTCAATGAGAGCATCATCAAATAGGTCTTGGAATTTTCCTCTAAATTTTGATCCTTGATCAGTAAGGCATATAGCACAAGCCCCAAACCTATTTAGGACCTGTTGTAAGAAAGCCTTGCTAGTGCTATGTGATGACTTGTTCGGCAACGCAACAAACTCAACCCATTTTGAAAAATGCTCAATCATAAGCATGATGTAGACATTACCCCTGGAAGTGTGTGGTAAATCCCTAGTTAAATCACATGACCAGTGATAGAACATGCCTTGAATAAGGAGTGAAAAAAGCGTGAACTATCAAGAGGAGAAGGAAGTTTTCACTCTATCACATTGTTCACACCTAATAATGACTTCTCAGACTTGAGCATACATACCTCTCCAATGGTAATGAGGAGCAAGAATGCTATAAATATGCTTAATTCCAAAGTGTTCAAACTCCGAGTGTACCTTCTGAATAAAACCAGGTTGTTCATGTGGCGGAGGAACCACTTTGTTGCTTTGTGGTAAGCATGAGACAAGGTGATTGTCCTTCCATGAATAGAATTTGGACTGTTGTTGTATGCAATCCCAATGACTTGATGTAACTTGGGGAGGGTATTCCCCATGCTGAAGAAACCTTAGAATGTCCAAGTCCTCCCATATATCCATAATGGGATGCTCAACTAGGTTACATTGCAGTAGTGCAAAATAACTAGATGCATAAGATACATGTATTATTGGAATTTGGTCGAAGTCTTGCCTGGCTTCTAAGAAATCTTTAAAGGTAGTGAAAGGTCTCCATGATATGGTATCCCTATTTTGATGTGTAATACCAGGTCGGTGAATAACCTTGAACTCATACTTGGTGAAGTATAAACACCCAATGAGTTAACTTATCAGTAAGCTTATCGTTCGTCATTAACACTTGATAAGCTAGTGGTTGTTATATAAAATGAACTTGGTGCCATAAAGATAGGGCCTAACGTCCCATACAATAACAAGACACTCCCCCTCGTATGAAGAGTAGTTGTTCTAAGCCTTGTTGTTGTTTCGGGATGTATAGGTGATAACATATTCCTTGCCTTCCTCATCAAGTTGGCCAAGAATAGCACCAATACCAAGAGCACTCCAGTGAATGTGTAGAATGAAGACCTTGTTAAAATCAAGTCTTTTCTGAATGGGGAACTTTGAAAGCTTTTCCTTGAGTGTTTTGAAAGCTTCCTAAGCTTCTTCATTCCATGTCTAAGCAACATACTTCTTTAACAATGCATTTAGAGGATGAGCAATAGTACTGAAGTCTTGGACATAAATCCTATAATAAGTACATAGTCCAATGAAGCTCCTCAAAATGTGAACATCAGTAGGATTGGGCATCTCCAAAATGGCTACTACTTTGGCCCAATGAGTCATAGTACCATTTGGCAAAATTCCGTGTTTAAGGTAGACTACTGAGGTGACAACAAACTCACATTTTTTAAGATGGATCTTCATATTGACTTTGTGGAGCCTCTTGAATAACTCCTCAAGATGAACCAAATGTTGCAGGAATCCTTTGGTATGCATTAGGACATCATCTAACACTACAACAACAAGGGGTTATTTTGCGATCCACATATCATCGCAAACAACAAAAAAAGAAGTTTCCGAAAGCCCGCCTTTGCGAACCATAATTACTCGCAAACTCTTAAGCTTTTGCGATACCATAACATTCGCACACGTATAATCGCAAGTCCTTCACAACTCCCGAACTTGATATAATCGCAAAACTTTTTTGATTATAACTGCTTCTATATACTATTTGCGATTAACATTACATCAGAAATTATTTGCAACAAACCCATCACCGCAACGACTTAGTGAATCGATTCAAAAGTCTATCGGTTTCCAATATAAGATCTATCGCAAACCTTTAGCGGCATTTTGAGAATCCCAACAAGTTTGCGTGAGATTTTATATCGGAAACCGATAGGCTTTTAAGATCTAATGCAAACTTTTTGGGATTCTCAGAATGCCACTAAAAGTTTGCAAAATCATAGATTTCGTAAACCTGTTCTGGAATAATTTTACCCATAAGAGTGTAGCGATGTCTGTGACATGGTATTATTGGTCTTTTGGCTTTTGTAATGTTGCGAAGAATTATGACTCGCAAATGGTTTTGAGATCCACTGTGTATCGCAAGAGCATGGCACTGTATTCTTATTTTGGAAGCAGGGTTTATATTCATTTGGAGTCACTTTGGGCCGCAAAAAAAAAA
>Ga0116231_10005882_pt1 | contig 23869 bp, 16 predicted proteins | sample S1TSphgellanicum_2_FD_89695 | JGI IMG/M metagenome (GOLD analysis project Ga0116231, IMG submission 89695) | Host-associated microbial communities from peat moss isolated from Minnesota, USA - S1T2_Fd - Sphagnum magellanicum MG | ecosystem: Host-associated > Plants > Peat moss > Unclassified...
ATGACAAGCAAGCGTCCAGGAACCTCTTTAACAGGGTTTTTCAATAATGACCATGTAGAGTCCCTCATATACCTGCCTCCAGACCAGCCAGTGTTAACCAGCCATGCAGTGGCACCGTGCCTCGTCATTTTGTCAGCCAACATAGCAGCATACTTGCTTGGGTGGATCATGATGAAAGCTGCTCCAATGCCACCATCTATTACAGCTTTTAGCAATCCTTCTGTATGCATCCTGGAAAAGAAAAATGTCAGAAGTTGGGGAGAACTTGATGAAGTCGCTCAGGTCAGAATACCTGCACTAGCTCCTCATCTGCCTTGTCTGCGAAGAATAAACTGTAAAGAAATTGCAGCTTTTCCATGCACATTCTTACAAAACAGTACTGATGCTTCGACTCCCAAGTCTGCAGCCTAAACACGTGAACTAAGAAGTCAATCAACACATGTCAGTTCTCTGCTGTAGCAGGCTGGGTAAATCCATTTTGCAGTCTTGAGTACTCTCAATTCTGTGAACACACCGCCAACAAGGTGTGAACTGCTCCTCACCTGGCTGTTGTTTTGTCTAAGACTTTTGCAGAGGCTATCATTTTCTGGTTGAACAAATGACTTATGAGGAATTATGAAGAGAGAAAGGGAAGTAGCAATCTTGTTGGTGCATTGCAACAGCATCAAAGGGGATAAGGGAGGTGGTTTAGGGTTTGACTGCAGGGCTTTGCTGCCAGGGGAGAATAACATGAATGTGGGAATCAGTGTCTTACCAGGCTTGCAGAGTCCAAGGCTCCAGGTAGCATACATCACAAACAACTGCCCCTGATGTCATCAGGCACATCAAATGCATGGTGAATGACTGCCTATGGCACCACCCAGAATGCTTTAACACACGACACACACATCTTTTACTCAACGAATTACATTGCACCTTTCAGAGGAAAGGCAAGCAAAGAACAAAAATGCAGAAGAACAAAGACATAATTGTTGCTGTTCCAAAAAGCATCTACAACAATCTGTGGTACATGATTGCAATTGGACAGACTGCAGTCGAGCACAAAAGCCCCCTCTGCACATGAACCCTTAGGGAATGTCGGAGGGAACAAATACATTTGTGTCTTCCCAATGAACTTGGACAAGAGCAATCTAGTGCATTACTGCTTTACATTAGGAACTAGCTGCAGGCAACAAAAAAATAAAACCCTTTTACCCAGCTTCTTGAACATGACTGCATTTGTTGTTGGACACAATTGCCTTCAGGGGCTGCTAGTAAAGGATTAGAAGGTTAGAATTGGGTCTTCCACGTGATGGTTTAGCCTGTATAGAATTGATAGAACATCACAGACAATTTAGCAGAACCAACTCAAATGATGTATGTTACTCCTTACACAGCTGCTCTGCAAAACCCGAACTTCTCAGGATTCAGTCAGCGAAGATCATCCAGGGGCATTGTCATTTCCAGGCAAAACAGTACAATTAGAGGAAGCTTTTAGAATAATGATTCATAAAACTTTATACAAGATGTAGTTTCTGAACGCTTCTAAAAATGTAGTTGATGAAAGCATTTAGAAGATGTGGTTGATAGAAGCTTTTTTATAAACATGTTTGATTGAAGCTTTTAAAAGATTTAGTTGGTGAAAATTTATAGAAAGTTTAATGGGTGAAGAATGTTTTCTAAACAATACCTAGAAATAAAAGATTTCAAAGCCCACCACTACCCCTTAATCTCACCAATGCAAGTTGTGATTTGTGTATTCATAATCCATCCCATGGGTAGTTTTTATCATGCTTCATTTAAGCAATAAAGTCATAAAGCTTTTTTATTGCTTTAATATTTTTCAAGTTGTATAATTGTTTTGTCCTTGACATTGAATATACATGTGTCGTAGAATAATGTATTTGATGAACTCATTAAAACACTTCATCTACATTTGTGTCATTGTCAAACAAATGCACTTACACATAATGTAAAATCATGTGCATGAATGAAAAATGGAAGTTATTGCACCTCTTGTGCTAATCATTTGCTATTATGGTTTTTATAGAATAGTGAGCGTATGTCAATCTCATTGTCACTGATGATTGTGGATTTTAGAGAAAAAAATGAAGCTATTGTTATGCATGACCATGACAAAAGGGTGTGCAAGATGACAAAGAGGTGGAACTCATTTGAAATAAGTAATTGACAAAGCTTGAACCAATGCCATGAGTTGCACAAACCACTACTTGCACTTACAAAACACGTAAATGAAGGGGAACAACATGGGGGGAGTTCACATTTTGACCTAATATGAAAGATCATAACAAAAGGGAGCTACAAGATGACCACAAGGAAAAATGACAATGGAAATAAAGAAGTGACGAGTTATGCATCAATGTTGAAGCTTCACAACAATAATTAGAGTTGTAAGATGATTGCAATGCCATCATTTACACCTACAAAAAATCTTAATGAAGGGAAGCAACATGGGCGGGTTTGCAACAACTTGCTATGCAAGACCACAATGAAAAAAATTTACAAGACATCATTCTTGCCCTCCTACCTCCTCTTCTTTTCTTGCTTACCATTTGCCCTCTTGCCTTTTTTTCCTTTTTTCTTGGTTGAACTAGATCCATTTTCATAACCATCATTTTGAATTACTTGCAAAAATAACAAAGAAAGAAGAAATGCAATATGCATATGCAAAATTCATTGCCTTCATTTTCCCATAAAGAATTAGGTTTGTCATGAAATGGGGGTGTGTACCACCCAATATCATTGAAGATTTTGATTTGGAGAAAAATGAATATATTTATATTATAATTAGGGCTTTGCATTGTTGCGCACTACTAGTGATGATCAATTATTTTGTTTTATTCTTATGTTTTGACGTGGTTCCCAATAATTCATCATTACTTATGTCAATGTCAAATTGATTTGAATTAATATAAATTTCATGGGCATGAAAAGACAAATGTTAATCTATTTTTGCATATCCATATTGATGGGTACAAAAAAGGAGTGGGGTAGTTATAAGGATGCAAGCAATTATTAAAGGAAAGTTAGTAGGAAAGGAAGAAGGTAGTCGGAAAGAAATGAGGTAGTTAAATTTGAAAACGTAGTAGTTATATTTGGAGTCATTTTTGGAAATGTCTAGGGACAATTATACGATAGAAATTACCATAGAAATTACCATTGGACTTGTCCAAGGAGGACCATACGATAGATTTCAAAAAATCATCCATATATAGATTCCTCAAAAAAATTCATCATTAAAATTTAAATATGCACAATCTTGCACACCCAAATAAAATGTACACAAGATCATGTAGTTTAGAATACATGACACTATCGATGTAAGTGTAATTCAAAATGTATACATGTTGGGTAGTGTATGTGTAAAAAACTTGGGGGCATGTAAGTGATTTACCCTTATGCGGTTATACATTACTATTGCACACCATTTACAATTACAAGCATAATAACACTACTTTGTACCTTCCTTTCCTTACACACATAAAAACATTTTAAGGTTTAGTCCATAAACTTTTGTGTCAAAATTTCTTTTAAATGTTAAAAAATGACCATTGGTGATCCCACAAATAGTCTAATGTGAACATAATCTATTATGATTTGTGCCAAATTTACATCAAATAATGACCACGGGTGATACCACAAATAGTTCAACATGACATAATCTCCTCAAAGTGCCAATTACATTAGATAATGACCAATTTGTTGATGCTACAAATAGTCTCATGTGACATAATATCCTTTGAAATGTCAATTATGGTAAATTAATAACCATCAATAAAGTTATCCATAAAGTCTCACTAGTCCAATACCGAGTCTCATCCCCTCTCTTTGCATCATCCCTTGTTTTCAGATATCATCCATAAAGTCCCCATAACTGGGGGTGGAATCTGAAAACTGCGGAGCAAACTTGAAAATAGGGGATGAAATGGGATTTGAACTTTTTTTCTGGGCACTTTTTTCTCTTGTTTGTGCACACTTGAGTGGCTGCTTTGGAACTTTTTTATAGTGGGAATTTTCAAACCGTGCTTATTTGTGCCAGATATCACAGCAGCAAATATTACCTCTTCAGCATCCAGATTTTATTTATCTTTTTATTGCACAATGGACTCTTGCAATTGTGGGCATGTATACTATCTACATCAATACCACAAATCTGTTGTTGAGAAAGCTTGCTACGTACGGCTACATACTCCAATGTGGAATGGTATCTTAAGCATTCCATCGTGTGCAAAATTTAAAAGCTACTGCCTAGACATTTCAGTGTCATATAAGTGCAAAGAGCAAGCTTTACGGGTGACGGTGCGTTAATGTTGTGCAAGGTTTTCCAATGCAGTGAAGTAGGTTGGAAATGTCTTTCGTGTGCAACCTGGATCCTTAATGGTAATGGCTGTATCTCCACATGCAGCAAGGGAGAATGCCATTGCCATACGGTGATCGTCATATGTGTCAACAGGTGCTGGGGTGATCTTTTCTGGAGGGGTGATAATGCAGTAATCTCGGCCCTCTTCAACCTTCGCTCCAAGCTGCAATTCACCCCACCAATAATTTGTTGATTCATTTCCTCACATGACACAAAAGCAGGCAATTATCTGGTGGTAAGAGCAATTATTATATTAAAGATCCGGCTAGCTAGAATCACAGCAATAAACAATGCTGTACTGATTGACTACTGTTCGACTTGCAACAGTTATTACCAAGATGCTGCATTTCTCCAATTCATAACAGAAAATATTCATTGAGATTTAGGTAGCATACATCAGCTTTATAAAACAAAAAGTGAAGGCATGAACAAACCTTGGTGAGCTCTGTAACAATGGCAACCATACGTTCTGTCTCCTTCACTCTCCAGTTCTCAACTACAACCCCATCCAAGGAACTATGTCACAAAGAGTCCCAATACCAAAGACAATCACTTCAAGCACAACAAGTAAACTGTAATCGGTCAATAGACACACTGAGATCTAGATGAATAGTAGCTACAAGTTTGTAAGTCATTGGTGTCCAGAGGGTACAGTCAGACATGCAGAACAAGATTGGACTTTTGTCGAAATCTCTTCAACTGAAGTTTGTGATAACATTCCTGCAAGAAGATTCCTAATCCAAAACATTCTACGGGCAGTAAATGTGTGTAAAGGATTATGCAGCTCACCATCTCGAATGGCCACAGGGCCATCAGCAAAGAGACCCATCACGGCTAATGTCATAGCAACATCAGGCATTGAGTTCATGTCAACATCAATGCCTTTTAGCCGCTTTCCTGACAAACCAACTGAAGCACCTGTCACTGTAACTGAGTGTTCTGTCCACTCCACTTTAGCTCCCATCTTCTCCAGCACTTCCGCAAATTTGACATCTCCCTTCATTTTAAAGTACCCATTTTAGAAAACTGGCTGGCTAAGAGATACAGTTATTGTGACTTATCTCAAAGTGTGGTCTATAGCATAACAGAATATTCTCAGAAAATATCTCCTGTCAGTCAATTTTTTGGGTGTTTCTGTGTGTGCACCCAAATCAATGACTAAAAAATCCTCTCATTCTCCTCACTAATGCAGGTAGTCAATAGCAAACACTTTCTTCCTGACAAGAGCAGGACAAATAAAAGATAAAAATGGTTTACAATTCACACAACCACTTGCAAGTGTTAGTTGTCTTTTCCATAAATGACTTAGAGGGTATCCCAGAAACAATACTGTCTCCTTCAAACTGTTGAAAGTTCCACAGATACTGTTACCATGCATAAGGTTCATGCCCCCTGATTTAAGAGAATTGCAATCAAAACAGTTCAAAGGTTTAACCTGAAGACTGCTAGTCCCACAGCCCTCAACAGTGACTGTTCCCCCTGTGATGGCTGCCCCTGCCAGAAAGTAGCTAGCACTTGAAGCATCCCCTTCCACATAAGCAAGCCCTGGTGACCTGCCAAATGAATGAACAAGATAATTATACTGCTGAAGTCTGTACTGATCTTAACAAGAAAACATGGAGTCAAAACTTACAATGTTGTCCCACTTGACAATCAAATCGAGTCTATATATTTCAGCAGAAAAGAACCACCATTGATCAGTTCTGATGTCAGGCAAATGAACATAGAGGGACAAAAGAACCAACTTGTAGGTTTGACCACCCTTGATGGAAAAACGCTCCCAGCCACCATGCTGTTCAACTTTAACTCCAAATCTCTCCATCAGTTTCAAAGTCATGTCAACATAAGGCACTGAGACCAATTTGTCTATCATCACAATCTCTACATCCCCTAGAGCCAGGGGAGCAGCCATCAGCAAAGCTGACAAGTATTGGCTACTCACTGCTCCTGAAAGCTGCACCTGTAAATGGCAGATTATCTATCATGGTCATGATCAAGCCATACATCCGTCTGATGTTCAGTGACCAAACTTTCAGGCCAAACTCTCACAACTGCCACCATCAAAACATTTCACAACAGAAGATTGTAGACAGCAATGCTGCAAGAGAACCCTAAGATATGGTTGTCAAGTTTAATCAACAACTGAATTTGGAGTAAATTGTACCGTTCCCCCAGGAAGGCCCCCCTTGGGATTGATAGCAACTGGGGGGCATTTGGTATTGTACACACAGCTCACATCTGCACCAAGTTGCCTCAAACCATATACCAAATCTTCAATAGGCCTTTCCCTCATGCGTGGTACTCCATCCAGCACATACCTGTTCAAAGTACATTGTCAGTCAACTGTGTTAAAAAGGTCATCCAGCAGTTCTGATGTTGCCTAGGACATAAATGGCTTACTCTGAAAACAGGAGCACATAGCAAAAGAACCAATTGCAGGAAATGTTCCTCAACAAAATTAGTTTGAGCCTTTTGTAGCAAAACTAGGCTTTCTAAACAGAAAAGATGTCAAGAGTAAATCACAGATGCTGACTTTGTGACTGCACCTACAGACTACACAATGCAATATTGAAACCTTGTATGCATAGATCTGCTTGAACTATTTCACCAACAGGATTCCATGAGAAAAGTATAACAAAAGAACCAAATATGGTGGGAGTGAAAGCAGGCAAAGAGAAGGGAAGCAGATGAGTACCGAGCATTTCCACCTGCTGCTGCCACAGCAGCAGTCAAAGGTCGCATAGCAGTTCCAGCATTTCCTAGAAACAACTCTACTTCAGTGTTTCCAGCTGTTTGTGCAATGGGAAATACTCCACCACTCCCAACTATAGTTGCCTGGTTTGCTGCACGGTCCTCCTCCACTTGATACCCCAAAGTTTTGAGGGCTGCAACCATATACCGAACATCCTCACTGTCCAGCAAGTTTTCCACAACTGTTGTCCCCTGCCATAGATATCAAGACCCACAAAGATGGTAAGCACTAGCCTGGAGTTGCTCTCAAAAACAAGAAGACATAAACACTGAGTTACTGACCAAGACTCAAGCACATATCATTGCACATTTTTAACCCTTTGAGATACAATGTATGTTGTTGGAAACATACTGAGTAAGTGCAAACCATTAAAAAGGGCCCTTGATGCAAACATGGTGAAAGAAAGAAAGCTCCTTGGAGCATAACCACCATGCAAGCTTCACATTTTACTCTCTCATATGAGAGTGCAGAAGAATGAGTCAAGGATTTTATGCACTGAATGGTTTTATGCATGTGCAACTGGACCCGTCAAGGCAGTTTATCAGGGCACAAAAGAAGTAAGATCAAATTCCTTCTTCAGGGGATTGCAGGGGCTGTCAGATCTGATGAGCAATGCAGAGCTTTACAGAGAGTAGGCAGCAAAACTCCTGCCTATGGACAGCACTTGAGGGATGGAGATGATAGATATTCACTGCAAATTCACTTCTAGATGAATGCAGATAAACCAACTGCGATGAGATCAGAGCTTGACTTTGTGATGCACAACCAGATAAACACCCAGCTGAGACCCTTCTGAGCCACCTCAATGAAATCTGACAGAAAGCTCTCAAGGTTGAAGCTTTGGCCATGGCAGATTAGGCTCATGTGTTAGCAAACAATTGGAAAAATTGAAGATCAAAAGTTTCCATAGCATGGAAATCACATACAAAAGAACAACACCAAAAAAAAAGAAAAAGGAACTGGATGTATTTGAGCTTGCTTGCTTGCAGGGAGGAGCTGGTTTCAGACCTAAGAATGGATAAGGTTCCACGAAATTCACCAAAACTTGGCAAGAAGAAACATGCATATTGCTGCGAGAGAAGGCTTTGGAATCTTGAGAACATGGTTGTTTTCTTTCTTTCTTTCCTTGCAAGAAGTCTGCAGATAGGAAGACCCTGGACAGTGAACGTGAAAGGAGGGAAAAAGAGATTTGGCTACAAACCTCGGAGAGCGCTGCCAGGAGCAGAATGCGATTGGACAAGGACTTGGATCCAGGAAGCTTGATTTTTCCATCAATAACCCTGATAGGTTTCAACACAAGCTCATCAACGCTGGCAACTTTCTCCGCAACGGATGCACGCGCGTTTCCGAGGCTCCTTCTCACGGTCCCTTGTTTTCGTCCTTGAACTCGCAGTTTTCGCTCCACGAACAAGGAGGAGGAGGAGGACGACGACGACGACGACGAAGACCACAGCCTTTGAGTTTCATCTTTCCTAGACACTAAGAACCCCTCCTTCTTCTTCGTCTTCTGCTCACCACACACATACTCACTACTACGCCCGAGGACATTCCTAAACACAGCCGTAGACGAAGAGAGCCGCAGCACTTCCATTATTCTCCTGCAGCAGCCGAAGCTCTCTCACCGCCGGAGAACAAGAACAAGGAAAAAAAACTTCCGTCACAATGCAACGGAACAGAGAGAAAAGGCCAGAGAGACAGAGAGACAGAGACAGATTGGAGAGTGGAGAGGCAAATTTGCGAAGGTCTGAATGAAGTCAGCCAAGACCAGCGGGAGGAGAAGAGGAAGTGCGGCGTTTACAGACTTCTTTTGTTTTTTTCTTTGAGTATTGCGGGAGTCAAGTCAAAGAAAAACAGCAAAACATTCATGGGGTCCACGAAGGAAGAGAGAGAGAGAGAGAGGAAGACACTTTTGCTTCCTGAGAGAGAGAGAGAGGAAGGCAGTTTTGCTTCGTGAGAGAGAGAGAGAGAGAAGACATGAGAGAGGAAGGCACTTTTGTTGTGTTCTTCCGCATGGTCAAGTCTTTCAAAGGAGCCAATGGAATTTCCCTAGGCTACTGCATAGCAGGATTTTATTATTATTATTATTATTATTATTATTATTTTCCAATTTTGTGGTGTAGCTAAAATGGCAATCATCCATAAGAAGATTTTAACAAAATTTGGCTATAAACTAAATATGAAAATTAAAAAACAAGTAAAGTACCTGCTGGAACCAGAGGTTTTTCTTTTTTTTTAATATAAATTTTATTTATTTATTTATTTATTTAAATAAAATTTTAAACTATCAAAATTAGTTGAATTTACAGGTTTTTTTAATTTTTAAAAAGCAATATTTTCACCAAAAAAAAAATTCCCAAATACTGGAGCCTGGAACCTATTACAAACTAAGGACTTGTGTTATTTTTCATTTCTGAAATCTCACAAATATGGGGTCAATTTTTCATTAGAATCCTTTTTTTATTGGTAAAAAATAAGATTTTTCCACATTAAAAAAATTACAAAAAATTCACTGCAAAATTCCAACCACATCAACAAATGCTCTATAAGAATTTCCAAGGAAACTTTTAGTAATTTCCAACTGCATCAATAATACTTTTTCAGAATATTAGAAAAACTAAAAATTAAAAAATATTTATAAAATAAAATTATTACTAAAAATAAATTTTAAAATTTTAAAATTAAATTAAATTTACATTAAAAATTAAATTTATTTATTTAATTAAAAAAAAATTTAAAACTGTAGATTATGGGGGATGGCTGTGTGCTTTCTGTTGACCAAACCCACTTGTTGTTGTCTCTGGTAAATCTAAAAAGTTACAATACTTGTTGACCCAACCAACCCAGCCCGAGAGAGAAGGAGAAGTGTAAAACAAAAAAGTTGGGTAAAAAAAAGCATGGAAAATGTGAAGCAAAGCTCAAGATGGAAAAAAAAAAAAAGCAAAGCTGGGAGGAAAGAAGTATGAACTTTGAAGGTGGAAAGTGCAAAGCAAAAAATTTTGACTACTGGGTTAAGGATAATAAATTTTTGCAACTTAGAGAAAAAAAAAATTTTAATAAAAGAAAAAAATGAAAATTTTGGGATTTTTTAGAGATTTTTTTTTTTTTTTTTGGGGCATAAATCCATAACATGATTTATGCAAATCATATGTTGTTTATAGCCAAATTTGAGGTAAATCATCTTAAGGATGATCAACACTTTAGCTACATCACAAAATTGAAAAAACAAAACACTCTTAATCAAATCATTTAATCTTCAATTTTGCATTTTATGTAGCATTGGTTTTGGAGTTTTGTTGAGTATGAAGAATATCAAAGAGCACTTGTGAGAGTGTTTTGGTTGGATTTAAATTGGGCAAAGACGAATGACTTTGATTTGGCATATGTGCTTACTTTGCTAACTTGCATAATAAACGATGGATGGGGGCATTTGATTCATTACAAAGAAAGGAATGTGCAAGCATGATGTGCAAATGAAGAAACCTTCTTTACATGCTTTCCTTTGCATTGCAATCACGAGACATAAGGCGATTGACCTAAAGAAGCTTTTGAGTGGAAGAAGGTAAACATTGAATACTATATAAAATGGGTCATGGCTAGTCAATTTTCCCATTGTAGTAAGCCCTCACTTGTTGAGCTTGACTAGGTGTCTTTTGCTTTTTAAACTATTTTCATGTAATTAAAGGGATGTGTGAATTTGACTAGGCATCTTTTTGCTTTTAAATTCTTTTTGTATAGTTAAAGAGATGTGTGAGCTTGACTAAGGCATCCTTTTGCTTTTAAACTCGTCTCTTGTAGTAAAGGAGATGGGTGAGCTTGACTAGGCATCCCTTTGCTTTTGAACTATTTTATAGTTCAAGGGATGGGTGAGCTTGACTACGCATCCATTTGCTTTTTAATTCTCATTTTCATATGGTTAAAACTCAAACAAAGGAATTGGACAACACTTCACAAGTTCAACATATTCATAAAAAATAATATTATTATTAATAATGTGTATATGTGTATACATTACTTAACAAACATCAACTTGTGTAAATATTCACCCTACAAACCACACATGTCAACATTTCATGGTTGCAATTTTATTTCATCTCTCAAATTAGTTATTATCATTCCACACACTACATATACCATACATGTATCGTGAGTAAAATAACAAATCTAAACATGTATCAAGTAAAGACATTATCTACACATCTAAATTTCATCTTTATCGTCAAATGGTTACCTGTTGTTGTATTGCATGTCATTAGTTCTAACATTAGTTTATGGTATTATTTTAATCTTTCTCCATTACTTTACATATTTTTCTTTTTAACATGTAATGCAAAGACTGGGTGGTTGTACAACAAGAATGAAGTTCAACTTTGAAATAGGGTCCAAGCATGGTAAAGTAGACCGATGAAGTAGTTCATCAAGATCTTTTTTTTTTTAAAGATGGAAGTTGTCAACACAAACACAAAAAATAAATTCAAATTTTTTTAAAGTCTTATTATAAAAACATCAAGGCTTTCATTGAATCTATGGTAGGTTGAATATAAAATTTGAACAACTTTAACATAATATAAGTAGGTATCAAGTTTGTTTTGAGCTAATTGGTTTCAGTTTGTGTTTTTGAAACCTATACATAATAAATTGAATATATTTTGCTTAGTACTTGAAAAAGTTGAAAGTCCAAAAGTACATTTTAATCACAGATTAATTTGGAAGTTAGAATAGATAACTTTACTTGCAATCTATTTAATCAAATATCTTAACCTTGATTTCTATTATATTTTTACATACCTTTTGTAAACAAGCTCTTGAAATTTTTGGTATGTGATACAATTGTGTAAGTTGTATTTAAGGTCTAGTTTTTTTTTGTATTTATGCTACTTAATATCTAATAGGTAGGTGATTGACTAATCATTTACTCACCTATGTTTAATAATAGCTCCAATGTCTATTACAACTCATTTAAGTTTTTGGATTAAAAAAAAGTCCTTATTACTTGCACCTAAGAACTTTGATAAGGAAAATAAATTGTGTAGAGTTAATGTTTAAGGATATATTTTCATCTTGACATTAAGTGCAATGATCCATCAACAATGTTGAATATTTTTCTTTCAACATGATATCAAGATGAAATTTTCATAAATTACCTTTAACATTATTGAATTTGATTTTAAAATATAAAATAATTATTCAACATTTAAATGTGAAACTTGATTAAATATCATGGTAATACAATTGAAGAAAATCAATTTACTAATGGGAATGGAAAATGTGGACATAATACCATCATGATAACACATCAAAAAAACTAAAAACCACATCATGTTACCATCCAATTATAGAAAGATGAAATGGTTTTCAATGGAACAAGTCAAAAGTGACTAACCTTACCACACATAATAATTGTCACATGGTTATTAACACAACTACCTTAGTAGGGGATGCATGGATTTAATTGATAGATCAAGTGGAGCAAATTGGAATGGTCTCATGGCATGGCAAGTTTAAGAAAAACATTAATGGAATCAACTTGAAGACATTGAAATGCACATTGTACAAATCTTCACTAACTAGGTACCTGTGAGTTTGTAATGTCTTTAAATGAAGCTTTGAAATAGGTTTTACAAGTAGGTATGTTATGTCATGGTCATGAGCATTACAAATTTGATATAGTTCCTCTTCTTATTTGTCATACCACCTTAGGGCTTAAAAGGATAATTCATTGATAAAATGTTCAATGTTATTTTTTTTATATCTTAATTTTTTTTATTGATTATCATACTTACGACTAATTATATTTGGCGCAAAATAATTGTCAAAAGTTCTAGTTGGAAAATTGATGTTTTTGTTGATATTTGTTGAAATCATGAAAATTAAACTCCCAATGTGTGAAAAACTATTTATCTTTTTGACCATTCCCAAGAGGGACACTTAAATTTGAAATTTTATGTTATGCATCAAACAAGGATTTTTTTGGCGGGTGTTAGGCAAGGAAATTTACATAGTGAGTTTAATTATGAAAAAGTAATTGTTTTAAAGTCTTTCAAGAATTCACTTTGCTACAAGTAAGGTTGGAAAATTTTGTGTCCAATGCAATTTCCATTCTAGTTTAAACATTAAATTTTTGGATTAGACAACAACAATTGTTAATACAACTTACTTTTGTACATTGACAAATGTTATTATCTTGTGCATAGTTGCAACTTCTTTCACCCTTTAATGACACATGTTTTAGCCATGTAATATCTAAGATATGTTATCGTGCCATTAAAATGATATTAAACTTGGTATTGGGATCAAGTGAATGCAATAAAAGTTCAAAATGCCTTGCAAAAAACCATGACATGGATAAAAAAAAATTAGGATTTTGAAAAAAAGGTGAGTAGGAATGAAAATTAGAATGTGAGGAGGCTAACTTAAGGTCTTCAAAACTAAAGACATTAGTCAAAACTTGGTTTATTTCAAAAGACCTTGGAATCTTCCACCACCATAAACCTTTGTTACAATTGACAAACTTCTAGCTTGAAATATTTTATTATCATAAACCTTTTTTTATAGTCAACAAACTTCTACATTGCAATCATGGGTACTGTCAAACTCAATGTGAAATTACAAAAATCATGACAAAAACCTTGGGCCTTATGGTGGAACAATGCATTTTGAACCAAACCAAGGGCAATGGTTGTTTTCAAATGCATTATTTGCTAAATATTTCAATTAATAATATATTGCATAAGGAGTATCGAGCTTGAACATCCTTAAATTCACCTCTAACATGTGAAAAGTTCAAGATCTTTTATGCCATAAAAGGGTTTAATGTGATCAATGTGTTAAAACATTGTTTAGCATTTGTTGTGACCTTTAATGTCATTGCTACAATATGTGTGTTCTCTAACAAAATTTTCGATTTAAGGGCCTATAATGCATCATGGAGTATGTAGGCAAGGATAAAGCAATGACATTTATGAAAAAGTATGATCAAATTGTGTTGGTGCCTTTTTTGGTGAGAGTCTCCAAGCATTTGAAACCAAGCATGTAGAAAGCCTTCCTCCTTTATCAACCATACATGATTACTTCTTGATTGGAGCTTCTATTGAGAGAATTATTAAATTTTTGGTGAAAATTGAATTGTCATTGTATTGTAATATAGTTGCAAACAAGAATGATCTAAAACCACCCTTACAATGGTAGGAAGCTCATATGAAATAATTTCATATTGTTACATTCCTTACTTGTTAATTCTTGGGTATTTTAGACTTTCAAATTGAATGGATTTTTAGTGTTGTTGACATATTGACCAATTTGCAACAATGTTAGTTGGGAGTGCAAAACTTTGATCAACTTGTTATGATCTTGCAAAATTAGATGAATGATGCAAGGACATGCTATTTTCTTGTTGCTAGGGACATTGGGGTTCTTCACATTTGAAGAAGATTTACTTGATGACTAAGAAAAAGAATTCAAGTAGTAAATAAGTTGGATACTTTGAAAATGATTAACAAAAGTTGCCTTTGGCACTTGGGGCTAAATACAATGGGTTTTCACCAATGATTATGGTGTTTATTTTTTGGCATTTCATTAGCTACTATTTTGGCTACTCATGTTTGCATTGGTGATGCATTCAATAACAAAGCAAAATTGTTCTTGTTGTAACCATTTTTCTAATGTCAATTTGTAGACATTAATCACTTTCTTTTTTGTTCCATGGGAAATTTTTTTGGTTGGTTATATATGTGTTGGTGATGTATTAAGTAGTAGAACATTAATTGTAGCGGTTTTGTTGATGTCAATTTGTAGGCATTAATGACATTTTTGGCATTTTCATGGGCCATTATTTTGAGTAGTTATGTTTGTGTTGGTGATGCATTAAGTAGCAAAACATAGTTGCTTTCAATTGTAACCACTTTGTATGATTACACAACATTCCAATTTGGTTATTTTTTCCATTGGTTATGTATGTATCGGTGATCTATTAATAACATAGTAGATCTATTGTTAGTTGTACCAAAAAATTTATATCAAAATTACACCAACCTTTTGGCAATGAATGCAAGTTACTCTCTTGCTTATTATGTATGTGTGTGGTCATGATGAGTAAAACAAATGTACTTTCATTTGGTTCTAAGTTTGAATATGTCATGATTTTTTTAGCATATTTTTTATTACTTTCAACATTTCAATGGCTACAATCTATAATCATGCCTTCATCACATAATTGTGTTGGTTATGCATAACATGTTACATGACATATATAATTTAAACATTAATTAGAGATTGGATCAATACCAAACTTCATTGTATATACTTGTTTGTATAACATTGGCCAAATTTATATTAATACCATTTCACCATGAAAATTGCAAACTTTGAATTATTGGTATTGTAATGGTATATGTATTCGAAGAAGAGTGTGGTATCAATATTTTTTTGGTATCTTGTTTTAGGGTAAAATTGTCAAACAACCAACCAAAAAACATGTCAAATTGTGCTCAAATTTGCATTTTTCAATATATGCCTATGTTGTGCCACTTTAATGACATTTTAATCATGGCAAATTGTGTTTTATGACTAATTTACAAATGTTAAAAAATCTAAATTAAACTGTTGGATCTTTTAATTTTGAATTTTGACGTGAACAAAAGACTTGTAAAGTTGAACAAATGTTTTATCAAACATTATCTAGGGCCCTTGATTTTCATAATACAAATTCTTTGATGATCAATCATTTTATAATAATAAATGACTATTAGACATGCATAAAAAACACTCAAAATACAAAGAAAATATAATTTGATATTTTAAAAAAAGGGTCTATTCAATGTTATGATTCTTTTATGACATGTAAATGTGGTCTAATGTAAATGGTGCCAAAAACAAAGTTGTAGTTTATAATACAAAAAGACTGAACCTCAAAATAATTAATAGTTTTGGCATAATTTGGAAGTGTGATCATTTTTCAAGACAAAACACAAAAATCTAGAACAAAATTTTGCATTTAAAAAATCATATTTATTAAAAAATCATGAAAATAATAATGTGATATATTGGAGAAACTATAGTAAATAAAAATTTAAAAATTAAAAATTGTTTAAAAAATGCCTTTCTATGAAAATTTATTTTTGTAAAAAGATTACAATTTTTTGAAAGAAAGTAAACATATTGTTTCATTGATTCACGATTTCACCCTTTTATTAAACACTCATATACTAAGACTAGAAGTTGATATGTCAAAAAGTCGATACTAAACCAACACTAGTTGCTTATTGTAGTTGTAAATTTTGTATTATATCTTGCAATAAAAGGAAAATGTTGTCAATCAAAATTTGGATTTGGGTTTTTTTTTTTCAATAGAATAAGGATATGACACATTGAACAACTTGCAAAAGTCTTTGTAATATACCTCTTTAGTGAAGGCCAAAATCGTCTTTGATTACTTAACGTTGCTTATTATTGGCCTTCATTGGTGCACCAATATAGTCTTGAAGTCTTTTTGCTTTTGAGACTCTTTCAAAAGTTAGTTAGTCTTAAGTAAGGTCTTATTGTTTTTATAAAAAAAACCTTTATTATGATGAACTCTTCGATGTTAAAAGATTTTTAAAAAAATGTTTTTCATAGACCTTTTGCAACCTTTTTAGCTTGTCCACTCATGAAAATAAAGTTGAATTGTAATGTTGAAGTTGCCTACAACAATCTTATGTATGCATGTTGCATTCACTTTCCATTGTACTTGGAACTTGTCTTGTGAAATGGTTTCTATAATAGAGAAGTTATAAACATATTTGTTGGCCTTGCCTACCAAGGCAAGAAGGATATTGTGTTTTAGATTCATTGATAGAGTATATAGTAGCTTAAGGGATTTTGGGCCCCTACTAGGTAATAATAATAAATAGGTCTATTTTTTATATGAGGATTTTTTGAAAGATAAATAATATTTTTGCTTGTGTTGAAACTTGAGATTAGTTATAATAGAGTTATAATATGTGGAAGGATTTTGGTTTCTTTAGAGGATTTTGTTTTTTTTGAGAAGTTCAATCCAAATTAGGATTTCAAAGTTTGCCCTAAACCCTACATCCCATGTACCTTGAGTTCAATCCAAATTAGGGTTTCAAAGTTTGCCCTAAACCCTACATCCCATGCACCTTGAGTTCCGAATTAGGGTTTCAAAGCTTGTGATTCCCGAGAGCATTCATTAGGGGTTCAGGTTTTCGCGCGACTTTTCCTTCCAATCTGCGATTCCTCGGTGTTGCGTCTCGCTTTTCTTGTTCGCAATTGGTGGGGAAGGTTGTTGTGGCACAAGAAGAAGAAGAATTATAAAGCTTGCAAGCAAGCAGGAGGATCGATTTATTGTCCCAACTTTGATCAAACCAGCTGAAGGAGCTGCAGGATTGAGGAGCGAGGGAGACAACATGGTGAACGCCATCAAGGGAATTCTCATCTCTTGGTGAGCTTTTTTAGTCCTCTAGGTTGCCTTTTGTTCCGCGATTTTTTTTTTCCTTTCACGGATATTCTGCACTTATTTTCTGTTGAAAAGAAAAAAGCTGAATATTGCTGCTCGATATTGTCATGAACTCTTTCTTTCTAATCCATGCTCGTTCTGTAACCTTCAATTATCACAGAGTATTTCGTTCCTCTGAGCAGATCTGTGGCTTTATGAGCAAATGCAATTTGAATTTTTGCTTTGGTAGCTGTGTGCTTTGTCATAATACTTCTTTTGCATTTATTGTCCACATGGTGTGTGTCTGTGTGTGTATGAAGCTTGTGACTGCACTTCTTTTGTATTGACCACATTTTGGGGTGTGTGTGTGTGCAGTGACATTCCAATGGCACAGTTTATAGTAAACCTGAATGAGTCTATGCCCAATGCTCATAAATTCATTGTGTACATGCTTGATGACACTCATATTTATGTGCAGCCTCATGTTGGTGAAATGCTTACAAAGCGGCTCCAAGAATTCCGTGACCAAAATACCTATGAAAAGCCCTTATAGTTGTTCCTGGGTTCCAGAGACATCACTTGGAATGTAGGCAAGTTCACCATCAAATTTGACATAGTAGTAATCTTACAATACTGTCATATAGTGTGATGGTGGACTTATCACAACAGAAACTCTGCACATGACAAGTTGGGGAGGCTAATTTAGACTTTTTTTTCAACGGATCTTTTCTAGCTCCTTTCTTCTCCTCATTAGCTCTATAATCCTGCAGACTGTATTGCCACAAAATTCTCCAGGAATTATGGCTTCTGAAGCTATCATTTAGGGTTTTCATATTTTTATGTCCAGCTGCAAGTTGGTGAAAAGGCTAACAAAGCAGCTCCAAGAATTCCAAGGCTGAAATACTTATGAAAAGCCCCTTTGATCATTTCTGGGTTCCAGAGACGTCATTTGCAATGGACACAAGTCATTGTCTAATTTGGTTTAGTAGTTTTACAATTCTGTAGTGTAGTGTGATGGTGGACTTATATGACAACAGAAACTCTACACATGATAAGTTGGTTAGGCTAATGGAGGCTTTTTTTTCAATGCATATTTTCAAACCCCTTTTGTGTTCATTAGTAGCTCTATAATCTTGCAGATTGTATTTCCAGAACGCTCCAGGAATGGTGGCCTCTGAAGGTATCATTTTAGAGCTTTGGTGAGATGTGGTCTAGTTTCAGTGTTTGTGAAAAGAGGCAAGACCTCAAAGAAGAAGGGGTTCCATCCTTAGTCAGAGGGAGGCTTTTGTGGATTCTAACTCGAAACATAGGTACTCTCTGAAAGTAGTCTATGACTACTATTTCAAGCTTCGACAAAACTTCCAGAACTTGACTCAAACTTGCGGGCTCAAGATGACAAATTAGTTATCAGCTGAAGGCCTCACTGTAAGGTAGCAACAGTGCCATGTTTGAGTGCAATAAAAAATGCTGCAATGGCATTTTCTGGTAATGGCAGCTGCTTATATCTCCCTTGTAGCCTGTGTAGCAATCAGGTGCTGTTTTACAACTGTGACTAGGTCTAAGAACAAAGTTTTGATGCTGTACTTGAACAAGCTTTTATGCCAGCTCATGTGGTCAGCCCAAGTCATCTGATCTTGGAACATCCAGATTTGGCAACCAATAATGATCACATAGTGCCAAACTACAGACCCTTGAAACTTGAAACTGCAGAACTTAATATATTCTGAGACACTTTTACTCTTGTCTTGTGGGCAGCTTCACTCATTAAAGTAGCTCCACTGTTGCTGAGTATGTGGCCCTGCAAAATCAAATTGGATGATGAAAAGTTAAAACATGCCAAATTGGCTCAGCAACATGGTTTTTGCCTGCCTTCTTACTCCAGATGCAGAGGTTGGTAAAAGGCACAATAAAACTTAATACATAATGTTGGTTGGCTAGATAGTTTGCTACTAGTTGTCTTACACATATATGTAGTCCCAATTTTAATTTTAGTTTTATGGGTGGGGTTGGAAACAGTACATAACTGAACTTGGATATGAGAAAAGTGTTTTTGCAGGGTCACACACACAGTGCCACTGGAGATGATATTAGTGCTCAAAACAAGCCATGAAAGCTAATGCACACTTCTGAGCAGTATCAATATCTGAAAAAAGGAATGAAAATGTGTATGCAAGTGAAAGAATGTGTTTTCAAAACAACTGATATCATTCTGGAAATATTTCAGCAACAACATATGAAAATTTTGTGGAATGGAAGCTAAGTGCATGGAAAGTCAAGAAAGGAAGGAAATACCAGAAATTCTTTCCCTCCTCTGCATCCTTGAGCAAGAGGTACATGAATTGTCTTCATAAAACCAAGAGTTGATTAAAACCAAGTCACTGTTTTTTAGGTTGGCACATTGATTAGAACTTAGGTGCCAAATACATGCCTAAAGACAGGTGCAGGGAACTGTTGCAACACTTCTGACCATGGCTTCTCTACAACAAAAACAGAGTTAAGACCAGTGTGCCCTAAAAACAACACTGGATTCCTGAATGGAACAAACTTTGTGCCAATAGATTTCTTTGGAACAGATCTTCCACCATGCTTGCTTCCATTTCCATTTCCATGCACTACTAGTTTCCTTGTACCATTCCCATGTTCTTGGTTGCCTGCAGCATTGACTGCATCATCATGGGCCCTGTCCACCTCTTCTTCCAGCATGAGTTTGCTGAAGTCAATGACACACATTGCACTGCATATAGTACAACCACCCAATTCATATTGAAAGATATCATCATCATCATCATTTTTGAAAAGTATGGTACAAACAGAATTGAGTTCCAAGCATGTCCATGGGAAGACTTCTGTTACATCCACACTGTAAGCACTACATAGGAAACAAAAGGAAACAAGCATATTACCTGGAACTATACACAATAATGGACGTAGAGTCTGGTGAGAGTGGCAGAGAAAGCCCTGCAATGCCTCCTGGAAACTCCAGCAACTGCTTCGCAATATGCATGCCATTACGCTTGTACCACTCACCAGGAACCTTCATTTCTACATCTAGAACATACAGATGATTAGCCGAGCTGCTCAGTATGAGCACATTGCTGAAACCTGCATGAAAAACTGCAGCCGTTGCAGGGGTTCCATCAAAAACTGGTACTGTCCAGTGATGCCTGCACCCAGACACCAATAACTCTCAATGAGAATCAAGAACTCGCCACACTTAACAATTAAGAAAGTTGAGAAGAGATTACAACTTTACCTGTGCCCAAACACTGAGTGCAAACAAGTCTTTTTATTTGACTCCCATGTATTGACATCTCCATTGCTACAATTTTGATCACAAAATGCAGATAGTGGCTACAGAAAACCAAAGTAATTGGACAGGATTTAATAGGTGCAACAGTGGCTGTCAAAAAGTATAAAATAGTCTGCTCAAAACATATAGGCAAACAAGTATACAGAACTCTGCATCCTATGTTTCTCACATTGCTGGAAGCAACAGGAAGCTTCAGCCCTGATATTGGCTTACACTCAAGATGTGTGACAAGAGGTGAAAACCTGTATAAAGGCTTACCTCATTGTTTCCATGTTGAAAACAACAACATGACCAGAATTTGTAGCAGCAGCCAGCCATTGACCATCTGAACTTGTACACATGAGCACAATCACTGCTTTTCCCAATTTTGACTGAAAAGTTTCTAACGGAACTTTGAAAGTATGTACCAACTCCATACTTTCTGTGTCAACCACCTGCAATCAGAGTCTCAAGAAATTAAGAATGTGTGCAAAACTGACAAGATCAGACACATTGAACAACTATGAACAAAATAATATATTACAGATCCATTTGATTACTTGGAAACATTTAGTTCACAGACAAACTGGAAAAATGAGATTCACGCACCCAAACTGACAACTGTGGAGCCACAAGGAGTAGACGTGTTGAGTCAGCACTAAACACCATACAGTGGGTGGCTTGCAGAACTGGTGGAAGTTTTTTCTTACTGATTCGCCTCATCTTATCCTCAGAGACAGAACTGTTTGTGAAATCATGCTCTAGTTGATAAAGACGAGGCCTCTGGCAATCAGAGAGGGCAACCAGACAGCCATTGCCTGATATAGCACTGCACGTGATATGTCCAGATGATTTACATTTTATCCTTGCCAGAAGTATTAGGGGTTGAGCCTTAAGCATGCCTCTTTGCACACCCTTCTCATTACCTCCATGATTGACTTCTGAATCATGTCCATGTCCATTGGCATAGTTCTCAATTGAGGTGGCTCTCCCAGGAGGCCCATTACCATTACACTGATGATGACTATCAGTACTTTCCCATTTCCGTTTCCCCAGCAGACTTTGTTTGTGATGAATACTTTGATTGTCCATGTTCAGTGCAGATTCATTAGAGTTGATCTTCCAAACATCAACCCATGTAGGATGCTGTGCCATCATCAATGTGCCTCCCTGCAATGGTGATCGATGTGCCAACTGAATGAAGGGCCGTTCAGGGGCAGGGCAAATATCATGGGGGTGAAATGAGAGGAAACTGTTTGCAGAATATGTGAAGAGCTTGGCATCATTGCCTCCTGAAATAAGCATCCCCGTCTGTGACAATGCCCATTTCCTGTAATCAGTTTGTTTTGGGTGTTCACTTTTCTGAAGTTGTTTTCTTCTTTTCTGTACAGGCAAATCTGCAGGCACAGAGATGATGATCGACACTTAGTGCAATGAAAGGCACACTCAACATTAAGCATAGTGCCAGACTAGTGCAGAGGTAAGGAAATGTAACAGAACGAATTGAGGCAGAAAAGCATACCTCCATCAATGACCGGAAAAGCAACAGCCAAGGCCCTGACATCATGTGTATGTGTGCGCTTCCCTCCAATATAGACCCATCTATCACCCATAGGTCTCATCACAAAGTCAACAGAACTAGACGTAGAAGCATTATCTGTCATCCTACTGCTTTCATCCACCCGATGGAACTGCACTACCTGTCCAGCAACAAATTCCCACAATCATTCAATAGACCATGGAATCCAGAAACTCAAGCCGGAAGACAGCAATATGTCTAATGATAAAGAAGAAAATGAAAACTAGATTTCAAATACAGGAGGAAAATGCAGAGAATTGTAGGAAAATGAACATGTACACAAGAGTGCAGATTATAGAGCAGACACAGAAATGAGCTAGAGATGCAAAAAAAAGGAATGCATAGATCTATGAGATAGCAGAGAAAACTCCACAATAACACCCAAGAGGTAACTGTTGTATCCGTTCCAGCAAAACCCAAAACTGAAATGACATGAATGGATGCAGTTATAACCTTGTGAGTGTCACTCACAAAGTATCAGACCATCACCTTCATCATGAATAGCAGTAACTAGCTGCCATGACTCCCCACAGAACTTCATCAGCTCCCAATTTACTAAAATTGTGGGGAAAAACTTACAACAATCTGCATACCAAGCTTCTGTCACATTTTGCAATGGGAAGGTACAAAAGAGGAAATTCAAAGCAACAAGGTAAGATGCTGACAACAAAGGAAAAAGGATGGACAGTTGCAAATGACAAACCAAGACACTTAAAATACCAAAAGTACCCCTAAATGCTGATACAATGCTCCATGGCATATCTACATATATACCTCCCTACAAGAACTGTGAAATCTCCTAGTTTGAGCCAACCTGATGATAAGCCTAATGAGATTCCAGACCAAACAATATCTTTCATAAGAATAGAGAAATCTCCATTCTCACAATGAAGAAGAAACAGCAAGGTTAACTCTTCCTCAGGAAGCCACAGAAAGAACCAAACAAGGGAAGACAGAAACAAACAAAAAACAAAAATCACACACTGGTATGAACAAAAGTGCTAGTCTCACACCTGTTCAGGGACCATCAACAGTAGTATGTATGATAGGGACAACTTCCCCTGACTTCATCAGCTCCCTACAGTGGGTAAAGGCCAATGATGAGCACCAACCTATGAACTGAATTTCTGCTGCAATTCCAGAAGCAATGGGAAGACTCAGCCATACTACTGGCTAGCAACAGACCATAACAACAATGACAAGACAAAGAAACAAAGAAAGACAGAAAGGGAAAAGAAAAACTAAAGGAAAGGACAAACAAGGGAAGACTATGAACAAGTGGGCTTACAAAAAGCTCCCCACTAACAAGACCCGAATTAAAATCATTCTGAAAATGCCAAAAGCAGAAATTCCAAACAGGAATTTTTCTTTAAGAAGCAACCCTCTAGTTCTCTTTAGAAGAACTTTTAAAGGGTAGCCTTTTGCCTTCAGAAAGACAATAAGACTGACCATCTGGAAGA